>Ga0307992_1001851_pt1 | contig 12314 bp, 10 predicted proteins | sample EllFjometagen133_FD_203162 | JGI IMG/M metagenome (GOLD analysis project Ga0307992, IMG submission 203162) | Marine microbial communities from Ellis Fjord, Antarctic Ocean - #133 | ecosystem: Environmental > Aquatic > Marine > Unclassified | place: Southern Ocean | collected 2014-10-08
CCTTCTTGCGAAAAATCACAATTTTTCGCCAAAATCGTGCGGAATTTTAAAAACTGCTCCTAAAACCTCTGCTGAAACGCCTTTACGGGCATCAATTTAAGGGGACAGTCCCCTTTTTAATGCGGGTTTCAGAGATATTCTCCTCCGGTGGACCCTCCGGTGGACCCGAGGGGTCCACCATCTGCATTTCTCGGCAAAATCGTGCTATTTCTAAAAAATCGGCTTAAAACTCACGATTGATGCGGGTTTCAGAGATATTCTCCTCCGGTGGACCCGAGGGGTCCACCATCTGCATTTCTCGGCAAAATCGTGCCATTGTTTCACCCTGTTAAATCTTTTACTTTCAGTAAAAGAAAATCGAAGATTTTATTTAACAGGGTAAAAAATCGGCCCAAAACTCATAATTGACGCGGGTTATACAAGGTCATTTTGTGGGGTCAGACCCCTTTTTTTCAGCGTCAGAAATTTCTTCAAATTTACCTGTCATTGTAGTATTCCCACGCGTTAATTTTTTGATTGTCAGATCTCCTGCTTTATTATTAGCGATACGGAGGTTATTTTCAGACGACAATAGCGAATCTTTGGTTTTTTGGAGATGGTTTATAGTTTTGTCTATTTCTTCGATAGCGGTTTTAAATTTACGACTAGCCAAATCGTAATTTTTTGCAAACCCTTCTTTAAATTTATTTATATTATCTTCAAAGTTTGTAATATCAATATTTTGATTCCTTACTAAAGCAAGCTCGGCTTTATATTCAAGGGAGTTCATTGCTGCGTTACGTAGCAGAGTTACTATGGGAATGAAAAATTGTGGGCGAACTACATACATTTTGGGATATTTATGAGAAACGTCAACGATACCAATATTGTATAGTTCATTTTCAGCTTCCAATAGTGTAACAAGAACAGCATACTCACATTTCTTTTCTGTACGATCTTTATCAAGCTTGCGTAAAAAATCTTCATTTTTTTTCTTTGTAGCGGTCTCATCTCCTTCATTTTTCATTTCGAACATTATAGAAATAATTTCATTATCAACCTCATCAATTTCGCGATAAATATAATCACCCTTGCTACCAGTTTTTATGTCATTATCTTTTTCGAAATATGCATTCTGGAAACCAGTTGCACGAAGTTTGTTAAATTCGGTCTCACAATGCTGCTCTAAAGTTTCCCCGACCATTTTGGTACTAAGTTTTAACTTTAAGTCCTTGTATCGTTCGATCATTTCGTCTTTTAATTTCAATTCGTTTTCATACTTATCTTTAAGAGAAACTTCGCGAATCTGCATTTCTTGTTCCTTGCTTTGTAGTTTGCCCCTGAAATCATCTCGCTCTTTTTCAACAGAATTAACAGCATCAGTTACAGCGAGTTTTTTCTCAATCTCCGCACTGTCTACCTTTGACTTCATGTCAGTTATTTCAGATTCCTTCTTAGTCAAAAGTTCAGCAAGTTCAAGTTTTTTCTCAGCTTTCAATTCAATCAATTCCTTGTCCTTTTCCGCAAGGTCTGATTGCAATGTATTTTTCATATTAGCTTCAGCTAATTTGACAGCATCTTCTTTTTCTTTTTTCGCAATTGTTAACCTATCATCTAGCTCTTTCTCAAACTGATGATCTCGAACTTGTTTTAAAATGTCAGCAAAGCCAGCATCATCGATCTTAAAATCTTCTTTACATTTCGGACATGTAATTTTGTTCATATATTTATTTTTTATTTTGATTATTAAATTTAAATTGCTCATTTCTGAAAAATCGGTTTAAAACTCACAATTGATGCGAGTTCTATAAGGTCAATTTAAGAGGACAGTCCCCATTTAAAAAAAAATGCAATAATCGTTATCATAATTTTAATTTTATTTTCTTTCATAATCATAATAATATTAAAATAATTAAAAAATCCACACAATCCGAAAGATTTACAGAAACTTATTCCTAATTTTAACTACTTCGTCCATAAATATTTATTTATTTTATATACTTCTCAATCTCTTTAAATTTTTCAAAGATTTTGTTAACTAAATTTTCTTTTTTGATAATATAATTAGCAAATTTGCCATTATATTCTTTATTAATCGGAGATGTTAAAACATATTTCGCATTTTTTTTATTTCTATTAACAACGCTTGTTTTTTTCTTAAAATCGTCAGAAGAAATAAATATTAAATAATCATAGATATCGATCTCTTTTGGATCAAAATAAGCTGCCACAATGAAAAAAGAATGATGGGTGATAAAATTATTATATTTAACTCCTATTTGTAGATTGCCATTCCTAAGATTATATCTACTTTTAACCTGAATAAAAATAGGCTGAAAAATACCCCTTTTAACAACAATTAAATCAATCCCTTCAATATCAGAAATTGGTTTATAAACATTTAACAATCCTTGCCCATATAATAAAATTAATTCTGCTATTCTTTGTTCGACAATATTCCCTTTTGTCTGTGATGGGAGTTCAGATACATTTATAATTTCTTCAGCATCTTTAATGTCAATTGGTATAATTTCCTTTTCTTTTTCCCCTACTTTTTTAAAATTTAAAATTATTTTATTATCACCCCTTATCTCAAATTCAACTATATCATTTGGGGTTGCTTCATTTTTCCTAAAATAATCTACTAAACCAAAAAGTCTTCCGTATTTCGGATTATATGTCAATTTTTTTGTTCTACCATCAATAATACAAAAAATTTTGTCTTTTATTTTTGGAAAATATTTTTTTAAGCTAACGGGTACTCTCAAAAAACCGAGTTCTATTTCCTTTGCTATTATTTTCCTGATATCTTTTTTACTGAAATTTTGCATAAAATTATATAATTATTTTATACTTTCTAATAACTTTTCTTTAAAATCATTCTCAGTTTCTTGATTATAGAACGGTACACCAATTATCTTATATTTCTGCGATTTAGAAAATTCTAAAATTTTATCCCCGAATTTTTCTCTAATTTCTTCTAAAAATTCACTCTTCCATTTATCATGTTCTAAAAGATATTCACCTTTTGGTTCTAAAAATAACTGATAAGTTATTCCTTTGCCATCTTTGTTAACTAAAAATAAAAGATAATCAGGCTCAAACGCTTGTCCGTTGCTAAAATTATAAATTTTCAATTGCCTTTCATTACGAAATAAATAAATTTTTTTGAATTTTTTTCTTAATTCGCCTATTTGCGCATCTATCATTTTGACAAAATCTTTTTCTTGACTTGTCCCGTAATTTGCATTAAAAACATACCAATCTTTACTTTCTAAAAATTCTTCTTGACCGTCCAATCTCTCGCTATCTTTTTTGATTTTAATCCTCTTGTCTTTAGAAAGTTTATGATTTTTGATAAAAAATGGATTAAAATTTTCACTGCCTATATATTCAGTCAAATTTGTTTTTATTTCCTTTTCAATTTGTCCTAACAATTCTAAAGTAGCTTTAAATTTTTCTGAATTATTCATATCAATGGCATATTTTTCCATTTCAAAGGTGACGCCAAAATCAGCTAAATACTTATCACTCTTAATAAATTCACTTATTGAAATTAAATCTGGAAAATATTTTTTCAACGAGACAAAAGAAAAAAAATCATTTTTCGATAAAGCATTCCTAATAATATGCGATTCAAAATCCTTAATTTTAAAATCTTTTCTAATTCTTTTTACTCCCTCTCTAACAACTAGATTTTCTTCAAATAAGGCCGTCTCCATCCCTCCTCCGGACATAACCCTTATGACAATATTTTTTTTCTTTACTCCTAAATCGGCAAATGATTTGGTCTGCTCAAAGTTTCGTTTCTTTTTTTCATTTGCATAAACTAATCCAGATTTATAAAAATTTGTCTTCTTGAATTCTTTTTTTAATTTTAATTCAACCTCAATTTCATTTTCGTTAATTATCCCTTCCTCGATTAAAGCGGTCCTGATTTCTGAAATATATCTTGATTCATTATGGCTATGATAATGTAATTCTTCTAAAATCCTTAAATCATTCTGTAATTCTTTGTCATACTTTCTTTTATATTTATCGTCTATCTCATTAATGACAAACGGACAATAACGGGCACCACGACCAATTAATTGCGCTTCTGATATGGTAGTTTTTCCTGGCCTATTGTTCCTCCCATCCCTAGTTTCATAAAGCCGGACAATATCAAATAAATTCAAAACATCCCAACCTTCATTTAGCTTCTGTACTGCAAAAATTGCTCGAATTTGATTATTTTTATCCTCAAGAGAATTTAAAAGTAATTGGTATTTTTCTTTTTCCTTTTCTTCGTTAACACTTAAAGTTTTATTCTCTGTAAAACTATCTTTCAATTTTTTTATTAAAATAACATTAGTAATTCCGTTGTCTTTAAAAAATTTAAACGCTTTTTGTAAAATTTCTACACTGCTTATTTTTTCAATATTTACAATATCCTCAACCGACAAATTATCAATTATCTTATGAAATAATTTTTTATTATCTTCCGATTGAACAATTGTTTTTTGGGCCTTAAATAGAATCACAGGCTTTAAATTAATTCCATATCTACCAGCAACCTCTTGCCGATATTGGCTTAAAATTAAAGCCTGAATTATTCTATCTTTTCTGTCTGTATCCGTGTGTAACAATTCAACATCTTTAGAATATCCATCATTTCTAAATTCTTTAAGTTCGTATTTATAGATAATTTTATTTTTGTATTTCTCTACTATATTTTTATCTAAAAAATCCATAGTAGCCGTAAATTCTAAAAGCAAATTGCTGTCACTTTGTTTAAATATTTTTTCCACCGTATTCTCCCAATTCGGCTTTTCGAATATTCCTTTCTGTCCATTTCTGGTTTGTACTTGACCGTGATGAGCTTCGTCAGCAATTAAGACAATCTTTTCGCCCTTGAAATCTCCTATAGTTAAAGAATTCTCTTTTTCATTATGTAAATCAATGTGCAATTTCTGAATAGTAGTAAAACAGATATTAATATCTTGATTACTTACGCCGTCAAAATTAGTTACCGATTTAATTTGAATCCACTTATTGTTAAAAAATATCTTATCATTAAATAAATATTTACTAGACAAATTATTTAAAAAATTGTCTTTAGTTTTTTTGATAATGTTAGTGGAATTAACAAAAAATAAAAAATTTCTATACCCCTTTTCATATAAATACAAAATCAATCCAGCCATTATTAGGGTTTTGCCAGAACCAGTTGCCATATTAAAAAGAAAATGTAGGGGATATTCTTTGTTTTCATACTCGCTATGATAACAATGGAAAAATCGAGCAAAAGCTTCTTTCTGGTATTCGCGTAAAGAAAACTCGGGATTCAAATTTTCAACTACAAAATCTGGGATTCCTCTCTTAAGAAATCTCATCTTTGAAACGCTATCTAATTGTTCATAAAGAAATTGTTGAGGCATATTAATATGTGGATAACTTTTTTCTAAAACATGTTATAATATAATCAATTGATTTATTATACATAAAAATAGTGCTTAAATAGTTAATTCTATTTTTGAATATTGGATCGGGGTGTCCTCGGTCGACAGAAAGTCCCAAAAAGGACTTTTTGTTTTACGGAAACACTTTTAAGCCATAACCATTATATTTTCCAACATTATTACAATAAATTTTATTTTCAATAATTTTAAAGGGAATATACGGTTCCTTTGGGATTAAAATATGACGTGCCATGGGATAAGCACACAAATCGGCAACTTGTAACCCTATTACATTATCCTTCTTGGCGACAAAATTAAAACTATCTATTCTGTTTTGAAATCGCTTGCAATCTACATAGTAAGTGCCAGAATCTTTAATCCGATTATATTGTTCTAATAATTGACCATCTTCTTTTGTGCCCCTTTTTTCTATTTTTATATCTATCTTTGAATTAGCGTTATTGTCAGAATAAAAAATTAGTCTTTCCATAATAAACGCTAAAGAAATATTATATGGATTTCCTGCATCCTTTCCATATTTCTTAATATGTTCTTTTTTATTAATCCCCGAACCAATTATTATAAAATTCATTTCCGACATAATCGTATTTAATCGCTCATAAAATTTCTTTTTTATTTCAAGATTAAACAATATTTGAAACGAACCTTCACATCTTCTAATATCTCTAGAGTGTAAAATTACTTCTCTAGTTCCGAATAATTCCATTTTAAAATCATTGATTTTCTTCTCCATTTTTTTAAATTCATTATTAGTAAATACACAACCTACCAATAAAAATAAGGGAAAATTCTGATCAACAAAGGTTAACCCATGGTCTCCGGTTTCATCTAAAAAAAAGTGATAATGCATAAATTTATTTTTGATATTTTTTTAAATCTTGCCAAGCGTATTTTTTGACATTGCCCTTGTTGTTTACGGAAAAAATATAAAGCAATAGTTTTTTAGCAACTTGCCACGGCAACCGACGTAAAGCAATTTTAGCTGACATTCCATGCAGACCAAGCCCATAATAATATTTAGTTTTACCCGTAGTATTCATTCTATTAATAATCTGCCCCAAAGAATAAACAAAATAATTCTCATCCATTTGTGGTCTACTTCCCTCACCCTTACATTCAACCAAAAAATATCTTGAATACCGATTGTGCCGGACTTTTATATCTACACCTTTTTCTCTCAAACCGCCGAACTGCAAATTCGTTCCCCACTCATTTTTTGATAGATATTTAATAATTGCTCTTTCTACAAATTCTTCAGGAATTGGTTTTTTGATTTTAGTTGGCAGAAATTAATCTTTTAGTAAATCGAGGAATGTTTGTATTTTCCCAAATAATTCATCGAATGTTATAATTTCAACTTCTTTTGATGATGATCTATATAACTCAAACGACTTTTTCTCATCTCCGTTCTTAAAATCAGTAATTTTACCAATAACTAAAATACATTTAGCATTATGTAAAAATTTACCGTTATTATCTCCGTGGGTACTCAAATAAACTTTTCTTTGGTTTAAAACCTGGTTAATACCACCCGTCACATCTCCACTCATGCTATAAATAATATTTTCCTTACCCTCTTCGTCACCACGATATTGTTTGCCAATAATATCAGTTTTTGGTGTTTTAATTTCAATAAAGGCAAGATTACTAGTTAAATTATTTTTATAAAGCAAATCGCCTTTTACACCACCTTTATCATCATCTTCTTTCCCTCCACAATAAAATTTTTTTCCTATCTGTATAAAAGGACATGAAAATATTTGAGATAAAATCCATGTATGATATTGAAAATTTTTTTGCCAAAATTCTTCATTGGAATTTTCTTTATTACTTTCCCATTCTTTTAAAATATTTTCTAATCTTGAAACGCTAACCAATGAATCAATATTTTTAAGTTTATTTAGATTTAAATGTTTGATAAAAGACAAATCAATTTCTTCCGGATTATCAATAATAACTTTTTTCTTTTCAATCTTTTGGCCAATTGCTTTGTATTGTGCGTTTAAAAATCCTGTTAATTTTTTTACAGCACCTCCGTTACCACAATCAATTTTCAATGATTGAAAATCACCATGCTCATGTTCTTCTATGTCATCCATTACCAAATCCCACGAATCTGCTTTCTTTTTTCTTTTGTACTTATTTATTTTTAAATCAAAATGATGAATAGTGCCATCTTCGCGTGGAATATGAAAAGCGTGTACAACCAAGGTGGTAAAATCAGTTTTATATATTATCTGTTTAGATACAGCAAATCCTCTTGACTTAGCATTAATTGATATAGCCTCTATTTCTTCATTTAATTTTTGATTAAAATTATCCTGTCCCATAAAATTCCTTATTATTTTTTTTATCTCCCTCGTCAACCTTAAAATCCTTATCCTCGATTTCACTTAAATTAATATATAGCTGATTTTTGTTGAGAATATCAAAAAGAATGCGTTGCTGTTTGACAAATGGGAATTTTTTAAACTCATTAATTGTTTCGTCAAATTTCTTAATATCAATATTATAATTTAAAAAACTTTTAATTTTCATTTCCTCCCAAACTTTCAAAAGCTCTTTGACATTTTTAGATTTTTTAATTTTATCAACAAAATGCTCGTTATATTTCATCAGCTCACAATAAATAAAATTCCCACCACCTTTCCAACCAAACACTTTGGAAATTCCAGTCTGATCAGATTCAATATCACCAAATATTTGTCCTTTTGTTTTTTTCTTTCTGCCAATTACATTCTGTAAACGAATAACCGCATCATTTTTACCATAATCCAATTGTTCAATTCCAATATATTGCCTGTCCATTTTATGTGCTACTGCACAAGTTGTTCCAGAACCGAGATGATAATCTAAAATTATATCTCTCTTATTGCTAGCTATCTCTAATATAAAAGATAATAATTTTTCTGGCTTTTTCATTCTATCCAACCCTTTTATCCCTCCTTCTCCTCTAGCGGCATTTGAAATGAATTTTCTGTCCCAAAAATCATTTAATTTTTCATATTTTATAATTTTTCCATTTTCAAAATTTGCCAAATCTGATAACCATGAAAATAATTCTTTGTTATAATAAAAATTTGTTATTAGTTTATCTTTATTTTTTCCTCTATTCGGCGTGTACTCAACGGAATATAACTGCTTAGACTCCATCTCTTCTATTAATGAATGCTGAAATTTATTTTCTTTCTGGATAAGGAATGTTCTAAAAATTCTATTAAATCCCTTCTTGAAATCACCCAATTCTACTTTTCTTAATTTAAAATTAGAATGTTTATATATTTTTATTGGGTTTCCTGAAGTTGAAATATATTTTTTAACAAGTTCTTTTTTACCTGTATCCTCTAAAAATCTATAATTCTTAAAATCTTCTAAATTATAAACTACTTTTTTTGTAACTTTTTTATTTAAAACATTTTCATTATTTGTTTTTTGATATAATAAAATATACTCCGAAACATTTATGACTTTTCCGCCCAATCCTAATCCTGCTACAGCTGATCTTTCCCATGTAATCTGACTTATAAAATTTTCTTTCTGAAAAATTTCATCCAACAAAACTTTTAAATAAGCTTGCTCATTATCATCACACTGTACAAAAATAACCCCATCCTCTCTCAACAATTCCCTAGCCGATTCTAATCTATTTTTCATAAAAGTTAGCCACGTAGAATTATTAAAATTATCATTATATTTAAATCCATCATTGCCGGTGTTATATGGCGGATCAATATAGATAAGTTTTACTTTTCCCTGAAATTGAGATTTGAGTGAATGAAGCGCAAGCAGATTATTGCCTTTGATAATTAAATTTTCGCGAATTACACCATCTTTGTCACGTTTTAATTCTTTTATTTTTTCCTCGCCTTTGGCGGTGTATCTTTTCCAATTCGTCAAAACTTTTGGCGCGAAAAGTTTGTCAATTTCATCCTGAGCTAAAATTTCATTGAAAAATATCTCTTTTCGCTTTTCGTCTTCTTTGGTCATCCCGCCCTCTAAAACGCAATCCTTAAACGGCCAAACCAAGGCCACTTCTTTTCGCTCGTTTAAAAACTTGCCATCAATATTTAATCCGATTTTGTTGCGGTATTTAGTATAAGAATCCGCCAGAAAATTTTTATCTTGAATATATCCTACAAAATCATTGATATTAAAAACTAACGCGTTTTTAATTTTGCTGAAAAATTTATCTTTAAATTCTTTTTCAGAAAGCAACAACTCAACCAAATTTTTATCTGCCTTATAGGCCGCATCAATTACATTACTTTTTAACAAATCTCCCTCTTGGTCTACAAAACGAGAGTCCTTTTTAAGTAATTTTTCTAATTTTGAATAAAAATCTTTTTCCATAAGTTTATTTTAACATTAAATTAATTTTTTATCTTTAAAGCTAAATGCTTTTGTTTTGGTAATAATAACATGATCTAAAACATCAATGCCCATTATTTTGCCTGCTTCAACGATTCTTTTGGTTGTCTTAATATCGTCTTCTGAGGGGTCTGAATCTCCTGAGGGATGGTTATGGGTCAAGATAACCGAAGCGGCATTTTGTTTTAGAGCTTCCTGAAAAATTTCGCGGGGATGAACCAAGTTAGCATTAAGCGTGCCAATAAACATTGGTTTTTTGAAAATCATTTCATTTCTGGCGTTGAGATAAATTACCATTAAATGCTCGCGTGTTTTATCTCTCATATAAACAGCTTGGGCAACTACATCTTTAACTGATTTAATGATTGGCAAAGTTTCATCTCTTACCTTTAAGGCTCTTTTAACCAATTCTTGGCTAGCTAGAATTGTGCAAGCTTTTGCTGAACCAACGCCTTTAATTTCTGAGAGGTCTTTATAATCTAATTGTAATAATCTTTTTTTAGAATACTTTCTTAAAATTTGTTTAGCAACTTCAATGACATTCTTGCCTTTTATTCCAGTTCCCAAAAGAATTGCTAAAAGTTCCTCGTCCTTGAGGTTTTTGGGGCCTTTGGAGATTAGTTTTTCTCGTGGCCTTTCACTTTTTGATAAATCTTTTAATTTGCTCATATTTATTTAAAAAATTAATGGCAGCTTTCTGCTTTTTTAAAACCAGCGGAGATTGCTTCTTCTTCTGTGCAGAAATACATATCCCCTTTTTCAAAATCAATCTTCACCCTTCTATAATTAGCGCATCCCGGAGGGGAGGATAATCTTTTGTTGAATAGTTATTTTTTTATATATTTTATTTTAATAAATCGTCCAGTTCGCAAGAAAGCAGAGCAGACTTGTTAAGTAAGATCTGTTCTTTTGGGTTTAAATTTTTTGCGGTCATTCTTATTAATTTAGTTACATTTGCTCATACCTTTATTTTATCATTTTTTCTTGCAATTAGCATTACTGTCGTTCTTTATTTGCATAAATTATTCATCAAAAACTGCTTTCATTATACCACCTTCTTGTTTTTAAGAAAATCAAAAAGCGAGTGATTCTCCCCTTTTTGTAAACATATAACTCAAGTTTTACTATCTATTTTATTCCTTTAGCTTCAATTAAACCTTTTAATAATCTTATTAAAAAAATCTCTAGTCTCTTGACTTACGGTGCTCTCGTAGGGCAAGCCAACAAGCGTGACAAATTCATATGCTTTAGGATATTTTTGGGGATGCAATAACACGTCTCTGCGACAATTTTGCAATTCTATATTGGAAATAATAATTTCATCGTTTTGATGCTCCGCATAATGATCAGAAAATGTAAAATCAAATTTCCAAAAATCTTTTCGTTGTTGTTCTGTCTCATCTTTTGTATAATCATCAACTAATTTTTCATAAATTTCTTTACAAATTCCCTCTTCCGCCCAAAATCCATTTTTTAAAACCAATAAACCATAAACTGTTTTGATGGGATCATCTGTGTAGATATACTTATAAACCTCTGCAAAATCCTCGGACGGAGACAATTGCCAAGATTGTCCATATTTCGACGTCCCCTTGGGTATTTTCCTTAATCGATAGTATTCTTCCCAATCTTTTGCAGTTAATTGAATCCCTATCTGATGACCTAATTCATGGGTGAGCACCAACTTTAATCTATTTAGTGTGTTAGATATTATATCTTTATTTATAAAAATTATAGAATATTCTTTAGTGCGTTGACTAAATATACTACCTCCTTTTACGAAATCAGGGCTAAATTCATTCACCTTGAGAAACTTGTCTGGTGGCATTTTAATATACTGATTTGAATTTGCTGCTAATGTATTTACTGTTACTATAGCCAAATTATTTAATAATCTTTTAGGAAAATTTGCTGCATGGATTATATTAGTAATTCCTTTTTTAAGTCCATCTCCTATCTCCGCTGCATCAGGATAATCTATTTGCCCCAAATAAAAAGTATAACCAACGTTATTGACTTGTTGGGGTAGAATTACATTTTGATCGTTGAAGACTTTTCCGCTCTCCTCTTCCGAAAAGCTTCTTGTTTTATTAATCATAGAAACAATCCGTTCGGCTAAAGCAGATGTAGCTTCATTTATACTTTGCCCCTTTACTAAAAACGAAATAAAAAAAACACTCACAGCAATAATAGGTACAAGAAAAATCCCTATTAAAATGTCTAGAATAATATTTTTAGTAACGTATTTCATAGATTTAATGTTTATTAAATATGTTTATTAAAATACACAAAGCTCACTACCAACGATGACTTGCGCCACCCATAACCCTTTAGGGTTATAACAGGTAAAGGTGCTCTGACGATGAGCTTAATACTCTTTGTCGGTTTTTTGCTATGCTCACCACCTTTATTTTTTTTTTCTTTCTTCATTTAAAATAATATTTTTTTCTTAAAATCAATATTGACAATTCTTAGAATATCCACTAAACTGCCTAAGGGCAGTTT
>Ga0307992_1001852_pt1 | contig 12311 bp, 9 predicted proteins | sample EllFjometagen133_FD_203162 | JGI IMG/M metagenome (GOLD analysis project Ga0307992, IMG submission 203162) | Marine microbial communities from Ellis Fjord, Antarctic Ocean - #133 | ecosystem: Environmental > Aquatic > Marine > Unclassified | place: Southern Ocean | collected 2014-10-08
TGGGTTAAGTCTGGACAATCTATAGTAAAAAATAAGTTCTTAAATAGGGTCTCGGATTCAATTGGTAAGTTTTTAAATAACATTGAACAGCTTTATTTAAAAAGTCTTGATTTCTTTATGAAGAGACGCAAAACAATGCTTATTGGAATTACAATTCTATTTATTATTACAATTATAATGTCTGGCAGAATTGGCGGAGACTTCTTAGGTAATTCAGATCAATCAATGGTTAATATTAATGTTGAGAGAGAAAGCGGTGCGGGCCTAACCACAACAAATGAAACATTTTTAGCAATAGAAAAACTTATCGAAGAAAACGTACCTGAGGCAAAAAATGTTTATCTGACATTTGGCACAGGAGACGTCTGGAGTACCATTTTTGGAAATGCAGGCTCCAATAAAGGACAAATAATGATATCGCTAACTGACATCGACGAAAGAGAACGTAGTCAGTTTGAAATTGAAGATAGTCTAAGAAAATATTTTGACAGCGTTCCCGGGGCTATTGTAAGCTATCAGGACAATAGTGGTATGCCTGGGATGGGTGGTGGTGGCGACATCTCAATTAAAATATTTGGGTATGATAGAACAGTTGCAGCTGCAGTCGGAAATCAAATCGCAGATGCGATGGAACAGGTAGAGGGCGTTGTTGATATCGACAAATCATACTCAAAACCAAGTCCCGAATATCAAGTATTTTTAGATCGGGATAGAATTTCGTCAATGGGATTAAGTGTAACCCAAGTAGCAATGGCAATCGAATCTAGCATTAAAGGAACAGTTGCTACTGTATATCGTGAAGGCGGCAAAGAAATTGATGTATTAGTTCAACTTGACGAAGAATACAGAAATTCAGCAACGGATATAGAAAACATATTCATTTCTTCGCCTATGGGTATGCAAATACCGCTTAGCAATTTTGCCACTATTGTCCCAGGTGAAAGTGCAACGACAATAGTTCGAGAAGATCAAGAAAGAATGGTATCAGTATCCTGTAGTATTTCAGGAAAAGATTTGAGTACAACAAGACAGGCCGTTGAAGAAAAAATCAATGAACTAACATTACCTCAAGAATTTCGATGGGAAATTGGTGGAACAGCAGAGGATCAAATGGAATCATTTGGTTATCTAGGGCTTGCACTCTTAGCAGCTGTATTCTTAGTATATATGGTAATGGCTTCATTGTTTGAGTCTTTGCTTCATCCATTCATTATTATATTTACAATCCCCCTAGCATTTATAGGCGTTGTATGGGGTTTGATATTCACCGGTACAACCTTAACAATCACAGCATTAATTGGAGGTATGCTGCTTGTTGGTATTGTAGTTAATAATGGTATCGTACTAATTGATTACATAAATCAATTACGTGAAAAACAAAATTACGAATTGTGGAAAGCTGTTATGGTCGGTGGTAAGCGTCGGCTAAGGCCAATTTTATTAACAGCACTAACTACAATATTTTCTATGATGCCGCTTGCTCTTGAACTTGGCTCAGGTGCAGAGATATGGTCACCAATGGCTCGAGCCGTAATTGGCGGATTAACAGCATCAACGTTCTTCACGTTGATAATCATTCCTGTTCTATATTTTATAATTGAAAGAATGCTATTAAGACGGAAAATGAAAAAAGGTAAAATTGAAAAATTTGTAATTAGAAGACCTGAAGATATAGATTTAGCTGAACTAAACTAATAATTATATCTTATAATAAAAAATGCGAAGTGTGCTAATAATCACTTCGCATTTTTTATTTATTCTAACTATCTAAATAGTCACGGCTTCTATATTGTCGGCTTCCGGCTAACTCCTCAAGTCGTAAAACTCGTTCTTCCATTGGAGGATGAGTTGCAAACATTTTTTGCATTCTACCAAAAAATGGATTTGTAATAAACATGTGGGCATGAGCAGGATTCGCTTTTTGCATTGGTCTCCGTTGAACTCCATTGTGCAATTTTTTTAACGCACTAGCCAATGCTAAGGGTTTACCTGAAATATCAGCGCCACCTGCATCCGCAGAGTATTCTCTTGTTCGTGATATCAGCATCCGTATCGCCGTTGCGGCGAGGGGTGCAGCGATTAACATCAAAATCGAAAGTAGAGGATTAGATCGATTATTAGAACTGCGTGATCCTCCATACATTCCCATCCTAGAAACCATTGTAATCGCACCTGCGAAAGTTGCCGCAATTGTACTAGTTAAAATATCACGGTTTTTAACATGGGTAAGCTCATGCGCCATTACGCCTTCTAATTCATCATCATTAAGTATTTGCATTATTCCTTCCGTAGCGCATACTGCGGCATGATTCGGATTTCTTCCGGTTGCAAATGCATTTGGGCTGTTGTTTGGAACAACATATACCTTTGGCATGGGCATTTGGGCGTTATCAACTAACTTTGCCACTATATTATATAATCTTGAGTTACTTTCCGGTCCAACTTCGCTGGCACGATATTGCTTAAGCACCATTTTATCAGAAAACCAATATGCACCAAGATTCATCACCGCTGCCATAACAAATGCGATTACCAATCCTTGCTGACCGCCAATTTGACCACCAATCCAAACGAAGAAGACCGTTAACAAAGTCATCAAGAAAAATGTACGGAAGTTATTTTGCATAGTATTAACTATCTAAATAGCTACTAACGACGTTTTTTTAATAATCCACCTAATAATCCACCTAGCAAACCACTACTTTTGCTACTTGAACCTGATCCTTTCATAAAAAATCCTGCGACATCATCTAAAATACTTCCGTCACCATCTTGATCTAACAAAGATGCAATCCCCGAAGATCCTGCGCCTTCCGTATCTCGTTTTTTAGAAAGTGAACCTAAAATTAGCGGTGCAAGCATCGGAATTAATTGTTTAATTTGGTCACCTTTTAAATTGAATTGTTTGCTTAAAGCGCTAACAGCTTGCAATCCTGAGCCACCTAATAGTCCTCCCAAATCAGGATCAGGATTTTTTTCCTTTACACCTTTGCTGAAAAGACCAGCAATATCATCAAGGACATCTGCTTTTCCATATTTATTCAAAATGTGATCAACCCGAGCTTCGCCACCTTGTTCATCTTTTTGTTTTTTTAATCCACCTAGAATCAGTGGCGCTATTTGTGGAATCAATTTCTGTGCAATACTAGGATCTATCTTCATTTTTGAAGATAATTCTTTAGTAACGGTCGGTCCTAGAGTTTTCATAAACTCACTAATAAAATCTGCCATTTATTTCCTCTTAAGTGTTAATAAAATTTTTAAGAAATGATATAAATATTTTTATATATCTCTCGTAGATTTTTTGGCAGTAGTCATTTTTCAATACTACTGCCAAAAATCAATCACTATATTCTAATAATTTCTAAATCTATAATTTAGGAATTCTAATTTGTTGTCCCGGATAAATTTTGTCGGGGTGCTTTATTACTTCGCGATTTGCTTCAAACAACATGGGGTATTTCATTGCATCGCCATAATATTGTTTGGCAATCTTTGAAAGTGAATCACCTGATTTAATTGTATAGAACTCAGCTGCTGCAGGTGCTTTTAAAGTATCACTATTCACCTGACCAACACCTTTAATATTACCGGCCAACAAGATAGCCTTTTCTTTTGTTGCTTCATCTACGCATGATCCGGTTAGGCTAATTGTTCCGTTATTATGTTCTACACCTAAATCAGTGATTTTGTCACCTAGTTCAGTGTTAAGTAATGCTTCTACTTCTTTTGCTTCGTCTTTACCGCCTTTAAAAAGATCAGTACCGACATTTTTCATGAAATCGAAAAATCCCATAGTATTCTCCTATAATATATTTATAATTATCAAATTACTCTAAAAAGAGCGCCTCTAATTTGGTTAATAATTTATAAAATAAAAACTTCTTTTAAAATAACATGATGCGTAATTATATGTTTATTCGCGACTTATGTAAGTTTATATTTATTTTAACTATGCATCGATTTCTACATAAATAAAATCGCCCGCCATAATTAAGGGCGGGCGATTCTTCTATTTGTATAATATTTTCTTATTTATAACAGAGCATATGATATTCCGAGCAATAACGACTGATTAAGTTGCCTTTTTGTTGATATGTCTTCATCGTAAAATAATTTTATATTTAACTTAACATTTATGAATTTCGTTATTTGTGTAGTTATATCTGTATGCCACCTCACATCAGTAGCATTAAAACCACTAAAATTATTAAATAGATCAATTGTGGAATTTACCAATGTGTTGTCGTTGATTTTCTTTGAAAATGAAATAACGGATTCAACTCCTGGCTCAACTTTGGTGGTTTCAATTTCTTCTGTTTCTGGATCGTCTGAAAATGGTACCGAGTAATCTTTTGTGATGGTCTCTTTAACTGCCGCACCGAAACGAACAGACAGTTCGTCAGTGGGAACATAAATAAAGCCTGCGCTTTGTGTAAAATATGCCGGGTCTAAAAATGCAGAAATTTGCGTTTTTTCATTTTCACCATAATTATATCCTGGGGCTAATTGTGTTTCTCCTTTTACAGAAAAATATGGATCAGGTTGAAACTTCCATAAATAAATTAAGAGGCTTTCGGCTCGAATTTCATCAATAGTCTTTTTAGCATCCGTATCACCTATTTTAGAGTTACCATATGCGATCTTACCAGTATTGGTCCATGTATATTTGTCATTATTATTAATTATCTTTCCACCTAAATCAAATTGGTAGGCAAGTGTGTTTTCGCCACCGGAAGCCCAATTATCAAAATGAGCTTGGCTAAAACTAATCGAACCAACCGCTTCCTTCTGCCAAGTAGTATCAATTGCTGTTGCGTCTTGAGCTATAATTAGGGCAGACAATAAAAATATACCTGTTATAATTTTATTCATTTTATCCTCAAATGTATTTATAAAGTTTGCAATTTTAAGAAATAAAATCTTTTTTGGGAACAGTAATAATACAACCAAACAAAATAACTTGTGTCAAAACAGTAATTATATTGAACTTTCTCTTAAGAAATAAATGAATAAAAAAACATTAACACTAATCCCAATAATTTTATTTTATTTTGGTTTTTCACAAAATAATATTGAAGGATCTGTATCAAATGCCCAAAACAACAATCCCATTCAAAATGCAAATATTATTTTGTTAGGAACTGTAAATGGTTCGGCAACTAACTCTCAAGGATTTTTTCAATTCGATACCAATCAAGATTATCCAATCACTTTATTGGTGAGTCATATTGGGTATCTACCGCAACAGTTCACTCTATCAGAGCCATCAACAATTAAGATAAGGCTTACTCCAACAGTATTGCCCAGCGATGAAATCTCTGTACTGGGCATAAGGTCCCGAGCAAATCAGGAGGTCTCCGTAGATACGGATGTCCTTTCATTAGAAGAAATGGAACAGGTTGGGGCAAATGATATTTCAGACGCCCTAAGAACTCTTAGCAGTATACAGATAGAACAAGCCGAGGGAGGCAATCAAACAATCAGTATTCGTGGCAGCAACCCAAATGAAGTAGCTGTCTATTTAGACGGTATCCGCTTAAACGATGCAAATACAGGCGTTGCAAATCTTGCAACGATTGATCAAAATGACCTTTCCTCTATTGAATTAATAAAGGGTGGCAATACGTCACTTTATGGATCGGGCGCTTTTGGTGGCGTATTAAATATGAACACAAAATTACCCTCGACTAACTCTTTTGAATTGGCTCGTGGTACAGGATTGTTGGACGATGATAATCAAGATCTGAGCATAAATGCTTCAGGTCATCTTGGAATCTTCTCAATCGGTGGCAGATATTCAGGAAAAGCAAGGAGATATCACGGTAGATCTGTTTATACCAATATATTTAAGAATGTAACTTTTCTCGCAATTCCTACATTCGGAGAATTGCAATTTAAAGGATTAGAATTACAAAATTACTTAAAATTTCCAACCCAAGATGTTGTACAAAATGCTGAAACTAAGATGGGTTTAGTAAGATATTTTGGCTCAATTTTAGGCTCTCAAAATTGGGAACTGTTCTTGGGTACGAGAAATTGGCAATGGCATGATGAATTTTTTTCTAACGTAGAAAGGGATTTAACTGACATCAATACCACAGGAAGAATTGGCCATAACTTTATATCAAAGCATTTTAGTACAACTGCTCAATTAGAGTATGAAAACCAATCGTTTACAGGAGACAATTTGTATAATTATGAATTATACTCTGCTCAGGAATTTGGTGAAATTAAACGGCAATTATATGGAGTATCTACTGCTACACAATGGTTAAGTTATATTGAAAACACAATGATAGATAATATTCAATGGGAGCTAGGCTTTCGTATAGACTACAACAAAACACTTCAAACTCAAAAATCTGACAGTCTTGCCAATATTAACTATTTAATACCTGCCAATATTGACACTACATTTAATGATATTGTTAGAAGTTTTAAAGTTGGGATTAATACTCAGGGTGAAAATGCAAACCTGAAATATAACTTTTATGTTAACCAAGGTCGTAGTAAAAGATTACCTACCCCAAATGATGTTTTCCTATATCACAACGCCCATCCTTTTGTAATAAGATCAACTCCATTAACCGAAAGTTTGAGTTCAACTGAATTGGGATTTAAAATTAACCAAGAGACCTTTTCAACAATTCCATATTTTTCTAATATCACAGTTTCAGGAAATATATTTATAAATAATTATTCTGATAAAATTGCATACCAGTACTCTGAAGACGTTCCTCCAGTACCATACAATGTCGACTTGTCACGCATTTCAGGTATTGAAATTGGGATAGGTTCTTCTTTATGGAATGATCAACTAAATTTACAAATAGGCTACCAAAAGATTAATCTTGATAATCCATTAATATACCCGAATAAACCAGAATCAAGATTTACCATTCATGCTGATTTGGGTTATAAGTGGTTTTACCTTGGATACGACCATTTAATTGATGGAAAAAAGTTTGTAGTATATAATGGGTTTGTTGGCAATACATATCAAGGACAAGAAACTGCAAATCTTACTCTAATCATTAGAAAAAAGATTTGGAAAGTAAATACATCATTACACTATGCTATTCACAATCTATATTCTACTGAACCTGTTATTGCAAATCCCGATATTCACAATATTACTCCATATGATTTTTTTGATGTTCATCGTGAAATTATTACTTTTAAACTTTCAATATGAGACTGAAAAATATTGTTTTATTAATCGCTATGTTTTTTATTGTATTGAGTTGCAAGTCCCCGTTTGATACAAACAGCTCCTCAGGTGATTTATTTACTTTAATCGCTAATTTTAATGCCAATCGACGAATCGTTGATACATTAACAGTAAAATTAAATTGGGATGAGATCACGTTAGATAATTTTAAAAATATAAAAATTACTCGTCTGAATGAAAATAGGGATCCAGAATCATACCCTATTGGAGCCACCGAAAACGGTTGGGTCACAATAGCAGTTATTGAAGATGAATTCGTGACATCGTGGATTGATACGGTAAAAGATGATGAAACCTTTGTTTATCGAGTTGATTATTATAATTCAGACAATAATTATCGCAGGGCTGAAGCAAAAGCTATAATTCGTCCTACTACTCACTTAACCATTCCTGATGATTATATCGATGTAAAAACTGCAGTTGAATCATATATTATTGATGACGGTGATACGGTTCTCCTGAGGCCGGGAGAACACTCAACCTTTGCATTCTCATTTTTAGGAAAGAGAATACATATGATTGGGATTGAAGGTGCGCGACAAACACTCTTAAAATGCCAACTTCAGTACACAGTAAGTGGTAAACCCATACACGATAGCACGTTTGTTAGAATGACTGGTGGAACCATACGGGGATTGACGATTAAAGACGGATATGCCTACTACGGAGCAGGTATTTATACTTCTGATTACTCAACAATTAAACAAAGTATTATTACTGAAAATACTGCAGGAATTCATAACAACGCCGGGCTTGGCGGCGGATTGTATTTAACCGGAAATAGTACTATATCTAACTGTATCATTAGTAACAATAGTGCCGATGATTTTGGTAGTGGTATATACATTGCGCAAAATGCATCTTCAGTCAATATTACAAATTGTACCATTTCAGGTAATAATCTGTATAGTGAGTCATCAGATGTTCATATCGAAAATTCCATCTTGAATGCAGTTTATAGCGGTGTTGATATACGATCTGATCCGTTGCCTTCTATTAATTATTCTTATGCAGGTACTTATTGGAGTATTCAAGATACAACAAATATTATCGGCGAATTATTATTAGATGAATATTTTTATCTACTGCCCGGCTCGGCCTGTATTGATACCGGTAATCCCGATTCAGCTTTTAACGATCCCGATGATTCACGGAATGACATTGGTGCCTTTGGTGGACCGTCGGGAAATTGGAACTAACATGATTCAAAGGTATACTTTTCTACTTATTTTCTTTTTTTTAATAGGATGCAAAATATTTGATAGTCCCACAAATACAGAACTCGACGATTTATTTAAACTGTCAATTACCTATAACAATGAAAGGATTACGGATGTTTTATCAATACCATTAAGTTGGGATGAAATAACTATTGAAAATTTCAAGAAGATCAAGATTACACGCTTCAACGAACATCGCGATCCTGAATCTTATCTCGTCGGAGAAACAGATAATGGATGGATAACGATTGCATCAATTACCGATGAGTTTACAAAATCATGGGTTGATACTGTAAAAGATGATGCACCGTTCTTATACCGAGTTGAGTACTATGACATAGACAACAATTATCGTCGTGCCGAAGAGATGGTCACCATTCAACCAACAACTCGCCTTACTATTCCAACCGATATAGCAGAAATAAAATCTGCAGTGGAATCATATATAATAGATGATTTGGACACCGTCTATATTCAACCTGGTGTCTACGAATCACAATCTTTTTCGTTTGGAGAAAAAAACATGTATTTGATTGGTACTGGTGGTGCGCAACAAACTATATTAAAATGGAACATTTGGATGGCAGATGACGAACACCCTATTGCAGATACTTCTTTTATAAATATTAAAGCAGGTTTAGTGCAGGGAATTGGTATTTTAAATAGTTATGGTATGAATGGTGGCGGGATAAACGCAAAGGGTAATTCAATCATTAGGCAGTGTATAATCCGCAAAAATGTTGCTAGCAATCAACCCGTTGGTCCGGCTGTTATCCCAAATGCCGGCTATGGTGGTGGTCTACATTTATCGGGACAGGTCGTAGTTGAAAATTGTATTATTGATAGTAATTCAGCAATAAAAGAAGGTAGTGGAATATATATTGATGAATTTGCAAATAATGTGCAAATAATCAATTGCGTATTAAATGCCAATGATCTGCACAGTGAATCACCTAATGTATCAATTGAGAATACTATAATAATTGGAGTTTCTCCCTCTATTGGAACTGCTTCCACACTACCAAGGACTATCAATTATTCCCATATTGGCTCGCAATGGTCCGCCCAATACCCAACCAGTATAGTAGGTGAAATACTTTTTGAACAATTATTAGTTGGTCCTAATTATAACCTCCTACCAGGTTCGGTTTGTATCAATTCCGGTAATCCTGATTCAGCTTTTAATGATTTAGATGGCTCACGAAATGATGTTGGTGCATATGGTGGCCCTTTAGGTGATTGGTAAATTTCGCTATTTTGTGATGACTAAATTATCTTTGCAAATTCATCAAAATTTTTCTTTTTTATATCTGGGACTTTAGCCTCTATCTCCGGATATCCCACGGGAAGTAACAAAAATGGGTTTTCATTTTTAGGACGGTTTAATATTTCTTGTAAAAATCCCATCGGGCTTGGTGTATGTGTTAACGTTACTAATCCTGCATTATGAATTGCTGTAATTAATAATCCACACGCAATTCCAACAGATTCATTGACACAATAATGTTTACGCGGAGGATTGGATGTTTCATCATAATTTATTTTGAATACAGCAATTAAATATGGTGCCCTTTCTAAAAATTCTTTATTCGAATCAATTTCTAACTCTCTAAGATCGTCTAGCCATGATTGCGGAGCCCTTTTATTATAAAACTCCTTTTCTTCATTTTCAGCTACCTTCCTTATTTTCCTTTTTACGTCTGCGTTTTGTACAATTACAAATTTCCATGGTTGTTTATTTGCGCCTGACGGAGCCGTTGCAGCAGTAGCTATTATATTCTTAACTGTTTCTAATGGAATCAGGCTGTCTGCAAAATGTCAAACAGATCTTCTTTTTTTCATTTCAAGCAAGAACTTATTTGAATTTGATAATACCTCATTTCCTGAAACTGCTTTTTGCTTTAACTTTACTAGTGCCATTATTGTCCTTTAATTGAGCAACTTAAATAAATAAAAAACCCCGCAAAAAACGGGGCTTTTTATTTATTTATTTAATGATTATTTATCGGCTAAAACCAATACCTATTGCAACATCAAGCGCTGTTTTATCGTATGTTTCATTTCCTGTTATCAATCCTCTGTAATTTATTCCGGTGTTTGATAGTTCATCATAAAACGTGTTTGAAACACCAAATGATAGATATAGATTTTTATTAATAAAATATCTACCACCAGCACCAACTGTACTTGATGTAAATGTGTGACTTAAATCAGTATGGTATCTTGGTAGCGCTCCACTATTTATTGTTCTTAGGAATCCTGCACTTAATAGCAAGGCGTCACTTAGAGCAAATTCAAAGCCGGCGGCCATTTCCATGCCATCAACTAGGTTATCCTCTTTGCCGTCCCAATCTACGCCTTTATTGAAATAGTAATTCATGTCAGCCATAACACGTAAGCTTGGGGTGGGTTTAAAAGCCACACCTGCGCCTAACATTGCCGGCATGTCAGAACTAATTTCTGCTCCATCTGGAAATAAGCCTGAGCCATCAACAGTTGTTTCATTGGTTAATGTCATTGGGGCTTTCCCTTCGTAACGTAGGGATATCGCAAGGCCTTCCATTGGGGTTAAATATAATCCAACTATTGGTGCAAATCCTGAACCGGTTTGCTTTGCATCAACTTCAACATCTTGTGTAGAAGCTGCATTTCCAGCCATCGCGTTAGAATTATCAGTATAGCCTGTGGCCGCAGCATAATAGGTGCCCTGTATCTGAGCAACTGTCATGGCATCAATTTGAGCTTGCGGAATACCCAAGGCCAACAATCCACCTTCAACAACCGCACGCGTTGCTGCATCCATGAAACCCGCTCCTACGACTTGAGCCAAAGTAAAACCGCTTGCTCCGCCATCAATCAGCGGCTGTAAAGCCTCACCGCCATTTTGGAATGACGTAGCTCCAGCTGCTAATGCACCTGCCAGCGTAGTGAAGAATTCCGGAGCTGATGTCATACTACCGTTGTATCCAACGGCAGGATAATTTGGATCAATCATAATGTCTGTAAGGTGTCCTTCATAGGAGTTCGAAGCAGCAAAATATCTTGCACCACCGGATACAGAGACCATATCATTAATTTTATATGACACAACTGCTTGTCCCCCCATATAAATGGACGAACCTTCAAAAGCAACATCAAAATCATAATCCGAAGTTGGGATACCCGCTGCTGTTAATGAAGCTGGCAATAAAGAAGCTGGAACTGCGAATGATGGTATACCATCATCAAAAACTGCACTTCCACCACCGCCAATTGGAATAAAACCAGCACCAATAGCCAAGTCTCCGGTTTTATATGCTAGATAAAAATTTGGGAAAACTGGAGCAAACGTTGTGCCATCAAATGTATCGCTTTTTAATGTTGGAACATCGCTTGTTAGGGTTCGCGTTTGATAAACTGTTTGACTGCTTAAATAGAAATGCAATCCATCGTTAAGTTGTGTTAGTCCTGCAGGGTTAAAATATACTGCATCAACGTCTAGAGATGTGTTGCGAGTCATCATGCGAACATAATCCGCACTTTGATTTCCATTAGTTACTATTCCGCCGGCAAAAGCAAAGCCAACGAGCAGTAAACCAATTACAAAAATGGTACCTATTTTTCTCATTTTCTTCTTCCTCTTTTATTAATAATAAAATCTTTTATCCTAAATAATGTCCCTCGTAGAAACATAAAAGACTAAGAAATATAATTATTTGATTTCTTAATAGCAAAGATTAAATAGTTAACGAATTTACATAAAACTTTTTGATTCTTTGCAATGTCACACTTATCATTGTAACCTTACTTACTTAATTTTATTAAAATTTAGTGATTTTCAAAGCGCAACCAACCCTAAAGCCCACGGAAAATCGACC
>Ga0307992_1001853_pt1 | contig 12308 bp, 12 predicted proteins | sample EllFjometagen133_FD_203162 | JGI IMG/M metagenome (GOLD analysis project Ga0307992, IMG submission 203162) | Marine microbial communities from Ellis Fjord, Antarctic Ocean - #133 | ecosystem: Environmental > Aquatic > Marine > Unclassified | place: Southern Ocean | collected 2014-10-08
CTCTGAAAGTGTCCGAAACTTTCCGGAATCACTGTCCGAAGAAAACCGGAATCACTGTCCGAAACTTTCCGGAATCGGTGTCCGAAGTTGTCCGGATTTTCCAATCACGGAACACACTACATCGGGACACTACTGTTTCCTGATGATTACTAAAGAAGGGAAGTCCACATGACTGATGAAAATATAAAAACAGAAAACATTCTCAAAATCCTGAAACTACTAACCCAGGATAGTGCTCGTCTGGAAGACCTGCTCTCTCAGTTTTTACAACAAGCAGCCATTCGAGAATTTGATGATGAACAGGCCATAGATGAAGCTGAAAAAGAAGCGTTGAAAGAAGGGAATAGACATGATTGATGAAACTGCATATCCTGAATTTGTAGTTCAAAGCCTAAAGAAAATTGCCACGACCGATGATGAGTTGGAAGATTTACTCTATCAATGGGACGAACGCTGTGGTATGCGTCATTATGAGGGTGGTCAGGAAATGGAAGTAGCAGAAAAATTAGCTCTTCAGGAAATATTAAAAAGATTGGAAGACACATCTGATGAATCAATCTAACCAATATGAGCGACTGGAAAAACCCATCGTTGGAACAGATCTAAAGGTATTTCTGAATATTTCATACTCTGAAACTAAGAAAGATATCGAAAATGTCCGTAGCTACCTAGAGGAAGGTAGAAATAACGCTGATATTGAAGAATTTCTTCAGTGTGCATTGACTGATATCGTGGCTATTTGCTTGATAGATGGTGAAGAGATTGGTAAGAATGAATACGGTGAAGATAATGATTACTTCGTATCAGATAAATTCATTGATAACGACGATACTGCAGGAATCGAATCTGAACTAGGTATACTTAGAATTACTGATATAATCAGAATAAACTCCTTCAAGTGTGTATTTGATGGTGCTAGAGCTGTTCATTACGTTAGTAAGTCTCAATTAGACAAGTTGAGAAATCGCCGAAACACCTGATGAATTGCTCTATCTATGGGATCAACGCTGCGGAATCAGTCACTTCGAGGGCTCTGAGCCACTGAAAGATGCGGAAAAGAGTGCATTCCGAGAAATACTTGAGCGATTGGGTACGATACTACCCCTTGAGAAGAAGAAGCCCTAAATGGGTTTCTTTTTTGTCACCGAGTACCGGTTACTTAGCCTGTTAACCATGCAGAGTGATCTTCATGTTTTGATAGAAGGAACCTTTTAGCTGCACCTTTATGCATATATATTTACATATAGTTTATTTTATACATCGTTTATGTTATTTTCTTGACAAGACTCATGTTAAAAATTATCTTGAGCCAGATCTTAACAGGTCAGCTCTTTGACATGGTCACATTTTTCATTGAAACCTCCTTTGGCATTTTAAATGTCATGTATAATCTCAAATCTGGTTTCATCCATTTGAGGTTACCGATTGGTGTATATCGGCGCTTATGAGCCACACAATCCCTTAGAGATTCGATCTATGGGAAGTCTCTGGGAAGTCTATCGAAGTTCAGAAGTTCAGAAGTTCAGAAGTTCAGAAGTTCAGAAGTTCAGAAGTTCAGAAGTTCAGAAGTTCAGAAGTTCAGAAGAATAGAAGTCTCTGAGACTGGAAGGCGAATCGTTTTTTTCGTCTTTCAGCTCATAATAAGAATCCAATAAGTTGGGTTTTTTAAGGTATTAGGAATACACTTAGCTTTTAGGAAATAATAACCCTTAATAAATCAAAGAGAAAGGAGGTTAAAAAAATGATAAAGAACGCTGTGACCAATCTTGGTTTACTATCCTGTGAATTGTATCTCACAGAGAGTAAAGCTAAGGATAGGGAAACACGAGAGTTGTTGTCAAAAACACGTTTACAGATCGATCAGATTATAATTATGCTGAATGATACTGAAAGCGAGTTAGATGACTCGCAATTCTCTGAATTTATCCGATCGATACCGATGATTTATAGAATCATCGAGATGTTGGCCGAACTAAAAGATAGCCTATTATTTTACACACTATTATGGAATTTTATATATGGATTTAAAAGTCAGGGTTGGGAACCGCCTCCGGGTGGTTCGCACGTTATCTGGATATAAGCAGGGCGAAGTTGCTAAAGAGCTGGACGTCTCTGCATCTCTTCTATCAATGTATGAGAAGGGCAAGCGGGAGCCCTCCATATCTTTTGTTAGTGATTTTTGTAATCATCACAATATACCATTGGACCAATTTTTCTTTGGTTTAATTCCATTGCAAGATGACCAGAATGAAACGGACAAGCTGTCAGAAATTGGGAATAATTTATTAGCAATCTCTAAGGTTTTTGAAGAGCGCCTTTTAGCCAAAAATCTAGCTAAATAATATTGAAACCAGCTCCATTATCTCTAAACATTAAATCAAGGAAGCATTTACATCTCCAATTAGGACTGGATGGAACAACACTTGATAGATATATAGAACGTAAAGACACCATTGTCAGGGAGTTTACACAGACCAAATACAAGCGTGGAAATCCCGAACCGAAACTACGCAGACTCACCTCAATACCTGATAATTACAAAATTATCCACAAAAGAATCAATGTAAACCTCCTCCAGAAGGCAAAGCTTCTACATGGTGCTATTGGTGGTGTCAAGGGTAAGAAAATAGAAAACTTTATTGACATCCACCGTGGAGCTGAGGGGTATTTTGCTTTTGATCTAAAAAATTTTTTCCCTTCAATAAGCTCTGGTAGAGTTGTACAACTTTTCGTAGATAGTGGTTGCTCTCCAAAGATTGCTGGACTACTTACAGATCTAACTACTTACAATGGAAAACTCACCCAAGGTTTTGGAACAAGTGTCATGCTGGCAAATATCATTGCTCACAAGATGGACCTCCAATTAGGCTCCATTTGTCAAGAGCACCAGCTCAACTATTCTAGGTGGGTTGATGACGTTGTAATCTCTGGAAGAATTAAAGACGTGAAAACGGTTGAACAAGTTGCGCTTGGATTTGTCATGGCGAATGGCTTTGAATTAAGCCATGGTAAAACGACTTTCTCTGCTAGAAGACATAATAAGCCTGTTCTTGGCCTTCAAATCCAGCGCAATTCCCCCTCAATACCAGAGCGGATCATTGATCAGTTAGAAGCGGATATTGTATCCTTAGCAAAAGGTCATTATGACATACTTGATCAGATTTATCCTGGGAAAGAACTAAAGAAAAAGAAAAGTATCCAAAATTCAATTAGAGGGAAAGTGGACTATATCGGCAAGTATCACAAGGACGTAGCCCAAAGGTTATATCAGAAAATGTTATGTATTGATTGGGACGAAGTTGAGAGATATAGAAAATGCATCTTGTTTTAATCATACTTCATTTAGTTAACTAGATATTTTGCATCATTTCATTTAGATTATGTATCACATCAGAATCTGCACCATCTAACTTCCCAAAAGGTAAAATACTCATTACGTTCAATTTTGATGGAAAAGGCTGACCATCCATAAGAATTGAGCATCCAGCTTGTAGTACAAATACTACTGCTGGAAGAACATTTTTCTTTGAAGCAAATAGAATTTCAAATTCGGTAGCCCACTCATCTGTTTGATATTTTTCTCTCAGTTCCAAAACGTACGCTTGCAGAATTTTTGATGCATCATTTGCGTCAAAAAATGTACCCCAGATTGGATGCTCTCCACTATTCACCTGGCTTTCATTTAGAAGGGGCCATAATGCATTGTGATCTATTACATTTTTCATGTTAATTACAGGAATTCCAACTTCAGCCTCGGATGCGGCAATTTGTTTACATGCTTTCTCAATGTTTTGAAAAATTGATTTTTCTTTGGGTGAGTGCACTGCTTTGCATGCGAACCCCCACCTTCTGTCTTTAATAGTGATTAGAATATCGGGATTATCACCTTTCGCATTTTGCGGATGGTCTAACTCAATATCTTCTCCGATATGTATAAGTAAGCTCGCCAGGTAGAGTTCAAATAACTTATTGCTTGATGAATCTGTAATCTTACTTCGCACATTTTGGGGTACAGAACCTTTATTAAGCAAATCCAAGTGCGGTACAAAGGAGTCGAAGGAATGTTTTTTCTCGATACTCAACAGCTTCGATGCAAAATCGTAAAGTCCCATTGCTTCACTCAAGTATTCTGGCAATTCTTCGTATTCGTCAAAGGAATACTTTCCAGAATAAACATCTTGAAGGGTGCTTGCATTTATGCATATTTTGTTTAACTCGCTATTGGAATCTATTGTCAACCCGTGTTTGGTTAACAATTCTTCAAAGTTGAATATCGTATCCTGAATCTCTTGAAAAGAGTGCATTCTTCCCATTTACTTTCTATATGCTCCACATTCTTTTGCTACTGGACATCTAAAGTTCGCGTTGTTATCAAACCATTTTTTTGACTCACATACACCAGAATCAAAAGATGAAGAGTCCGACAGGCTTATCGAGCGTTGATATAATCGTCCCTTGTATGTACCACAAAGTGTCAATACCTGATCATCATTCAAAGTGCAGTTAATCGCCCGAAATACTCTATCCAATAAAACATTTATTTTTTCTATGAGAGCATTCAGGTCTGAAGCGACGTCATCAATCACTAGGGGATTTGCGCCTTGGTGTACTTCGTTGTTTAAATATGTCAACTTGTTTTTAGATGAGTCGAAACTGCAACTCCCCGGATTAAAATGAATTATGATAGTTCTAAGGTTCTGGAACTCACTGAACCAATCACTTTCTGAAAGTGCATCCCTTATTTCCTTGGGTACGGTCTCCTCAATTAAACCATTTTGAGCATTTTTGAATAATTTTGAGGTACTTTTTGATGAGATCCCCCGACTTTTTGCGTAGATGGCACTTATAGTTCCCCGAACACAATCCAGTACAGAGTAAAGCCCAACATAAATTGATTCAACTAAAGCAGCTAGCTCTTTTGATCGTTCTCCATTTGAAATTCCGTTCTTCTCTAATTCCCTTCGTTCCTGTTCAAGTGAGGGAATCACTTGGGCTATCAGTCCAATTAACCGATGAACACGGTTAAACTGGCCCTCAACCCCAAAAATTGCAGATTGCTGTCGTTGTGTAAATGAGTACTTTGCCTGAAAAAAAGTCAGAAACCTTTGGACTTGTGTCCAAGTTTCAGGATTGAATATCTGAACAAACTTATTGTTCAATTGGTTCTCACTTCCATTAATTTGATCTTTTAAAATTCTCTGCCTGCTCAAAGATCTCTTTATACACCTCATCCCTATCCACTGGTGGATAGTCATTCTCTGCAAGAAGTATGATCAAGTCAACCTTCAACTCAGCTTTGATATCATTGCGTCGATTCCAATCGGTGTATTTAGCTTTATCATCCACAACTTTCTTTACTTCCCTCGCCAAGGGTAGAAGTTTTTCCTCTGGGTACTCAAAATCATATTTATGCGTTAGAGCCTTTAGAATGTCATAGAACGCTTTTTCCTCAAGATCAATTCCCAACTCTTTAAATGATTCCTTTTCTTTCCTCAGAGCATGGTATAGATCAATAATTTCATCTGTAAATTCTTCCAGCACCTCACTTCGGAGAACATCTGATTCTTTCCGCTCATTGTAGAGATCAACTAATGCTTTGAATTTCTTTGAGAAATCAATTCCCTGAACTTTATTCACTTTTCGGAAATCATCGATGGCTTTAGCCAACAGTTGTTGCAAGAGCTTTAACTTCGTATTGGGTAGTTTAATCTTCTCAATCTTTGCCAAGTAATCTTCATCAAAAATGTCAACTTCTGAAGTATCATCGCCACCTAATTTGAATATTTCCTCTACACCGTCACTTTTCAGAGCATCCTTGATCATCTCTCGTACTTTTGCATTCATCTGAGCTGTATCAGGGGCGCCCCCTGTTGTGAGTTTGAAAATGATTGTCCGGACGGCTAAATAGAAATGGATACGATCGCGTTCATCCTGGCTGAATGCATCACTTCCGCAACAGATATCATAAGCTGCTTTCAAACGTTTCACTATATTCATGAAGCGTTTTTCAAGGTCTTCAGTGATCTGAATATATTCTGAAGCTAAGTTAAGACATTCCAACTGCTGTAAAGGTTTGCCATTGAAATACAGCGTACTATCAAATTTATGAAAAATCTTTGTAAGTAGATCCAAGTGGTCTTTGACCACTATGACTGATGCCTGAACCTCTTCAAAGTTTTTACCTTCAGTATTAGTGTACTGAGCGAGAGCTATGTTCATTTGTCGCTTTATTCCTATGTAATCAACGACTAGCCCCTTTTTCTTACTTTCATATTTACGATTAACCCTCGAAATAGTTTGGATAAGATTATGGCGTTTAACTGGTTTATCAATATAGAGTGTATCCAAAAAGGGCACATCAAATCCAGTTAACCACATATCAACAACAATCGCTATTTTGAAATTCGACTTGGCATTCTTGAATTGACGATCCAATTCCTTTCGGTAGTCTTTATTCCCCAAGAGATTGTACAATTCATCTGGATCATCCTTGCCACGCGTCATGACCATCTTGATCCGTTCCATAGGTTTGATCTCTCTGAGATCCTTTTCTGTCAATTCAATGTCTGAATCAGAAGCCTTTATTTCATCCCAATCAGGCCGGAGAGCAATGACTTCCTTATAGAAATCATAGGCAATAGAGCGACTACTTGATACAAACATTGCTTTACCATTGACCGTTGCCCCCTCTTCAACCCGGGTTTCATAGTGTTTGACAAAATCATTTGCCAAGGCTTTGATCCTGTCAGGATCTCCTAAAATGGCGTTCATCTGGGCCGTAATTCGCTTACTTTCGTTGATCTGATACTCACTGGTTCCTTCTTCAGCACAACTAGCATAATAATCTTCAATTTCTTTCAGCTTACTATTGTCCAGAAGCACCTTTGCTGCACGACCCTCATATACAATTCTTACAGTTATTTCATCCGTCACGGATTCTGTCATAGTGTAGGTATCTATGACCTCGCCAAAGACATCCAGAGTAGCGTCAATTGGGGTACCTGTAAAACCAACATAAGTTGCATTTGGCAGAGAATCATGTAGATATTTTGCGAAACCGTAGGTGCGTTGAACACCCTTTTCCGTGATGCGAATTTTTTGATCAAGATTGACCTGGCTACGATGGGCTTCATCTGAAATACAGATTACATTACTTCGATTGGTAAGGAGGCTAGTATCTTCTGTGAATTTGTGGATGGTGGTCAGAAATACTCCACCGCTTTTACGCCCTTCCAATAAATCTCGAAGATTTTGACGACTCTCGACGCTGATTACAGATTCATCGCCTATGTAGCCCTTGGCGTTGGTGAACTGAGCTGAGAGTTGATCATCTAAATCCGTTCGGTCTGTAATAAGGATGATGGTCGGGCTGGAGAAATCCACACTTTTCATTAGTAGACGAGTAAGAAAAAGCATTGTGAAGCTTTTCCCACTTCCGGTAGCACCAAAATAGGTACCTCCTTTACCATCTCCTTCAGGGCGCTGGTGTTCTTTGATATTAGCGTAAAGACTTATGGCAGCGTAATATTGAGGGTAACGACAAAATATCTTCAAATCATTTTTCGAAGTATCGGGAAAGTAGATAAAGTTACGGATGACATCCCTGAGTCGATGTTGATTGAACAATCCCTTTACCATGGTAAAAAGAGAGTTGATTCCTTCTTTCTCCAGAGCTTCATAGCCCTCAATTTTACGCCAAGCATAGAAGAATTCATAAGGAGCGAAGAATGACCCTGCTTTATTATTAACCCCATCACTGATGACACAAAAAGCATTGTATTTAAATAATTCAGGGATATCCCTTTTGTATCGTACTGTGAGTTGAATATATGCATCGTGAATCGTTGCCTTTTCACGGATAGCACTCTTAAATTCAAATGCTACTAGTGGTAATCCATTGATATAGAGGATACCATCCGGTATCCGTTTTTCGTAGCCATAAATCTCAAGTTGATTCACAACCTTATAAATATTTTTACTTGTATCGAATGAGGCTGTTTCTTCAACGAATATTGTAGGCACTTCACCCTCTTTGGGAGGATGGTATTCAGACAAGCCTTGATAGTCAATCAGTTGAACATAGAGGTCTTTCTGACTGCGATCTTCTCGTTTGAGCAGGAATCCATCAGAAACCAACTTCATTATAGCTTTGTTGCTCTCATATAGGTCAGAAGCAGGGAACACTTCAAGTTTACGAATGATTGAATCAATTTCAGCGACAGTTATATTTTCACTTGAGTATTGGTCAGATAAAAAGTTACTCAGGTCTTCTTTGATAATGACTTCATCAATAGCACGTGGGATAGTTGATCCTAAAACATGAGGAAAACCTTCTGATTCCAGAAGCTCAATAATTGCCTTTTCCAATCTTTCTTCAGTGAATTTCATATACCAGCCACAATAATATTATCAATCAGAGTTTCCCGCCATTTATGCAGTAAACTAATCTCCCAAATATTAACCTCAATTTTTTCGTAAAGTATTAATGCTAACTTATGGAACTCTTTATTAATGTTGTTTTCTGGGATCATTATCTTGATAGTTTTAATGTCGCTAACTCTAATGCTGGGTTGAGCCGTGTCTTTTACTCTTCCATAAAATTGAGATTTAAAAAGCGTTGTATTGAAAAAAGTAATTATATAGAATGGAGATATTACTTCTTTCAAGCGCAGAGAAATGATATTCTGAGCAATACAAAAATCGCACTTTTTAGGGACCAAGCCCCAACTTGGTATCCCATTTCCCACTGTCCCCATTAGAATATCAAGATATTCTGGATGACCTGACCTAAACCAATTGCTATACACATCATCTGTAACATATTTGTTTTTTGAGTTAGATTGTATTAGTGGAAATACTTGTGTTTCATTTAGTAGAAATGTCTCAAATAGAAACCTTGCGCCATTTTCTACCAAAGGGGGTGTTTTCCCCCTGTTATCTATAACCTTATCTATCAATGAGCTTAGCTCCAAAAACCTCCAGCCCTTTGGGATATCGTGATCCATTTCTCCATTGAAAATCATCTCACCACCGCTAGATTTGTAGGGCTTGCCTTCCATGTTTATATTTCCAATAGATACTGCATATTCCACTGGTATGGGAAAATCAAAGTTTACAAACCATTGTTTATAAATGGTCTGGGTCGTTTCCTTCAACTTTTGATTTATCTGCTCTTTAAGAGTAATGCGATCTATTATGATGTTATATTCCTTAACGATTTCACGCTGCTTTTCAATTAAGGGTACTGGCAAATCCATATCGCAGAAATCATTCCAGCTAAAGCCACCTCTTACACTGCTGTCCGTTGTGAACCAAGCGTTCCGGTCAAATTCAGGTCTTCTAAACCACATCATCAAATATTCAGGTAATAACTTTTCCTCATTTACCACCTCAAAAACTACATAAGCTGGTGAAATTATTATTGGTTCCTCAAAATCATGCATACTAACAGGCAATACTTTATCACGGCCAACATGCATGGGGTTGAATGCAAACTGTTTCCCTAGTACAACCTTATATTTTGATAAATCAGTTCCTCTTACATTAGCAACTGATGGCATAAATACTTTGTTGATATTTATACCCTGCAAATTCGTAATTGATAAATCTTTATTGCGATGATTCACCTGATGAACATAATTACCGATTGGGTTATAAATCGATCCCATAGCCCAGCTCTTTGAAAACGTTCAATAGATCACTTTTCGATTCTTCCTCAGCACCTAGTAGCTCTTTAAATTCTCGTTGGAGCATTACCATCTTTTCATCAAAATCAATATTTTCATCTCGATTGATAAACTCAATATATTTACTTGGGACTAGTGAATAATCCTTCTTCTGGACCTCCTTACTGGATGCTGAATAACAGTATTCAGGGACATCTTTGTATTCTTGTTCGGCCTTGGTTTGCTGCCAAGTATGGTAGGTTTTTGCTATCTCTTGAATCTGCTCTCTAGAAAATTGAATAAATTTCTTCTGAAATGGCTCCCCCAGTTGTCGCAAATCCATGAACAAGATCTCATTCTCCCGCTCTCTGTATTCTCTAGTCAATTCATCGTAATCCAGTTCCCTAGATCTCTTATTCTTGTTCAATATCCAGAGGGTAACACTAATGTCAGTTGTATAAAACATTCGCATGGGAAGAACAATAATTGCTTCAACTAAGTGATTATCAATAAGTTTTTTACGAATGGTCTTTTCCGCTCCATCACCGGATAAAGCCCCATTTGCAAGCAAAAAACCCGCTGTACCATTTTCTGAAAGCTTCGATACCATATGAAGAATCCAACCATAGTTCGCATTTCCTGTCGGAGGCACATCGTATCCCAACCAACGTGGATCGTCCTCAAGTTCATTAGATGCTCGCCACCCTTTGAGGTTGAAGGGAGGATTGGCAATGATATAATCGGCCTTCAAATCCTTATGCTGATCGTTGGCAAAAGTATCGTCTGCCTTGGCTCCCAGATTTGCTGATATACCGCGAATAGCTAGGTTCATTTTGGCTAGCTTTAATGTTGTTGAGGTACCTTCCTGACCATAAATCGAAATATCTTTCTGATTACCCTGATGATTCTCAATAAACTTCATAGACTGAACAAACATACCCCCTGACCCACAGCAAGGATCATATATCTTGCCTTTGTACGGTTCAATTAGTTCAGTGATCAGGTTCACAATGCTTTTAGGTGTGTAAAACTCGCCTTTCCCTTTTCCCTCAGCTAATGCAAATTTACTAAGGAAATACTCATACACGCGCCCAACGATGTCTTGCTCTTTATCCTTTAAAGTCTGAATGTTATTAATAGTATCAATAAGAGCTGCCAGCTTGCTAGCATCAAGATCTAGACGTGAAAAATAGTTATCCGGTAAGGCACCCTTGAGGGAGGGGTTGGTTTTTTCAATAGTAAAAAGAGCAGTATCAATTTTTATTGCCAAGTCATCCTGTTTAGCATTTTGGATAATGTAGCTCCATCTAGACTCTGGAGGTAAATAGAATACATTTTTCATTGTATAGAATTCTACCATATCGATATACTTCTGTTTTCCGTCATCGATGAGGTCCTGTCTGCGCTCTTCAAAAGTATCACTCACAAACTTCAGAAAGATGAGACTTAACACGACGTGTTTGTATTCAGATGGTTCTATACTTCCTCTGAGTTTATTCGCTGAATCCCAGAGGGTTTCTTCAAAACTTTTTTGTTTTTTTGATGTTACTTTTTGAGCCATGAGTTTCCTACCTATACTACTCGAATTGACGACTTCTCAAATCGTTACCAAGTTCAATTTCTTGATAGTTTCAACACTATAAATTCAGGTTCTCCGACAAATCGGTCATTTTGCTGATCGAAAGTTTGAACAATATAATAAGCTATAATTCTAAAACTTTAAAAATCGGAGGAATACATGAACACAAATCATGATGATACAACAGATGCTTCACAACAAAGCCCATCCAGAGCAGATAGAATAAGAAAGGTAGATGAAGCTGTAATAAGGCGTTCGAATGCTCGACGAGCTAGAGAAGCGGAAGAAGCTAAAAAGAGTACTCCCCAGAAACCATTGCAACCTAAACCTCTGAGACCAAAACCACTCCCTTTGAAGAGACCCATCACTAATTCTAAAGAGACAAAAAAGCTGACAATTCTTCTCGATCTGGATTTACTAACAAAATTCAAGATTCAAGCTCTCACTGAGAATGTGAATTTCTCAAGACTTGCAGCCAAGGCTATTCAAATTTATCTGAATACCAGAGGGGAACAAGAACGTCCCCGAAAAAAACTAGCACTGCATAAACCGCAAGAGAGTGATCCCATACCATTACCCTAGACAGTAATAGTATTATTTTTTTAGCTATCCACAACTCTCCTCGACAGAGCAGGGCGGGTAGGGCAGGTATTTAGAAGAATTTTGGTAGTAATTTTCCCATAGCGAAATCTACACCCGATTAAGTGAAAACGGGTCAAACGGGAAAGGAAAACGGGAAACTTGTATTTTTTGATTGGTTTCTCATGGAAAAGAAAAAGCCCAATAACCGTTATGGTTATTGGGCTTATCTAGTGTCGAGGTGAGAGGATTCGAACCTCCGGCCCCCTGCTCCCAAAGCAGGTGCGCTAACCGGACTGCGCCACACCTCGATAGTGTGAAATCTTATGTCAAAAATGAGGGGGTTCCTCCGGCCCTCCCGACATCCCATGTCGGGATGCGCTAACCGGACTGCGCCACACCTCGATTGCGGCTTTCTGATATGCTTGAACTTTGATCGATATGCAATCGAGCCGCGGCATAGTGCCGACAAACTTGTCGGTACG
>Ga0307992_1001854_pt1 | contig 12306 bp, 10 predicted proteins | sample EllFjometagen133_FD_203162 | JGI IMG/M metagenome (GOLD analysis project Ga0307992, IMG submission 203162) | Marine microbial communities from Ellis Fjord, Antarctic Ocean - #133 | ecosystem: Environmental > Aquatic > Marine > Unclassified | place: Southern Ocean | collected 2014-10-08
CTCATTAACTTTACAAAATCTACTTCTGCCATCTTAATAATTATTAATTGAGAATTTGGTTTATAAATATTGCCTATAAAAGTTTATGGAGATTAGGCTTTGTTTAAGAAGTAGTTGCTTGGCTTTGCCCAAATTTTAATTTTTCTTTCCCACCTTAACAATACAAGAGATAAGCCTGCGTCCTTCAGATAAATAGTTCGGCTTCGCCGAAATTATTTTTTTAATTCTTTTATTTCACTTTCCACAATTTCTAAAACTTTTTGAATATCTTTTCTATTATTATCGATTTTTCTTCCTAAAACAATAGCAATGAATAATCCAAAAATAAAAAATACAAGAATTCCTTGGAAGTAAGGGTCTAAAATCATAGTAATAAAATTTGGTATTTTGAAGTAATAGTCTTTTGCCCAAATTCTAAAAATCTCTATCCCTGTCATTAACATAATTGCCGAGCCAAAAGCAAAACCTAAAAATACACTATTCTGATTCCAAAACTTTGATTTTGGAATTAAATCTTTTCTAGCTTCTTCTAATTTATTTAATCTTTCTAATTTATCCATTTTATTATAAGCTACTAAATACTCCTATTAAAAGTAGAGAAATTAAACTCACAATTCCCCAAAAAGCAATTTTGTCTTCATAGAATTTTCGTAAGAAGTTCATTTCTTTATATTCTTTTAGATATTTATTTTTATTCTTTTTTGAAATAAAAAATTTTGTTTGTAACAATAACTTTTTTTTGAAAGCACATCTTAAACAAACAGGCGTTCTATCTATGGCGTCAAGCCTTTTATGATATGAACATAAAATTCGTCCACAATTTTTACAAAAATAAAGATGTGAATTAAAAATTGTTGAATTTCTTTTACAGGTTTTACATTGACTAAGCTCATTCTTATCATAACGAAGATTATGCTTATTTGAATAAACTTTTTGAAGATAGTTTTGGTCTTTTATTTTTATTTGATTAACAATTTTTGGAAGATAAATTGCTTTTGTATCTTTTAATTCTATATCTCTTGCATTTGGTTTACAGGTTTTTGTATAGCCCACATTATTTTTACCATAATATTTTACATTTTCAGTATTTTCATCCATAATTATTTCAAATGCAACATCTTCAATATCTTTTTCAGTAAACTCAAAGGGAGTTATTCTCTTATTATTGTTCTTCTTTATTTGAATAATATTCGGAAAACCTTTTCCAAAAAAATGTTCTCTTATAGTTTCATTAATTTTTCCTGCTTTCATCCCGTCCAAAAAAATTTCTTCATTTTGTTTTTGAATTGTATTTACACAACCAATAGAGGTGCAAAATTTAGAATCAATATTATATCTCATTTAATAACAAGGGTAAAATATTGTTTTTGATTCAAATTTTAATAAATCGTCTTTATATCCAATTATATGATGAAATTCTTTAAAGATTTGATTTTTTACTTCCTTTCCTTCTAAAAAATCTGCCGAATTATTTGTAATGATTTGTATTTTTCCATTGAGAATTATTATATCATATTTCTTACATAATTTCTTTAATTTCTTCCCATCAATTAATTCTATCTTCATAGAGGAGGAATAATCTTTATTTATTTCATCAATATATTCATCTACAGTAGGAGAGAACCTACCCGAAGTTACAATTATTCCTTTAATAAATCCATTATTTTTTCCTTCGTGAAGCATTGCCCCTTGCAGTTTTTGAACTACAGGGCGACCAACAAAATTTTGATGTTTACACTCTACAACAATGGGATAAGATTCTTTTTTATCTTCATACCTCATAATAATATCTTTTCCTTTGTCGTTGGATTTTGGAGTTAAGACAATATCTTTATATCCAACTTTTTTCATAATTCTTGCAATCAAATCCTCAAAATCATATCCACTTAAAGTATCAATATTAAATTCTTGTTGCATACTATAATAAATAAAAGAGATATTTATAATTTTAACTAATTTTTCTTTTAGAAAAAATACCGGCGTTGCCGAAGCAAAACCGGGAACACGATTTGCGGTATGTCCAAAGACTTAAGGCAATACCTGTTACCTTAATATATTCAATTTCTAAGATTATTTAAGTCTTTCGCTGACTCAATTTTTCCTGCCCCCCAATATCTTTAGAATTTTTAACCTAATAATTATTCATAAATTTTCTATCAAAAAATAGTATATAAAAATTATTGCGATATAATTCTAACGAGCACTATCTGCTTGCTTCATTTGAATTCAAATAGAAAATTTAATAGAATTTTCGAGTAGGCAGATAAATTATCGAGTACTATCTGCTTGCTTCATTTGAATTCTTTGAATTCAAATAGAAAATTTAATAGAATTTTCGAGTAGGCAGATAAATTATCGAGCACTATCTGCCTGCTTTTCACTTTCATTCTTTTTCTTAACAGCAAAACTTTCACCATTGTTTTCAGCAGCCATGATAATTTCCTCTGCTAATGCTTGGAAAAGTTTTTTCTTTTTTCCAAATGCTTTATCTGAAGTACCATGTACAATATGTTTCAAAGCTAAATTAACTCTTCTTAATGGAGAAACATCAACTGCTTGAGGATATCTTGCACCACCATATTCAATTGTTGTAACCTCGTCTCTAGGAGCAGAATTTTCAATTGCCCTCACTAAAACCTGAACAGGATTTTCATTTGTTCTTTTTTCAATTATTTTAAAAGCTTCAATAATAACTTTTGCATTTTTAGTGAATTTTCCAGTAGCATGTCCAATTTCTATTCGGTGTTTTTTACCTCTATGTCCTCCAAGAGAGATTTTATTAATTAATCTTTCAACAACATTTATTTTTCCTTGTCCAAATTTAACAACATTTCTTCCTTGACCTTTTAAAATTAATTTAGGTTCTAAATTAATTGAACCTTTTAATCCAGAATCTTTAACTTCAATTTCAGAAATATCCCATAAATCAAATATTTTAAAATTCATCTTCTACCCTTTTCAATTTTCTTTTGCACAAGTCTATGCAAAGGTTGATCATTTACTTTAAGAATTTTATATCTAATCCCAGGAATATCTCCTTTAGATCTTCCTTGTTTTCCACCAATTCTCTCAATCATAACTTCATCATGTTCATCAATGAATTTTTGTCCAAGATTTCCAGGAATAAAAGCAGAAACTTGTTTACCATTCTTTGTTAATTGAATTCTACAACATTTTCTCATAGCAGAATTTGGTTGTTTAGCCTCTTTTTCAAATTTTTTAAGAACAATTCCTTTTGCTTGATTTGCACCACCTAAAGGATCTGATTTAGCATAAAGATTCAAAGTTCTCACTTTATATTTTCTACTTTTCCACCGGAATTTTTTCCGATCCTTCATTTTTTTTAATGCGTTTTTTAATCCCATTTTAATAAGGTTTTATAATTATGTTTAAGGAAGTTGATTTAAAAACTTTTGGCTTTGTAAAAGGGTTCAAACAATCTTTAATTCTTTATTAAAAAAATCTTCAACTATCTTTTGCATTTCTAAAAATCTTCTTTTATTCCTTCCTAATAATGCTGCTTTATTCTGACTTCCTGCAGTTATTGTTATCAAATCTTCTGCAATTGTAATATTCTTAAAACTAATTGGATTGATTATAGATTGAATAAACCTCTCAGCATTTCCAATTCCCAAGGGGGTTGCAACAATTCTTATTTTCTTTTTTAAAATTTGATTAATTTTTTTTAAATTAGAATTATCTCTTCCTAAAGCTTTTGATAAGAAAGGCCTTGGAACACAGAAAACAATCATGTTATTGTAATTAAAAAGAAATCTAGTTCTTATGCCTGTTATTTTTTCAAATAGATTTAAATATCTTATCCCTTGCATATCAATTGTTCTTGTCATCGTTTATAACTCATTATATTGGCTTTGTTTTTAAAATCTCTTATTTAAAATTAAGAGTTACTTTTTTCAACAACCTCTGATTTAGCTAACTTTTTATCTTTATTTTTCTTTGTTAAAGGCCCAATTACATTTACCAATAAACCAGGTAAACCAGTACCCACAGGGACGGGTTGATTTAAGATTATGTTTTCAATAACACTAGATAATTTATCTTTATGCCCTTTAATAATTGAATTAACAAATTGTTTTATTGGAGTTTCAAAAGTGGCTCTTGCAAGAATAGAAGATTTTTGAGCAATAATTCCCATTCTTGTAACACCTTTAACCTCTCCAGTATTAGTCATGGCATCTGAGATTAATTTAAGATGTCTACCATCAATATCTAAACCTTGTTTTTTAATAACTCCTTTAATTTCATTAATTATTAATTGTCTTGCAGTTTCAATACCAAAAACTACAGCAACTTCATGAATGTCATTAGAAATTAATTTATTTTTATCAACTTCTTTAAGTTCAATTATCTCTTTTAAATTTGTTCCAAGAGTAATGATCACAAAATTAACTCCTCTTTTAACAATTAATATTTGTTGAACACCTTTAACTCCAGAGATTATAGTTTTCTTTAATTTTTCTTTTAATTGGTAAATTTCTTTAAATCCTAAATCATCTAAACTTAGAGATAAGTTATTTGAACCTTCTTTAATATTATATCCCATATCATTTAATCTTTCAACAATTTTTTTAATTGAAGTGTGAGTTCTTTTTAATCCAACATTATCTATGACAATTTTAATTTTCTTATTTGAGAAATCCAAATTAATTTCAGAAGCAATTTCTTTCAAAGTAACTTCCTTTATTTTTTCAGCAAGTATTCTAGCTTGTTTTTCATTATCATATTCTTTATTTAAAAAAATCTCCATTTTTGGTGATGAAGGTTTTTTACGTGCATCAAAAATTTCAATTAATCTTGGAAGGCCTTCAGTAACTTGCATTTCTTGAACACCTGCCATATGGAATGTTCTTAAAACCATTTGTGTTGAAGCTTCACCAAAACTTTGTGCAGTTACAAGTCCAACAGCTTCTCCTGGAGAAACCTCTTCTTTTAAATGAAGCTTAGAAACATCTAAACCGTCTTCACCATAAATAAATTGAATAATATTATTCCCACTATCTCTTACAGTTTTATCATATTCTACCCTTATATCTTGTAAAGCATTTGCAAGTCTCCTATATAAATAACCTGATTTAGGAGTTCTAAGAGCAGTATCCATAAGAGAATCTCTTCCAGTTATTGCTTGAAAAAAGAATTCATCTGGTCTTAAACCTTTAATAAATGGACTTTTAATAAATCCTCTTGCCTTTGGTGATAAATCTCCTTTCTTGAAAAATGCCAAGGTTCTTCCAGTATAACCAATATCAATTCTTCCGCCTGCAAAAGCTTGCTGACCAACACAAGAAGCCATCTGAGTAATATTTAAAATATTTCCACCTCCACCTGATTTAATCATATAATTAACAGGGTTCTTCTCAGGGAATTCTTTTTTAACAATTGAACCAATTTTTGTTCTAATTTCATTTAAAACTCTTAACATAGCAATTTCTCTTGATTCTTCTCTTGTTTTACCGGGAATTACCTCTAAAGTTTCATCTTGATAAGATTTAATTATTGCTTCTGCTTTTTGTTCTGATTCTTTTATAACCTTATTTCCTGCTTCAATTAATTTTTCATCTAAATCTAAATCATCTACAGAAGTAGTTATTCCTCTTTGAGATAAGTAATTTTTACCAATATTAAATGCCTTTCTTATAATATCAAATGTTTCTTTTCTTCCAACTTTTTTATCTAATTCTTTAATTAATTCCCCGTCTTCATCTCCAAAAGCAGTTTTATCAATAACTCCACTTTTAATTTCTCCATTTTTTATTGTAAAAGATTCATTTGAGAAATCTATCTTTGGCAAAATAGTAGAAAGTAAATCTAAACCACTTATAGTTTTTTTAGTAATTTCATGATTTATTCCTGAACTATATAATAATTGATTTGCTTCTTCTTTTGAAAATTCTTTTAATCCAATTAAATAATTTCCAGTAATTGCATCTACAATACACCCAATTAAATTAGTATTGTTTTTTGGAGACATTAAGTTTTGTTTAACATCTAAAAGAATTTTTGCTTCTGCTCTTGCCTCTTCATTTTGAGGAGAGTGAATATTCATTTCATCACCATCAAAATCAGCATTATAAGGAGCACATGAAGCAGGATGCATTCTAAATGTTCTTCCAGGCAAAACTCTTACAAAATGTGCCATTAAACTTCCTCTATGTAAACTTGGATGTCTATTAAATAAAACAACGTCTCCATCTTGAAGATGTCTTTCAATTTTATAACCCGGTTCAAGTTCTTCAATAATTTCTTCTTTTAAATCAGCAGTTATTTTTTTTCTTTTACCATCAGGTCTTATAAGATAGTTTGCTCCAGGGTATTCTTCTCCTTTTTCAACCAAAGCCTTAATTTTTTTAAGATTAATATCATTAACAGTTTCAGAGACAGTAACTACTTTTGCTATTTCATAAGGTACACCAATTTCATTAATTCCCAAATCTGGATCTGGGCTAATAACGGTCCTACCAGAATAATTAACTCTTTTACCTGCAATATTCTTTCTAATTCTTCCTTCTTTACCTTTAATTCTTTCTGTTATTGTTTTCAAAGGTTGACCGCTTCTATGTCTCGCAGGTGGAACTCTAGTAACAGTATTATCAAAAAATGTTGTGATATGATATTGTAATAAATCCCAAAGATCTTCAATAATTACCTCTGGAGCTCCAGCATTTAAATTCTCCCAAAGTCTTTGATTGGCTCTAATAATATCTGATAATTTATGTGTTAAATCATCTTCACTTCTTTCACCAGATTCTAATATAATACTTGGTCGAACTGTTACAGGAGGAACCAAAAGAGTGGTTAAAATAGCCCATTCAGGCCTACATGTTCTAACATTTACTCCAATCTTTTCTAATTCTTCATCAGGAATCTCTGCTAAGATTTCTCTTACTTCTGTTGCAAATATTCTTGTTCGTCCTTGATAAAAACTAGTTGGTTTGTCTAATTTTACTTTTTCTTGAGCTACTTGACAATGCGGACATTTTTTATTGTCTTTTGCTTTTTTAGCTCTTTCAGCAGGAGAATATTTTTCCATATCTTTATCTGCTAACATTAATTTACCACAATCTTTACAAAAGGATCTTAAACATAATTCAATTAAAGGAACATATTTAAGGTGAATAACTGGTTTTGCTAAATCAATACTTCCAGGGTGCCCTAAACATTCTTTTATTCTTCCACCACAGGTTCTACATCTTACTCCTGGATCAATTGCACCAAGTCTTAAATCCATTAAACCTCCATCTACTGGATATCCATCAATATCATAAAGTTCAGGTGTAACTATTTTAGCTACAGAAAGTTTTTTGATTTGCTCTGGTCTAAGTAATGAAAAGCCGATTACTCCTATTTTTCTTTTTATTGGTTTTTGCATTTTATTTAGTTATTCGTATTTATTTTTTAATTCAAATGTTGTATTTATGTGCAATCCTTGAAGTTCTTCTACAAGAAGTTTAAACGCATATGAAACTTCTACTGATTCAATTTCTTCAGAATCACATAAAGGACAAATAGTTCTACCTCTAATTGTATCTTCAATAGCAATTGCACCACATTTTGTACAAATTGGCAATCTAACTTTATCAGAGTCATATCTTTCCTTTAATAATAAAGAAGCACCATGTGCAACAAGAGCTTGTTGTTCCATTTCTCCTAATCTTAAAGCACCTCCTCTTGATCTTCCTTCTATTGGTTGTCTTGTCAATAAAGCCACTTTTCCAGAAGCTCTACCATGCATTTTATTTCCAACCATATATTTTAACTTTAAATAATATAAATTTCCAATAAATATCTTTGAAACTATTTTCTTACCACTAATTCCATGATACATTGTTTCTTTTCCATCGTATCTAAATCCAATATCTTGTAATTCGTTTTCTAATTCTTTTTTACTTTGTCCACTAAAAGAAGTTCCATCAATAATTTCTCCTTTAATACATCCTAATTTTCCTGCAAATAATTCAAGTAAATATCCTACAGTCATACGACTTGGTAATCCATGTGGATTGAAAATTACATCTGGTTTAATTCCAGTTACTGTAAAAGGAATATCCTCTTCAGGAACAATTGCTCCAACAACTCCTTTTTGACCATGAGATGTTGCGAATTTATCTCCTAACTCTGGAATTCTAAGATCTCTTGTTTTAACGTGAACGATTCTGTTTCCTTCACTATCTTCTGTAACAAAAACAGCGTCGATAGTCCCTTTTTCTTCTTGCCTTAAAGTCACACTAGAATCTTTTTTTGTTCTAACTGAGATTTCTCTTGCTTCTGATAAAAACTTTGGAGGTGAAGTTTTACCAATTAAAACCTCTCCTTCTTGAACATTTGCTTCTGGATAAATTATTCCATCTTCATCTAATAAAGCATATTTTGATTCCATTTTATATCCTGAAACATCTTTATCTGGAATAACAATATCATCTCTTAATCCACCAGCATAATTCATTTCAATTGCAGAATAAGGTCTAAAGTAAAAACTTCTTCCAACACCACGATCTAAACTTCCTTTATTTAATATTAAAGCATCTTCCATATTATAACCTTCATAAGTCATTACAGCAACTGTTAAGTTTTGACCTGCAGGATAAGTTTTTAAAGTATCATAAATAAAACTTCTAACAACTGGTTTTTGAGGATATTGTAATATTGAAACATCTGTATCTAATCTACATAAATAATTTGCAGCATAAAGTCCTAATGCTTGCTTTTGAGTTTTACTCCCTCTATTTAATCTTGAACTTTGATCATGATTTCCATAAGGAACTAAACTTGTAATAACTCCAAGCATTGCAATAGTATCAATTTCAAGATGTGTATGATCTTCTGTTATTTCTTCTTCAAATAAAGAAACAAGTGCTTCTTCTTCTTCAGCAGCGTCGATATATTCTATAACCCCTTTTGTAATTAATTCAGTCCATTTAATATCATTATTTTCTAATTGAATTAAGTGTTCATTCTTTAGTTTTGAGGCACCATTTTCAATAATAATTAATGGTCTTAAAACTCTTCCTGGTTCTATTGAAATAGAAATTATTTGTAATCCTTCATCAAATCTTATACTTAATTGTGTATTCAATAAACCATTCCTTCTTTTATTTCTTATTTCCTTAACAAATTCTTTTGAATCTTTTACATTTCCAATATATAATCCATTAAAGAATACTTCTGAACCTTTTGTAAGTTCTTTATCTAACCCACTTTCTTCAAGATCTTTTAAAAATTTATTTCTATCAATATTTACTCTTGTAGAAACTTTACTTAATAATGCTAAGTTTTTTCTTAAACCAATTTCAGTACCTTCTGGAGTTTCAATTGGACAGAATCTTCCATAGTGTGTGGGATGTAATGTTCTTGCTTTAAAATTTTCTTGACCACTTTCCAACATACTTGAAACTCTTTGGAGTTGAGAAATAGTAGCTAAGTAATTTGTTTTATCCATATTTTGTGTAACTCCACTTCTTTCACCAGTCCAAGCACCTGTTGCAATTGCAGATTCAACTCTATGAGAAAATAATGTTGATTTTGCAAGAACTTTTATAGAAAAGTATTTTTTTCTTTTTGAAGATTTTTGTAATGAATATTGTATATCTCTTATTAAAATACCTAAGTTAATTCTAAATAAAGTCGCAAGTAAATCTCCAGAAAGTCTAACTCTTTTATTAGAATAATGATCTTTGTCTGTTCTTAATTCAGGATTATCTTTTGCAATTAAATATTGTTTAATTAATTTACAAAGTGTGATAGCTTTTTTCATTCTATCTTCTTTTTTTTGTCCAATATGGGGAAATAAATATGAATCAATTCTTTGTTTAACTCTATCTAAAATTTCTTTTTTAGTTCCTTGTAAATTTGTTTTTTCAGCAATATACATCATTGCATCTTCTTTAGTACCAATATCCACAAACTCATATAAATTAACAATAACACTATCTGTTTCTTTTCCAAAATGTTGTGCCATTTCAGATTCTTTAAGTAAACCAAGAGCTTTCAATAAAATAATTGCAGGAATGTTTTTGAATCTACTAAAGGAAAGATCAAAAATACCTTTTTTATCTTCTGCAATTGTTATTGGAATTCTATATGTTCCTTTTGAAGAAAATAATTTTAATGTTGTTTCACCTTTTTTATTATCCTCGATAAAAGGTTGATTTTCTGCTAAATCTTCGGCCATAACCATAACTCTTTCATTACCTTTAATAATAAAATAGCCTCCAGGATCCATCGGATCTGAATAATTTTTAATTAAATCGTCTTTATTTAAACCACTAGTGTTACATGCCTTACTTTTAACCATAATTGGAATCTTTCCAATTTCTACAAGTTCAGAATCCACATTCCCATCTTTTTTAATTGTTAATTCTAAATGTACTGGAGCAGCGTAGGTTAACTTTCTTAATCTTGTTTCAAAAGGCATTACTTTTGATGAACTTCCATCTGCTTCAATTACCCTGGGTTTTCCTACACTTATTTTTCCTAATCTTATTTCAAAATCATCATTTTCTAAAGTGTTTTGAATTTCATCTACAATTTCTTGCATTCTAAATTGTATGAAATCATTAAAAGAAGTAATATTAGATTCAACTAACGAATGATTTTCTAGATATTTTTTTACAATTAAATGTTTTTCCATCTTATACAATTACTCGATAATAAATATTAACGCCCCCTTCTTTTTTTCTTTCGATTTTAAAGACATCTCCAATCTCACATCCTTCTGGAACAGCAACATCACTTAAAAAAATCTTAGGAAGTTGGGCTTTAGAAATATTCAATTTGTTTAACAACTCTTCAATATCCTTTTCACTCATTTTAATGTGTTTTGGCTGTAGAATGTGCATCTTGATTTTATCGTCGGTGTTTACTTAAAATAGCGTATTAACCTCTAAAGCGATTAATAACTCTATAATAATAAAAATGTGTACTTTTTTTGGTTTAAAAATGTTTCGATTAAAAGGGATTTTTAGGATTTTTAGGAAAATAGCTCTAGAGGGGAATTTTATGGTCTTGAAGTGAAATTTTTCAATTTTGTCAACAATTTCTAACATAAATCTTCTGGTCCTGGACTAAAATTTGAAATTTCATAAGTAGTACCCTAAATAAAAATTTATGGCCCTGGAGGGATTTGAACCCACGACACCTTGGTTAAAAGCCAAGTGCTCTACCAGGCTGAGCTACAGAACCATTAATAAAATTAGAAAGAATTAGTTTAAAAGAGTTTCTAAAAAGAGGTTTTTTAAATATGATCCCTAAGAACATTACTTAGCTCTTCTTGAGTCATTGAACCAATGATTTGTTCAACAACTTTGCCATCTTTAAATAAAACAAAATTCGGAATTGAAGAAACATTAAATTTTACTGCTAATTCTCTATTCTCATCAATATTAATTTTAGCACATTTAATCTTCCCTTTGAATTCATCATATAAATCATCTAAAACCGGAGCCATCATAACACAAGGCATACACCATTCTGCAAAAAAATCAATTAATGTAACACCTTCTTTAATAAAATTATCAAATTCTCCTTTTGTTAGTTCTGGAACTTTATCATTTTTTGTCATTTTTTATTTAAGTATTTTTTTAAAATGACCTTGTCAACATTTTTTTATGTTGAGTTTGTCATTATTATTTAAGAAAAAACGAATTTTTAAATATTTGCTCTATCTAATGTTTTTTCAATATTTTTTATTCGAGTAGCTTTCAGATCATTATGTGTTTTTTTGTCATATAAAGGATTTACACCTTTTACTTTACCACAGCTTCTTTCAAAAGATAATTCAGGACAAAACCCTACTGCATGACATTTTGGTCCAATTAATTGTTTAATATCTTGTCCTATTGCTTTTTCCTTTTTGATAAGATCCATTTCTGTTTCTGTTATTTTTCTCATTTCCGGTTCTGCAGTTCCACATAATCTTAGTGAACCATATCCCGTAGTTAGATTATATAAGTCAAATTCTTTAATAATTCCTAACTTTATTCCTCTAGGAATAATTGCAATAGCGTCACTTTTTTTAGCACCCATTTCTAATAGATTAAAATAAGTATTTACAGAATTTGTAAATGCATTTATCCACATAGCTTTAGCTTGAGGATTTTTGTCAAGAGAAGGAGGCATTGAAAATACTTGTTCTACCATCTCTTCTTCGAAAGTTTCTATTTTTTTTGTCCTATCAACTGCATTATAAATAGATTCTGCAGTTTGGTTCATTGTTCTGTGTCTTTTTACTTCTCCCCAGACTCTCCAAGGAGTATTTGTTAAAACATTAATAGAAAAACTATTATTAAAGTC
>Ga0307992_1001855_pt1 | contig 12300 bp, 12 predicted proteins | sample EllFjometagen133_FD_203162 | JGI IMG/M metagenome (GOLD analysis project Ga0307992, IMG submission 203162) | Marine microbial communities from Ellis Fjord, Antarctic Ocean - #133 | ecosystem: Environmental > Aquatic > Marine > Unclassified | place: Southern Ocean | collected 2014-10-08
AATGAGAATAAAAGCCGAAAAAATTCTAAAAGAAGAAAATATCATTTTTTCAAAAACAGGAGGTATTTTCTATTTTTATGATACTAGACAAATGGAAGAACCGCGGGTTCAAAAATATGTAAAAAAAATATTTATACAAGAAGGAATTAATTTTAATTTTTGGGTCAAAAGTATAGAAAGTGCTCCCCAGACCGATGAAGAATTAACTGAATATCTTAAGAATTTTCTGATCAAAAAAGAAGCTGTTAATATTAGTGAGGTTAGGGAGGAAGTTCATATTGGAGAAAGCAAGGCAATCAGATTAATGAATAGACTGGTAAAAGCTGGTTTAGCTCTTTCTAGAAAAGAAAAAAGAGGTGGCAAATGGAAAATCAATGAAAAATACGAAAATATTTATTCTGACTATCTTTTTTTAGAAGCACGAAGATTAATAGTTTTAGAAAAATTTAAATCTACTGCGATGTTGCAACAAAAGCTAAAAATCGGTTTTCAAAGAGCCTCAAGATTAATGGATATGCTAAAAGAGACTGGTGTTGTCAAAAAAGATAAAGATAATTCACCAAAATGGATCTTAAAAGGTTGGTATGCAACAGAAAAAGCAAAAAGAAAATTTGGATCAAACCCAAACATATAAAAAACTCTATGAATGATTTTAGTGAAAATGATTTTATTATTGAAAATATCATCTTCGATGCATTAGAAGACTTAGAAATCACTCTCCAAATTCATAAAGCCGATAGCAAGGCTGTTTTAATTATATATCCAGGAGCAGACGGAAGCATTGATGGTTATAACAAAAAATACAGAAGATTGGCTCAATTGATCAAATCAAAAAATATCGCCACAGTCATTCAACTGGATAACAAATATTGTTTTTCAGGCAATTCAACTTATAGCGATTTGATGATTGATAAAATAGCTCAAATTATCCAATATATAGATGATAATTCAAAAAAAATAACTGGACATGATGAGATTGATTTTTATTTAGCTGGAGTTTCTGCTGGAGCAGGAGCTATCGCAACAGTTTTAGGAGAATTTCCAAAAATTAAAAAAGCTTTATTTATTGCTCCCGCCGAGAGTGTTGGATTAGAAAATATAGCGAAAGGCTTAGAACATTATGAAGGCGAACTTTATCTGACTGCTGGCGAAGATGATGAAATAGAAACTTTTAATTCAGCTAAAACTTATTACAATCTTTGTAAAAAGACTTCTAGGAAAGAATTGGAGATAATCCCTAATTGCAATCATCGTTTTACCGGAGAGAAAAATGGAAGAATTATGGCTAACGCTTTTCTTTGGGCATTTTCAGAAAAAAGCAACTTCCCTAACCCAGAAGGTGGTATTTTTTTATATAAATAAATAGTGAGTAGTACTAGGGGGTAATCAAGCAAATTTTGGCAAGTACAATTTACCCCTTATTTTAAGCAATTCGGTTCTAATAGAGTCTATCAAGCGGAGCAAAAGTAAAGATCGCCCTCTTCAGAGGGTGATTTTTGCTTTCTTGCCTCCCGTCGGATTTGAAGTTTATACTCGGTAGCGAAGCGGACGGGTGAATCCCTGCCTGCCGGCAGGCAGGCGACCCCGGGAACTGTCTTTCGCCAAGGCCACAGAATGACATGCCCTCGTGCTGTACTATTTTTATAAATCTTGATTTTTAATTATGTTTTTATAGTTATGAGAAAAAAATCGCAAGATTGAATAAATAATGACGCAATGGAATACTACAAAACAAGCTTTTTAGTGAGGTTTTTAAAAAAAATGACGCAATTATGATATATTTATATTATGAATAATAGACAACTACAAATAATAGAATTCGCGAAGGAAAATCAATCTTTTCAAAATAAGAATTTGGTTGTTTTTTTTAATGACGAATATTCCAGAGAAACAATCACTAGAGATTTATCTTTTCTATGTAAGTAAAAAATTCTAAACAAAGGTGGTGCTGGTGCTTTTGTAGTTTATACTTTATCTGAAGCTTATGAAATTTTAAAGGAAATTGATGTTAAAAAATATTTTTCAATGCCAAGCAGCAACAGAGATATCTTTAATGAAGAAGAAACAAAAAGGCTCGAAAAAGGCTCGAATAGATACAACAAAAGCGTTAGACCACTAAAAAAAGAAAGTCCTACTATTTTTAAAAAAGAGTGGGAGCGCTTGATTATTGATTTATCCTGGAAATCATCAGAAATTGAAGGGAACACTTATACCCTTCTAGAAACAGAGGCTCTGATAAAAGACTTTGCTTTTGCTAAAGGAAAAGATAAAAACGAAGCCCAGATGATTTTAAATCATAAAAAAGCTTTGGATTATATCCGTTTAAAACCAGATTATCTTAAAAAAAATAATATTGCAAAAATTAAAGAAATTCATAAACTGCTGGTTGAAGATATCGGAATTAAAATAGATTTCAGAAATCATCCCGTTGGAATCACTGGAACGATTTATCGACCTTTACCCAAGAATAATGAAATTGAAAGTGCTATTAAGGCGCTTGTAAGCAACATGGAAAAAATTAATAACCCTTTTGTGAGGGCTTTTGTATTTTTAATAATGCTTGCCTATATCCAACCTTTTGAAGATGGAAATAAGAGAACTTCTAGAATAATTGCCAATGTCATTCTGCACTCTAATGAAACTCCAATGCTTTCCTACAGAAATGTCGAAGCCATAGAATATAAAAAAGCTATGCTTCTGTTTTACGAACAAAATAATATAAATTATATAAAAAAAATTTTTATTGAACAAATGGAATTTTCAGCAAATAATTATTTCAAATAAGTTCAAAACAGGTTCGAACATCCCTCCTCCGCTAAAGCTGCCGCCGGTAGGCAGGGCTACAGCGAGGCAGGTCCGCCTCGACAAGCAACGCGAGACGGGCTGTCTGGTAGAGGGAGCTAACGTTTTGAAATGCTTTGTTAAAGGCATTTTTTGGTGATAATAAAAAAACACGCTTTTATGCGCGTTTTTAATTATACTTAAATTTATAAATAGCAAGAATCAGTTAATCTAATTATTTCACATTACGCAATCGCTTGATTTCATCTTGAAATAATATAGTCATTTTTTCGTTCCAATCAGCAATAAGTTTACGCTCTTCAATGGTATATGTTGATAAAAGCTTTGGGACACTCTTTGAGAAAAAATTATTTGTAATATTAAAATGATGAGATTTATTACCAGTAAAAGTAACTATTATTTTACGTCTATCAGTAGAATCTGCTTCACGTTTTACAAATTTAGCTTTTTCCAGACGATCAATCATTGCAGTCGTAGCTCCAGTGGTAAGACCTGCAACCTTAGAGAGCTCGCCAGCTGTCGCAAATCGAGTCTCTATTAAAAAATCCAAACACCTAATATCAGAAATTTGCATATTCATAATTTCAGAAACGGTATGAACAAAAAGAGTCGCCGCACGAGATTCTTTTCGAATTAACACGCTGAGATTAGCTAGACTTTTTCGTTGTGAATGTTTAGAAACAGAAAACGCTTGCATAATTTTTATAATTACTTTACAATCAAGATGATTAACGGTGAAGATGCTTACTAATCTTCTCTATTTTGCATAGTAATGTAATTTCAATAAAATGTCTAGTGCAAAGTTATGGATGATTAATTAAAATTAGCTACTCAATAATTATATGAAAAAAAAACTTTTACTCATTGCAATTGTGACTATAACGATCCTTATTGCGATTGCTTTCTTTTTATGGCAAACACTTACGCCAAAGCAGGAATACGAGAGCGATTTTATTGCGCTAAGAAATATTCAAAAAACAATTAATGTTAACGCTACTCTGCAACCAGAAATATATACTGATATTTCTACCGAGATCCCGGCTATTATCGAATGGGTCGGTGTAAAAACAAACGATTCTGTCATGAAAAATCAGGAGATTTTGCGTCTCGATAAAGATTCTATTGAGGCACAAATAAAAAACGCTCAACTAGCAGTAGAACGAGCAGAACTAGCAGAACAACAGGGCCGTTCAAAATCGAGCAATTTTAACAGCAAGGAAATATTAAGTCTCAAAAAAGCATCGGAACAAGCACGACAAACGCTGAATGAAGTTTATGCCCAGGCAAAAAAAACATCCATCTCTTCAACAATTGACGGTGTTGTAATTGAACAAAATGCAAATATTGGAGAAGTTGCCTCTGGCATACTTATACGTATTATTGATCCAAAATCTCTACGGATTGAAGCGCTGATACCAGAAGTAGATATTTCCAAAATTCAAGTGGGAAATATTACTCATACTATATTTGATGCATATCCAGAAAAAACAATAAAAGGAAGAGTTAGGGCAATAGAAATGGGAAATATTAATTTACAAAATAACACTTATTATAAAGCAATTATCGCTATAGATAATACTGATAATATTATGATTTTGAATGGGATGAATGCAGAGATCGACATCGAATACGAAAATAGAAACGAGGCCATCTCCATACCACGTGTTTTCGCGATGAAAGATGAAAGAGGATATTTTGCTTACATATTAAATTCTCCCAATGAAAACGAAGAGACTCCTACAAAGCAATATTTTGAGACAGGACTAATTGGCGATAAAAACATAGAAATACTCAGCGGTCTTTCCGAGGGACAGAACGTCGTCCAATTTATTGATATGAACAAATAATGGATTGTAAAATATGAACCTATCATTATTTTTAGCGATAAAAACGATTATACGCGGCGACAAAGGCTCGCTAATTTTGACAATTTTAATTATGTTGGTTGTTTTTCTTAATTTACTTTTTATAGATGGAATTTTTGCTGGTATCACCGCAACATTAGATAGAGGGAAAATTGATTATCAATACGGTGAGGTTATCATTGAACCAAAAATTGGAGACCTTTATATTAAAGATACAAATCAAATTATTGATAAAATAAAAGATCTTTATTATATTAAGGCTATTACGAAACGAGTTACTACGGGTGCTGTTTTGATGAATGACAAAAATAACGACGGGAGGGATGTTTCTTTGTTTCGAGCTGGCGTGATTGGAATTGACCCAGAGCGAGATAACGAAGCTATGGATATAAGATCCAATATTATTGAAGGACGCTATTTAGAAAAGAATGACCAATCGAAAGTAATGATCGGGGCGGACGCTGCTGGCGGACAAGGAAGCTCTGTCTTTGCAGAGAATCTTGGAGGGGTGCATATTGGAGATAATATTGTAGCAGAATACGAAAACGGTATTAGTAAGAAATATGAAATTATTGGTATTTATAGAACAAAAAACTTCGAGACAGATTCAAAGATGTTTATAACTCAAAATGACTTTAATTCTGTCTTTTCAACAACGAATGAAGCTAGCGAGATTATCATACGTCTAACAGATAAAAATTTATCAGCAAAAGCACTTGAAGATATTCAGGCTCTTGGTTTCGAAGAATATGAAATTGCAGACTGGAATGATAAACTTGCTTTTGGGCGTACCATTAATGAGTCTTTTGAAAAAATTGGCTCAATATTGAGAGTGATTGGATCCTTTGTCGCAGGATTGGTGATTTTCATTATTATTTTTGTGGATATCGTAAATAGAAGAAAACAAATTGGTATTCTTAAGGCAATCGGAATTCCAGAAAGTACTATTATGTATTCGTATGTTTTTCGAGGCATGTTTTATACTATAGTGGGCATGACACTCGGATATGTTATTATGCGCTTTGGTGTAATTAATCTATTTATAAGCCACCCGATTGATTTTCCGATGGGTTGGATGATTCCAGTAATTAAAATGAAGGCCTTGCAAATGAGTATATTGTTATTCGTCTTAGCTGGACTAATAGGATCTTTCTTACCATCCACGAGAGAGGTTCGCAAAAAGATTTTAACTTTAATGCGTTAAAAGAAAAAAATGAAAGATTACGTTTTAAAAACCAAAAATCTTGTTAAAACATACAAGAAAAATAGTTCAAGCCCGGTATATGCATTGCGAGGAATAAATATGGAACTTGAAAAAGGCGAATTTGTGGCACTTATGGGACGCAGTGGTTCTGGTAAGTCAACCTTTTTACATCAACTAGCCTTATTGGACAACCCAACGTCTGGATACATAGAAATTAATAATGTGGATGTGTCAGAACTGACAGAAAAAGAAAGGTCTGAATTTAGATTGCAAGTGTTAGGGTATGTTTTTCAGGATTATGCTCTGATACCTGAATTAAATCTTTACGAAAATATCGCGCTACCGATGATGGCACTCGGTTTTTCTCGTAAACAATACGATGGTGATGTAAGAGAAATTATAAAAAGAGTCGGCTTGGAAGGACGAGAATATAATTTGCCCTCGGAGCTCTCTGGCGGCGAACAACAACGCGTATCAATTGCACGAGCAATTGTTAATAAGCCAAAAATTCTTTTTGCTGATGAACCCACGGCAAACCTAGATTCAGAAGCCGCAGCTGCAGTATTGGAAGTAATGCGAGAATTAGTCGATAAATATAGTCAAACGATTATTATGGTAACCCATGAACCAGATGACAAAAAATATGTTGATCGCGCTATTTGGCTTAAAGATGGGATTATTACAGAAAAAAACTAATGTTATAGTATTAAATTTACACTTCCCTATTTTTTTATCTATCTCACAGCGATTCGAACATCGCTCCTCTCCGACGAACAGACTGTCCAGTAAGGAGGCAGTTTTTTTATACACAATTTAATTCGAACTTAACCAATATTTTGTTCATATTATTTCCGTCGGATCCGAAGTTTATACTCGGTAGCCCCGCAAGAAAATGCGAAATAAACTACGCGGACGAGTGAATCCAATCAAGAAAGTATTTCAACAAACTCAATTTTTAAAATAAAAAAACCGCTTAATATTTTCGGTTTTAAATAACAACTTTGTCAAAAAATTAATTCTCAAGTCTCTATTTTTTTAAATTATTAATCCATCCTTTAAATTAATTTTTCGCGAAGCAAAACTAGCCGTGTAATCATCGTGAGTAACTAGGATAATTGTTTTGCCTTCTTCGTTTAGTTCTTTAAATATCTCCATTACCTCTTTCCCTGATTTGCTATCTAAATTTCCGGTTGGTTCATCGGCTAAAATAATTTCCGGATCATTTATTAAAGCTCGTGCAATAGCCACACGTTGTTTTTGCCCTCCAGATAATTCATTCGGAAGATAGTCCAACCTTTCTCCTAGTCCAATTTTCGTCAAAACTTCTTTGGCTTTTTTAATATTTTCATAACCAGCATAAAAACTCGGCAATGAGACATTTTCCAAAACAGTCAGGTCTGCAATCAAATTAAAACTTTGAAAAACAAAGCCTAAATATTTGTTTCTTATTGAGGCCAATTCGTCTTCGTCAATTTTAGCCACATTATTATTATCAAGAAAATAATCCCCTTGCTCTGGAACATCCAAACATCCCACAACATTCATCAGAGTTGTTTTGCCTGAACCTGAAGGCCCCATCAACACAACAAACTCTCCGTTTTTAATTTCAACATCGACCCCTTTGATAACCGGTACAAAACTTTTTCCCAGTTGGTAGCCTTTGTGAACTTTTTTAAGAGAAATAATATTTTTCATAATTATTTTACAATTACTACCATCTCACCAACTTCTAGTCCCAACTTCACTTCTACTTGTTTACCATTCGTAAATCCAGTTTTCACCTCTCGTTCTTCAAAGTTTTCTCCATTTTTAACAATAACTGTTTGTCGACCATCTACATTTTTAACGGCCGAGTTAGAAACCATTAACACACCTCGAACTTCATTAGAAACAAGGTCAGCTGATCCCGCCATATCACTAAGAAATTTCAAATCAGTATCAGAGACAGAAACTATCACCTTATAATTTGCCAAATCATTAGCATCCACTTCGGCTACCGGAGATACAAAAACTACTTCACCTTCAAATTCTTCATCCGGATAAGCCTCCAGTTCTATATAGGACTTCATTCCCGATTCTATTTTCAAAGCTTCCACGTCTTCAACATAAGTCTCAAACCAAAAACTTTTTGGATCAACCAATACTATAAATGGCTCTGAGGCGGTAGTCTTGTCACCACCGACCACACTCCCAATAGTTCCATTAATTTGTGCCACTACCACTCCTCCGATTGGAGAACTAATTTGATAATTATCATAAGCTTCCTGAGAAGAGGCGTAACTGGCTTGACTTTTACTAAGTTGATACTGAGCATCTTGATAATTTGCTTCTACTTGTTCCATTTGTTTTTTAGCATCTTTTACATCGGCTTCAGCGGACTCTTTTTTAATTTTTTGAGCTAAGGCCTGAGTTGAATTCTCCCCATAAAGTTCTACATTTTTGTCATATAAATCATCTTCATTTTCTTCTTTTTCTTGTGCTGCTTCATAAGCCTTCTTTTTAATTTCGTAATCAACCCCTTCCTCGGAAAGTCGTTCAGCATCCAAAAAACTAGAGTTGAGGTCAGCTCTTGACTGAGCTACTTTATTATCCTCAGTGCTTGAATCAGACCTAGCTAAAACTTGCTCCTTCTCAACCAAATCACCAAGAGAAACATCTATACTCTCGACCGTCCCTGAATTAAGAAATTCCAAATTCCAAGTATCAAAAACTATTTTTCCATCAACTGAAATAGCCGATTGAATAGCTCCTTTAGTCACTTTTTCTGTTTCATATTCTAGTTCTTTTGTCTCGTCTTGCCCAAAAAAACCAAAGTAACCACCTACTAGCAAAATAGCTAACAATCCAATGAAAACTTTTTTCTTATTATTTATAATTTTTTCTTTAATCATAATATTTACAATAAAATTATTACCAAATAAATTACTTATGACCCCTTTATTTTAATTATTTCAATACCGTCTCCGATTTTCCAGATTGAAATATAGACACCTTTTTTTAATTCACTAAATTCGGTTTTTTGAAGGCCTCCTTCTCCGTCACCAAGTCCTTTTAAGACAAGCGTTCCTACTGGAATCACCAAAGTTAAATTTTCAGTCTCAACTGCTTCTTTTTCAGTAGCTCTGACTGCTTGTCGTTCTTCTTGAGTCATAGCCTTCTTTTCAGCTGATTGTTTCGCTTGCTCTTCTTCGGATAAAATTTCCCTTCCTATCTCATTTTGAATAATTAATTTATTCCCATCTATTAAAGATATCATTCCATTAACTTCGGCTGGTCGACTAGGAGTTGCTAATTCTTCTTCAGCCGTTAAGGTTGAAAGTTGTTTTAATTCATCTTCCGGCTGAGTGCTTCCACATCCAGAAAGAAAAAATACCATTCCCAAAAAAAGTAAAGTTGTCATTGTTTTTTTCATAATCATTTTATTATTGATTTATTAATATTATTTAAATTTCTATTACTCATATCTCAAAGTATCGATTGGTTTTAATTGAGAAGCTTGCATAGCTGGATAATACCCAAAAAATACTCCTATACTCACAGTAAACAACGTTGAAAGTCCATAGCTCCACCAAACAAAAACAATATCCAGACCATAAGCTTTTAAAATATAAAAAATTCCCGTGGCCATTATTAAACCTATCACAGCTCCAAACACGCTTAAAATAATTGATTCTAGCAAAAACTGCAACATAATATGAGATTTTTGAGCTCCGATTGCTTTTCTTATTCCAATTTCCTTTGTTCGTTCTTTGACAATAATATGCATCACATTCATAATCCCAATTCCTCCTACTAAAAGAACAATAAATCCTACACTTCCTAAGAGCAAGGCCATCGTTTTAGCACTGTCCTTGGCTGACTGCACATTAGCGCCCATATCACGCAAACGAAAATCATCCACCATTCCAGCTTTTAATCCATGAGACTCCCTTAAAATAACCCCCGCATCTTCCATGGCCAAATTAATTACATCAACATTAGTAGCTTGTATGTTAAGATTAAACTTTCCACTCTTACCCAATACATAACGATAAGATGATGAATAAGGCAAAACAATACTATCATCCACGGAAATCGGGCCAATCGACCCCCCTTTATATTCCGCTATCCCAATTATTTCAAACTGTTTTTTCCCAATTACAATCGTTTCACCAATAACTTCTGCATCTTGAGCTCCATATAGTTCTTCAACTACTGTCGCCCCTAAAACCGCTACCTTGATATGATCCTCTTCTTCTTCTTGATTAAAAAATCGTCCCTGATTCATTTCTAAATTAACAATTTCAACAAATTCTGGAAAACTTCCTAAGATACCAGCTTGATAAGAATTATCACCTCCGCTCACCTGAACTTTTCCAGTAAGTTGAGGCACTGCTAAAGAAATATTTTCACTTTTTTTTAATTCATCTGCATCTTCAACGTCTAATTTCGATTTTTTACCATCAGCCGAAGGAGCGTTAATAAGAATAGTAGTTACACTCATATTTGAATACTGCTCTTCAATTTGAGCGCTAGCACCGCTTCCCATTTCAATAACCAAAACAATAGTGGCCGCTCCGATAATCACTCCCAACGAAGTCAATAAAGAACGAGCCTTGTTTTTGGTTAAACTTCTCCAGGCCAACTTTAACGTTCCTATCTGAATATACATCAAATTATTTTTCATCACATTTATCAATCAATTATTATCTAAATCCCCGAAACTAATTCAGACCATTTTGTCAATTTATTCTAACACATCCTATTTTTTATTACATATCAAAAGACTGAAATTTTACTACCCCTCTAACATTTAGTATAACGAACCAAACCAAAAAAGTTTTCACTTTAATTTTAACAAAGAAAGAGAGGTGAGAGCCCCTCTTTTTTCTAGAACTATTTACAACTTACAAATTATCTATTCATTCCTAAATATTAAATCTCAACCTGCCGAAAGCAAATTGCTCACCTGCCTGCCGGCAAGCAGACGACCCTGGGAGTAAAAGTTTTAAAAGTGTAAATTTGACACTGCAATGCCACAGTTGTTGACAAAAATAATAGCAAAGTTTACTATATCAATATAAATTGATATACTAACTTTATGGTTAACAATTGTTGCGAGGGAAATTCAAATAAGATGGATGAGATTCTCAGGCTAAAAGAGTTTCTAGGGATAATTTCAGACACTAACCGTCTGAGAATTTTATGCCTATTAACTAAAAAGGAACTTTGTGTTTGTGAAATTTTTAAAGCACTTAAATTGCCCCAAAATTTAGTGTCTCATCATCTAGCTAGACTGGAAAAGTTATCCCTGCTAGAGAAAAGAAAAGAAGGAACATTTATAATCTACAGACTAAACAAAAGAATCTTAAAACAATACAAAGCATTATTTAATCAAATACTTAAAGACTAATAATGATTCCGACTAACTATTGATTATAAGTTGCAGAAAATTTTAGACGAAATGAAGAAAAAAATATGAAATTGCATCCATAGATACGTTGAATACTTTTTTCAAAATTGCAGTCAAAATTTTCAAAGCTTAGTGAATAATAGCTAGTTGAAATTAGTATCAACTTATGAAAATTCAAATTTTAGGCTCGGGTTGTCCAACTTGCAAACAGCTACTAGAGACTACAAAAAAAGTAGTGCAAGATTTAAAAATCGATGTAAAAGTGGAATATATAACTGACGTAGCTAAGCTGATTGAAATGGAGGTTATGACCAGCCCGATTTTAGCCATTGATGGAAAACCAGTTTTAACCGGAGGCGGTAAAACTGAGGAAGATATAAAAAAGGCTTTAGAAAATAATAATAAAAAAGAAAAAAGCGTTACAAGCAATCGTGCTTGTAATGGTAAATGTTAAAAAATATGGATATTTTTAGACCCATTCAAATTCTTGCTGATATCGTAACTTACGATTGGCTTCGCATTACAAATCAATACTGGGGAGATGCAATCAACTTTTTTATTTACGATATAATAAAAATCGGTTTGCTTTTGATAGTCATAAATTTTGTAATGGCTATTACCCGTTATTATTTACCAGTAAAAAAAATCAGAAACATTTTGACGAGTCGTAACTGGTATGGATTTGATTACTTCTTAGCAGCCTTGCTCGGGGTGATAACTCCTTTTTGCTCTTGTTCCTCCATTCCTTTGTTTATCGGTTTTGTTGGAGCTGGAATTCCCCTGGGCGTAACCTTTGCATTTCTCATTGCTTCACCATTAGTTAACGAGGCCTCACTTTTTATTTTCCCCTCAATTTTTGGATTAAAAATGACGTTGGCTTACAACAGCATTGGTATCATTATCGCGATGCTAGCAGGAGCAGCTATCCAAAGATTAAAAATGGATAAAAATGTAAATCCAGATTTTCTTAAATTCAAAACTCAGAAAGATGCCCTAGAAGAAAATGGGGGTAAAATAGTTCCTCTCAAAAAACAATT
>Ga0307992_1001856_pt1 | contig 12299 bp, 14 predicted proteins | sample EllFjometagen133_FD_203162 | JGI IMG/M metagenome (GOLD analysis project Ga0307992, IMG submission 203162) | Marine microbial communities from Ellis Fjord, Antarctic Ocean - #133 | ecosystem: Environmental > Aquatic > Marine > Unclassified | place: Southern Ocean | collected 2014-10-08
ATATTGCAATTATTTAGTCTCATGATTAGCATGTTTACTATGGCTCTCTGGATAGCTATAGTAAACCAATCTATTGGTAGTATCATCATTAATCCAGTAAAAGATTTCCGTCAGTTGTTGTAGCAGTTGACAACTATGCGACAACTAAAAACAAGCAGTTGACAACTATGCGACAACTATGATATAGTGTCAATATGAACACAAAACAAAAAGTTATTGAGTTCGCAAAGAAACAGGGCAAGTTTAGGGTTTCTGATTTTGTGTTATCTAAAAAACATTCTTTTTCTAGACAATATATATCGAAAATAGTTAATGAATTGGTGGCAGAAAAAAAACTGTTAAAGTCAGGTTCAACAGCTAGCGCAATTTATGCTTTGCCTAGTGATATTGAATTGCTGGGAGATTTTACTGCTATGGTTTTGACCAATAAAGGGTTGGCCGAGCACAAAGTACTAGAGAAAGTTGAAAATCAAGTTCCTTTTCTCGCCACTCTTTCGGATAATGTCAGGAGTATTTTTGATTATGCTTTTTCTGAAATGTTAAATAATGCCATCGAGCATTCGAAATCAAAAAAAATTGCTGTTGAAGTTAAAAAACAGCACAATACATTATATTTTGAAATTCGTGATTTTGGTGTGGGCGTTTTTATAAATATCATGAAGAAACACAAATTGAATTCGGAAACAGAAGCGATGCAGGATTTGCTCAAAGGAAAAACAACTACGGCACCGCAGGCTCATTCCGGTGAAGGGATTTTCTTCACTTCAAAAGTTGCTGACTCGTTTACTCTTGAGAGTTTTGGTTATCTTTTGACTATTGATAATAAAATTCACGATATATTTTTTGGAAAATCTAAGCGGGGATCAAAGAAAGGGACATCTGTCAGGTTTTTGATATCGTTGGATTCAAATAAACATCTCATAAATATATTTAAGCAATTTCAAACAAATAAAGAAAAGATGGCTTTTGACAAGACTGAAATTCAAATTAAACTTTACACAATGGGGACAGTGCATATTTCGCGATCTCAAGCTCGTAGAGTATCAGCTGGCCTAGATAAGTTTGAAACTATTGTGCTTGATTTTGACAAGGTTCCAATGATAGGCCAAGCTTTTGCTGATGAAATATTCCGTGTTTTTAGAAATAAGCATCCGAAAAAAAAGATTGTTGCTATCAACATGAACGAAGCAGTGGAGTTTATGATTAAAAGGGTGTCTGATAAATAATATTTATAGAGAAATTAAGATTTTTTATTAGTTTTTTATGAATAAAAGCGACAACGAGAATGAATTACGAATTAGGAATTAAGAATTATGGATAAAACTAAAAACAAAATTACTGGAAACAAAGGCGAAAGAATAGCTGCGGATTATTTGGAAGACAAAGGTTATAAAATACTTGAGCGGAACTACGAACTATTTATTGGCGAGATAGATATCTTGGTGGATGATGGTAAAGTTTTGGTAATTGTGGAGGTAAAAACTGTGCGCGGGAGTGCCTTCGGCCCTGCAAAGGGTTATGTGGGACCGAAAAAGCAGAAGAAGCTGCGAGACATAGCCAGAGCCGTGACTCAAGAATATCCGAAAAGAACTATCCGAATCGATGTGGTGGGAATTGATTTGAGCGATGAGGAAAATCCAATCATAGAACATATAGAAAACGCAGTTGAAAATTAGGCGTTAGGAATTAGGCTTTAGCTTTTTAGCGTAATTCTTAATTCATAATTTCTTACTCTGACTTATTGCTTTATGGGCAATTTTTTGATATAAAAAGGCCACTACCTGTGTGTATGATGCGTTAACGGGAGTTGAGCGACGTGGATGAATGGAGTTGTTCGTATACGCAAGAATGGCTGGGGAGGGTTTGGCATGAGGCGTTTCCGGCCGATTGCTTCGAGCCAATCGGTCGGGGTCCGCGCCTGTTGGTTGTTGCGGCTGTGTTATTTGCAGTCGTAGCAATGGTGATTCTGGCGTCTCGGCAACCTGTTCATAGCGACGACTCCCAGCATTTTAGGGAGCCGGCTACTAACGAACAGGTTGCTCGGGTTTTCCGGAATTTGCAGCAGAAAGGCTTGGTTGTTTCGGGTCTTGTTTGCTGCACTGCTGATGCTGATGGACTGAGTCATTTGATGTTGGACGACTCTGTGGTCGGACACCTAGCTGTTCGTGACTGTCAGGGCAAACTGGCCATCTCCTCCATGTTGGTTATGGAGGCCGTGGCCGAATCAATCTCTGCCTGCGAAGATTTGCAGGCAGCCGTTCGTGATTTATACGGAGGCGAGTGGTGCATTGGCGACACCACCTCTTCGGACTTACACCCTACTGCCATAGTCTGGCGCATGACGCGACCAGACGATAAAATGGTTGTGCAAGTCTGGCAGTTGATTAAAGGGGGCCAACTGCTTGGACTCAAAGTGGTCCGGGCGCCGGAAGAAGGAGGGGATTGAAGATGAGGCTTCAGGGGGATATTGGCTGCATCCTCCCCATCATCTTTGTCCTGATCGTCATCGCCCTGTGCATATTCTTGCACTGAGGCCTATGGCGAGTACTGAATGGGCTGTCTGGTTTACCAGACAGCCCTGTTGTTTTTTAAGAGCAATTTATGTTAAATTATAATCAGCATTTATATATCTGCTATTAGCTTTTTTGTTATGAACGAAAGTAATAAAATCCGAACTCGATTTGCGCCAAGTCCTACTGGAGAACTCCACATCGGTGGAGCCAGAACCGCCCTTTTTGCATATCTTTTTGCCAAAGCACAAGGGGGAGAATTTCTGTTGCGAATTGAAGATACTGATCAGGAGAGATTGGTTGAGGGAGCCACCAAAAGAATTGTTGAGTCACTCGACTGGCTTGGAATAAAGCCGGACAATGACAAGCCGATGGTTCAGTCGGAACGACTGGAAACTTATAAAAAACATGCATTCGAGCTGGTGAACAAAGGCAAAGCTTATATCTGTACCTGTACTAAAGAAAAACTGGCAGAAGACAGAGCGAAACAGGAGAAAGAGGGGCGACCGCCGAGGTACGAAGGACACTGCCGGACTGCTGAACTAAAGTTGGCTGACATGAAAGAGGGTTGTTATACTATTCGCCTTAAAATGCCTCAAGAAGGAAAAATAGTTGTTGATGATTTGGTGCGTGGCAAAGTTGAATTCGATGCAAAACTTCTAGACGATACGATAATCTTAAAATCAGATGGATTTCCTACTTACCACCTAGCTTCAGTAATTGATGACAGTGATATGCAAATATCTCATGTGATAAGAGCGGAGGAGTGGCTTTCATCTACTCCCAAACACCTTGTTTTATACGAGGCCTTTGGTTTAAAACCACCTGCATTTGCTCATCTGCCGATGATTTTGGGATCTGACAAAAAGAAGCTTTCTAAGCGTCATGGCGCGACATCGGTTTTGGAATTTAAAAAACTAGGCTACCTGCCGGAGGCGATAACCAACTTTATCGCACTTTTGGGCTGGAATCCGAAGGATGAGAGAGAAGAATTTTCTCTCTCTGAACTGGAAAAAGAATTTAAACTAGAAAATGTAAACAAATCTTCAGCGGTTTTTGATCTTGAAAAATTGAATCATATAAACGCAGATAAACTAAAAAACCTAGAAGCAGATAAATTGAAAAGCTTAATGTCTGAATTTGATCTGAGTGATATTTCCGAAGGCGAATTGGAACTAATAGGCCGAGGTGGATACAAGACTTTGAAAGAAGCGGAAGATTACATTATCAAATTACGCAAGGAGCCGACTGTTTCGAGCGAAATGTTGGTCTTTAAGAAGTCTGACCAGGAGGAGACCAAAAAAGGTCTTGAGCAATCACTCAAAGCGCTAGAGGGTACAACAGATGAGGAGTGGAGCGACGAAACCATTCAAAATAAATTATCGGAGGTCGTGAAAGAAAACGATCTTTCAAACGGAGATGTTTTTTGGCCCGTGCGTGTTGCGCTTTCGGGAGAAGAGAAGTCGCCATCACCAGTTGAGCTAGCCGTAGCACTCGGCAGAGAAGAAACTCTTCAGAGAGTTAAAAAAGCATTGGGTGTATAAATAAGATGAGGGGAAAATGTCAAAACTGTTGAAGTATTCATTAATTATTATTGTTCTAATTGGTGTCTTTGTGTTGATTGCTTATCTTCGAGGTTTAAGTATGTCAGAAGAAGAGAGAACAAATGCGGTGAATAGAGCAAAAAGCGTCGATTTCGAAATCGTGAAGGAAAATATCAATAATAATACGGGAGAATTCATTATCTATTATCCGGAAGAGAAACCCACAGCGCAGGACATGAAAGACTTGACAGCGTATATCGTTTGTGAAAAGTCGAAAGGTTTGAGCTATGTTGCAGTAACAGTTTATGATGACATGAACTCCGCCGAAAACATGGCCAACCCTTCTGACCCGAGCTTATCGGGTGAGACTTTGCGAAATAATGCAAAATTAGCATTCGGACACCTTATTGTGATTTGGGATTCACTTGACTTTGAGGCATCTACTGGTGAGAATTATAAATATCTAGATGGATTAGATCTTAAATTATGAAAAAAGACAATAAAACAAAACTTGTTCAGATTATTGCCGACTCCGATCTCTCTGGAGGGCCTAGGCATGTTCTGGGAATATTAGAAAACGTCGATCAAAGCAAATTTGATACGTTTTTGATATGCCCAAAGGGACATTTATCTGAGCAGGCGAGGAAAATAAAGGGAGTAAAAGTCACATCAGTAGAGATGGGTTCAAAGTACGATATTGGCGCTGTTTACGACATAAAATCACTGCTTGAAAAGATAAGAACTACAAAAAATCCATTTGGCCCGATGATAGTTCACACACATGGTCCACGTGCTGGTCTTTTGGGGCGAAAAGCTTTGCCCAAAGGAGTGGTCTCAATCTACACAGAACATAGATGGGATGCTGATTATCACTTGGATAACAGGCTAAATGAGTGGCTACAAAAAAGAGCCCTGAAAACGCTCAATTATAAAACAAATTTGGTGATTGCGGTTTCCAGCTCGGTCAAAAAATACTTGATTGAAAAGAGGTTAGCGCCAGAGAGTCGGGTTAAAATAATTCCAAATGGAATTGGTTTAGACCAAGCGAAAGCTAAAAGTAAAAAATTGAAAACGAATGATGGAAATAATTTTGTAATAGGATCTGTTGGGAATTTGAACAAGCAGAAAGGATACGAATACCTAATTTCTGCCATGCCGAAGATCCTGAAGAAATATCCTCATCTGATGCTGGAGATCGTTGGAGATGGCGAAGAAAGATCATCATTGAAATCACTAAAAAAAGAGCTCAACATAGAACAACATGTAACTCTGCTTGGGCGTCGCGAAAACCCCGAAGAGGTGATGAAAAAATGGGATTTGTTTGTCTCCTCTTCGGTCGCCGAAACTTTTGGAATAGTGCTTCTGGAGGCCTATAAAGTTGGTTTGTCGGTCGTGGCAACCCGGGTTGGCGGAGTACCAGATGTTGTAAAAAATAACAGCACTGGAATATTGGTTGAATCGAGAGACTCAGACGCACTTGCCAAGGCGATAATTAAACTTTTAGAACACCCTGTATTGGCCGCCAAACTGAAACGTGGAGGAGCGGCAAAGTTGAAAGAATTTGATTGGCAAAACATCATCAAACAGCTGGAAAAAGAATACACAGCACTGTCTAGCAATTAATAACATTGAACATTGAATAAAAACATCAAAGAGATGACAATTGGAGTTTTCCGCGGGGGAGTTTCAAATGAAAGAGGGGTTTCTTTGGTGAGTGGTGGCTACGTCTACAAAGCCCTGAAGAAAAGGGGATATAAGTGTGTTAATGTCGATTTGAATACCCGCGACAAGGTGGAGATAAAGAAGATAATAGATGAGAAGAAAATTGATTTTATTTTTCCGGTTTTGCATGGTGAGTTTGGCGAAGATGGTGGCTTTCAGAAGATTCTAGAAGAGCTAAATATCCCCTATGCCGGCTGTGATTCCAAATCTTCAAAGAAGGCGATGGACAAAATTGCAACTCATCAAATTCTGAAGAAAAAAGGCATCCAGATGGCGCCATATATAGTGTTAGAGCACGAAGATGATTTAGAAAAAATAGAGTGGATGCCATGTGTGATTAAGCCGGCAAGCGGAGGCTCAAGTCTTGGAACTACCATTGTAAAAAATAAAGATCAGCTCAAGAGAGCCTACAAGTTAGCGACCGAGATGCCCGGCAAGGTGATAGTGGAGAAATTTATAGAGGGGCGCGAGGTAACGCTAGGAATATTGGAGGACAAATCGTTACCGATAATTGAAGTGACACCAAAAGAGGAGTTTTATGATTATAATGCCAAATATGATAATGATGAAACCGAATTTACCTGTCCGGCGAAATTAGATAAAGATGTTTATGATAAGATTCAGACTGAGGCGTTAAAAGTTTTCAAAGCGCTCGGTTGCAGGCATTTTGGAAGAGTGGATTTTCGACTTCAAGATGATGGCGAGGCTTTCTGCCTGGAGCTAAACACTATCCCCGGCTTCACTTCGCAAAGTTTATTTCCGCGATCGTCTAGAGCAGCAGGATATGAGTTTGAAGACTTATGTGAGGAGATATTAAAAATAGCAATAAAGAATTAATATAATATTATGTTAAAACTAACAGAGTTACCAAAATCTAAGCTAAAGACTGAGCTAAATCTCGACATGATTGGGGCGAAAGTTTATGAAAATGTTGAGGCAGACAATGTTTTAGTGTTGTCACCGCATCCAGATGATGATGTTTTTGCCTGCGGAGGTCTGATTAAAAATTTGTCTGAAAATGGTGCGCATGTGAAGGTGGTTTATATTACCGATGGTGTTTATGGCAACGCAAAAGATAAAATCGATCACGATCTGATTGCGACTAGAGAGAGGGAAGCGATGGTGGCAGCCAAAGTTTTGAAAGTTTCAGAAGTAAACTTTCTCCGTGTACGAGACAAGGGAGTTAGTAAAAATAAAAAATTGTGGGAGAGGATTTTTGAAGAGCTAAAAATCAGAAAGCTCGATTTGGTGATCACGCCGAGTGGTGAAGATTGGCACCCAGACCATGCAGGGACTTATGAAGCGTTTTCCAAAGCTTTTGGTAAGCTGCGTGGCAAGAAGCCGAAAGTTTGGCAATATCAGGTTTGGGGGGCAAATAAGGTCAACGTATTTTTCCCGATAGATAAATATCTTAGGTATAAAAAAGAGGCCTCGGCGGCACACAAAAGCCAAAACAAAGTAGTCGATTATGTGGACGCAGTTATAGACTCGGACTCTTTTTGGGGCAAGATTTTCGGCACCTCAAATTACGCAGAGGTTTTTTGGGAGGAGAAATAAATTAACAAAATAGGAGAAAAATGGGTGAGGTCAAAGATGGTGTAGACGACATTGATTTTGTAGCCGAAGAGGGAGAGAAGCTCTCAAGTTCAGAGATTGAGAGAAAGTTTTTAGTTAAAGAGTTACCGGACAATTTGGATAGCTTTCCGAGTGATGAGATAAGACAGGGATATCTGCCAGATCCAGCTGAGAATGTTGAAGAGAGGGTGCGTCAGAAAGGCGATAAATATTTTCACACAATCAAAAGCGGGTCGGGTTTGGAAAGGGAGGAACAGGAAGAGGAGATTAGTCAAGAACAATTCGAGCAACTTTGGAATTTGGCAAGCGAGGGCGAGGTTGCCAAAAAGCGTTTTAAGATTGAACATGAAGGTGCAGAACTGGAGCTAGACGTTTATAGCGAGAGCCTGGACGGGCTCGTAGTTGTTGAGGTAGAATTCGCTGATTTAGAATTGGCTAAATCGTTCGAAGCGCCGGACTGGTTCGGAGATGAAGTCACTGGCCAGGTTGTCTATAGCAATAGAGCTTTAGCGGCCGAGGGATTGCCAGAAGAAGAGCAGATCGAGTACGAACTTGCTGGTGGAGTCGAAATGTTGACGAGGATGATAGACGAAAAGATGAGTGGAGACGCTTCGGTGGTGGTCCAGGTTGCAGGCGGATCAGCTTCCGGCAAAACAAGTGAGGTTGCAGCGAAAATTAAGGAACAATATGGAGAAGGTGCAATTTTACTTTCTATGGATGATTACTATCGTGGTATTGAGTTCATGGATGAACAGGCGGCGGCGGGTAACGAATTAAACTGGGATCAGCCGGAGGCGTTGGATTTGGAGATGTTGCGAGATCAATTAGCCCAATTAAAGAACGGCGAAACCATTAAAAAACCTTTGTACGATTTTCAAACAGGGTCAGCCCCAGAGAGCGAAGAGATCAGCCCCGCTAAGGTAATAATCGTTGAGGGCTTGTTTGCATTAAATGAAAAAGTTTCAGATGTAGGAGATGTAAAAGCGTTTGTTGAAGTTGGTACTCACGGCAGAATGCTTCGAAGGTTGCTTCGTGATGTAGAGAGAACGGGCCAAGATCCAAAAGAGATACTCAATTATTTTATTTCTGTAGTAGAGCCTATGCATCAAGCTCATATTCAGGCTACTAGAGGCGAAGCTGATATAGTAATTTCAAATGAATATTCTCCACAAAAAGAAGCAGAGAAATCTGGCCAAGTTGAAAGACAGGTTAAATATCAGACAGAAGAACCAAGAGAGTTGATAACCAAGTTGGGGGCTGAAAGGTTGGCAACTATTTCTCAAGTTGATGATTATTATCAAGAACAAAGACTTTCTTCTACTAAAGAGATGGTCCGAGTGCGTAAAGATGGTGGTCAGATCCAGTTCTCATACAAAGGACCCGAGATTGATTCTGGACATAGAGAAAAGTCAAAATTTGAATTTGAAATTGATCAAGACACAGAGGGTCTTCTCTCAGAAGTATATGGTGAGGCAGGTCTTATAATATCAAAAACGAGAACTCTCTATCGATTGGGCGGAATTGTTTTGTCTGACGACAGGGTAAGCGCAGAGAGGGATGGAGAAAGCTTCGAGCTTGGGTCGTATTTGGAGGTAAGATTATCAGACAACGAGGAAGAAAATAAAGCTTTTAGAGATAAACTGGAGGAGCAGGGCGTGGACTTGGGAGATGAAATAAAATCTTCATACTTAGATATAGCTTTAGGAAAAAAATAGACACTGATATTATCTTGTATAATGCGAAAACCCCACTTCGAGCAGATGTGGAGTTTTCATAGTTACTAGATTATTTCTCTTCATTATTAGTAAGTTTCCAAAGCTCAACCATCATCTCTATCGGTTTGCCGTCCTCGTCTTCCTCTCCTGGTGTGTAGATACCTTTGGATGGAACGCTTAGTTCTAGGCCAGATTTTTCTGTCATCTCGTTTATGATATCTAGGTTGGCTCCACTGTGACCAAAGCCCAGGTAGAGAGAACCGCCAGGTTTTAAATATTTTTTTCCTTCGATAATATACTTTGATATTGCCTTGTAGCCTATGTCAAACATGCCCTGCTCCTCTGGAGTCATAGTTTCTTCAAAACCCTCTCCTTCGGGTACAAATCCCCAAGGGGTATTCCAAAAGATAATATCAAATTTCCCCTCTACGTTCGAATAAACATCACTTTCCACGGTTTCGATGTTATCTAGTTTGTTATGTTTGGCGTTAATTTGGGTATTCTCTACTGCATCGGGGTTTACGTCGGTTGCCACTACTTTCTTAGCTTTTTGAGCCATGTAACAGGCAACAATTCCGTGTCCGCTACCTATTTCTAATACCTCTTTGCCGCTCATGTCTGGAAGTTTGGGTATAAAAAAGCGGTAACTCGAACAATGAACCGGGGAGAACACATGTTCGTTTACCTGAAATTTCATCCCATATGCTTCAATAAAATAGGGGAATTCTACCTGTTGAGATTCTGCACTTCTTTTTTGGCAAGACTTAATAAAGTCTTTGTCATAACTTTGCATAATATACCTTTCTTTATTAATATTTTATCATATAATAGACCAATAAGATGTTTTGAGGGAGGGTAATTTCAATGTTTTTTATTGTAAGCGGGAGATACTTTGTTCGGTGGTAGAGATAAAACATGCGTTAGGAATTCCCGCTCTTCGAGCGAGGTCTCGCCCAAAGGGCGGAAGCTTTTTAGGCTTTAGGTTGATGTTCTAAAAAAATCCCCCTCACCGGTTAAGGCGAGGGGGCAGTTGGTTTCGTGGAGTAGCCCTATCGGGGGCTACTCGGGGGTTTTGAGCAGTTGGCTGAGCATTTTCGAAACGTTGGACTTGTGCGTTTCATGGCTACTTCTAGCTGATTTGTCTACGATAAACTTTACGGCCAAGGCCCAGTATTTAGGCTTGGACTTGTTCCAGCTCCGGCGTTTTTCTCCGTAATTGACGGAGAAGGTAGTGATGCAGCCCTCGCTTGTCTCGAGGGCGTACCTTACGTACCCCAGTGCTCCGTCGTGCCTGTCAGCGTCGGAAAAAAATGCGACAGGCATGCCTTTTTCGCATGCCCTGGCGATGACTGCCAGCCCCAACGGGGCTGTTTTGTCGAGCTCTTTGGGCTTCCAATCGGAAGACATACCCTTTTTGTCCCATTTTTTCGAGTTGATCTCGTCCATGATTTTACGGGAAATGGGGCCAAACTCTTCTTCCCTGCTCTCGGGAAAGAACATGTCCGTGATGACTGTGTCGAACTGCTGGGAGTCGAGGAGGGCAATAGCCTCTTCAAGGTCCGTAGCGCAGGTGACTTCGTGACTGCTCAGCCCGCTCAGTGCCGCCTCTTGGTACTGGGCGCTGTCTTCTACTACTAGGATCTTCATGGTGTGCCTTTCTTGCGTCTATTTTGCCTCTTCAGGAGAGAGGCTTTGTTTGTGTATGTGCTTTACGGTGGAGGAGGCTTTTGACCTCACTTCATCGTAACGGACCAGTATAGCATATTAAAAAAGGTTTGTCAAGCCCTGTGACAACGATTGGAAAATCAGCACAATCGTGGAACGAGGCTAGAAATTAAGCCGAGGTATTGACAAAAGAAATTGTATTCTCTATACTGTCAATAACCATGACAACAGAAAACACCCATCAAAACCTAATAAACATGTTGATTTCAATCGGTCTTCGAGAAGAGGAGGCTAAAGTCTATTTAGCTGTACTTGAGCTCGGGCCGAGCTCAGTTTGGGATATTTCCATTAAATCAGGGATAAAAAGACCTACCTGTTATGTGATTTTAGATGCGCTGACCAATAGAGGCATAACTGAGAAAAGCAGAGATCGTAAAAAAACCATCTACTCAGCAAATGACCCTACTCAAATAGCTCGTGAATTTGACCGTAAAAAGAAGGATTTTGAGCAAAATTTGAGCCAGTTCGAGGCTTTATCAAGTAAAGCTACAGAAAAGCCGCAGATACGCATCTACGAGGGTGAGGAGGGCATAAAACGGGCCTATGATATATCCTTGAACCAGGCAAAAGGCACAGAGATGTTGATTTGTAGCAATGAAAAGGTTTTAGCCTCGTATCCTGAGTATTTTGAAAGATATTTAAAGAGAAGGGTCAAGCTAGGGATAAAGGTAAAATTATTGTTGGCAGATACGCCAGAAAATAGAGTTCATTTAGAAAAAGACAAAAAAGAGCTTCGCGAGACTCGCTTTTTGCCTAAAGATAAGTTTGATCCACGAGGTGAAATGGAGATCTATAATGATAAGATAATAAATATTGCATACTCAGAGTCAAATCCTTTCGCGACTGTAATTGAGAGCAAGGCGATGGCTTTTGACGAAAAACAGAGATTTATGTTGCTTTGGGAGAAGGGGAAAGAGATAAAATAGGCGTTAGGAATTCCCGCCCTTCGAGCGAGGTCTCGCTCGAAGGGCGGAAGCTTTTTAGGCATTAGGCCGATGTTCTAAATAAAAAAAAGCCCCTCACCCTGCTAGGCAGGATGAGGGTGTGTGCTGTTGCTCGGTTGGTTTTAACCACCCGGACGGTTCTGTTCGAACACCTGCCCGGGCTGGATGACTACTATCGCTTCGTTGCTCTGGGGGAACAGAATGCTCACAGACTCGTAATCCGCGAGCTTTACCCCCTCCTCGCCCGCGATATGCTGCAGAGCATCATATATCAAATAGCTGAATCTGAAATACGCCCCATCCTGCGGGTTCACAATGCCGACAGCCCCGATGTTACTCGGAACGTCTTCTTCTGGGCAGACTTCAACCGTGATTTTGATCTGCATGTCTCTTGTCTCCTTTTCGTAGGGCTCAAATCCGTAGTCTTTGCGTACTAAGCTCGCCAGCATTGATTTCTCCCCGTGGGGAGATGTATACATTCAAGGGTTCAATACCCTCAGTTATGAGCCCGACCGATGCGTTGGTCAGGCTCACGGTGAAGGTTCGTGGAGCAGCCCGTGTGGG
>Ga0307992_1001859_pt1 | contig 12294 bp, 12 predicted proteins | sample EllFjometagen133_FD_203162 | JGI IMG/M metagenome (GOLD analysis project Ga0307992, IMG submission 203162) | Marine microbial communities from Ellis Fjord, Antarctic Ocean - #133 | ecosystem: Environmental > Aquatic > Marine > Unclassified | place: Southern Ocean | collected 2014-10-08
TCAATTTTTCCACAATACCCGAAGAAGCAGAGGATGGCACGGTAAGAACAATCACTTCAATTTGGTGGTCTTCTATATACTTGTTTAATGTTTCTATAGAATATATGTTAGTGCGACCAATTTTGCCACCAATCTTTTCGGGATCATTATCAAAGGCCGCAATAAAATTAAAATTAGCATCGATAAACCCGGGATAACGAGCAATGGCGGTCCCAAGATGACCGGCACCCACAAGGACAACGTCCTTTGTATTGTTCAAGCCAAGTATCTTATTGAGATGAGCGGTGAGCTCTTCAATAACATAACCATGTCCTTTTATACCATAAGCGCCAAACTGAGCAAGATCTTTTCTGATAATGCTGGGCTTTAGTCCACAATGTTCCGACATGTCCTTAGAGGTCAGCATACTCCTTCCCTCTTCATGTGCACAGCGCAAACAACGCAAATAATCCGTTAATCTCCGAATCACCGCTTCTGATATTTTATCATTATGAAATTCCATTTTTCCATCCTATCAATTCATATTATTTATTATCGCTTGTGAAAGTTATAACTTTCACTTAGTCAATGCAAGAAAAAAAATGTCGGTGATGTACTCGCGGGTCATCCTGTCCGCCAGCTGGCTGGGTCCCAAAGGCCGTGCCATCCGAAGCTTTAGCGTAGGATTGGAGACCTCCGCGAGTTATAAGATATGAAATATAATCGTAGGGGTTGGACATGTCCAACCCGGTTTTTATAAGCATTAATGTTATCGAAAATCGCATTGACATAGATGTCCTGAAATAAATTCAGGATGACGCGATTATTTTTATGTTGGGATGAATAGATATCTCCACTCCTCCGCGAGCATTGCGTGGCGCAAAAGATTAAACCAAAATAGATAATTATTACATTCATTAATATTTTTGCGAATCGCATTGACACAGAGATCCTGAACCCGTCATCCACCGGATAACGTTTCACCGATATGCATCGGTACAGGCAGGATGACTAAATATTACTCTATACTCATGAATAGATCTCTCCACTGCTCCGCCAACTTGCCCCGAACAATCGGGGGTCGAGATGACATAACGGAACAGTTGCCCCCGAACCCGAATACTCCGAACTCCGATACTTTTCATATGTAATCTGCATTTGCATTGACTCAATGTGATTTAATTTGATTGACTCAATGGAAATTAATCTGATTGAGGCAATGATATTTTTAGCTATTGAGTCAATTTTTTTATCTATGTAATTAGGACTGTCTGTGATTAAATTGATCCATGTCAAATAACATCTCACTCTCCACCCGCATTTACGATCCGCTCCTCAGCGGTGCGCTCAAACCTTTACGAAAAGCCGTGACCATGGCTTTGCCGATCGATAAAAATACTCGTATCCTAGATCTTTGTTGCGGGACCGGCGATCAATTGCTGACACTGGAAATGGCGGGATATACAAATTTACATGGACTGGATCTCAATCCCGACATGATCGCCTATGCGAAACAAAAATCCACATCTATTTCCTTTCATGAAGGCGATGCCGCCAACACCGGTTTGCCCGAGGCATCTTTTGATGTAATTACCATCTCCTTAGCTTTACACGATAAAAATCAAAATTTGCGCGAAAGTATCCTAAAAGAAATAGCGCGCTTATTAAAACCAACCGGATTTGCCCTCGCCGCCGATTTTTGTTTTGACGACAAAACAAAATTTATGGGTCGATTCCTGATCACCGCAGTCGAAACTTTTGCCGGTGGCGAACATTTTTATAATTTTAAGGATTACATACAGCGCGTAGGCATGAAAACCATCTTGCCCGAAGGAATGTTTGATGTGGAGGAAGTCGCGAGGGTGCTGAAAAATGCTATCGGAGTCTGGAAACTCAGTAAGCACTAGGCACTAAACAGAAATCAGTTTCGTGAACCCTGAGCTTGTCGAAGGGTTGAACCCTCAATAGCCCGGCATGAAATGCCGGGAATAGTGATCACCACAAAATTACAACCCCGACTTTATGGAGGGGTTGAACTAAATTAATTACATAATAACAAATAAAGAAATTGTTCAGCTCTGTAAGCATTGCGTTACGCGAAAGATTAAACCAAAATAGATAATTATCACTTCCATTTATGTTTTTAAGAATCGCATTGACATAGAGATCCTGAACCCGTCATCCACCCCCGAAGTTTCGGGGTTTCAGGATGACTAGTTAATGTTTTACTAACAAAATATTTAAGCCCGCCTCGCGACGACGCGTTAAGAAAATTCGTGCAATCGATTCAATTGTTCATTAATATTTTTGAGAATTACATTGACACAGAGATCCTGAACAACACTGTTACCGGCCCCCGATGCTTCGGGGTTCAGGATGACTATTTTTATTTCCTCTTCTCTCCATCTCTCCACCTCTCCCTTGCCCTCCTGCTTTTTTCATGTGTAATCTGCGAAATCAGTGCTTATATTTTATCATGTTAAAACGAACCCTATTTATTATAGCATTATTCTCTAGCATCCTCTTCGCACAAAATATTGACTCTTTGCTTTCAGTTCTAGAATCCAATCAAGACGATGAAGAATGGTTGGATATTCTTTCCGGCAAGGCAAATTATCATTTGCTCTATTTCCAAGTAGCTTATGAAAGCAATTCCTATTTCGCCGGGCGGGACATTGGACTTGAGCAACCCAATCTTACTGCGCAAGCAAGCTATAGCTACAAGCAATTCTCGGTATCAGCTGCGGCCATCGTCTACCCTCAGCTTTATCCACCTCTGCAAGCAACGGCTCTTTCTGTGAATTACCGTATACCGCTGAAATTTCCGGTGAACATCGATATAAATTACGGACGCTATTTTTTCAATAGCGAGAATGATACACTGAGTTCAATTTATCCCAATGGTTTCGGATTCGGGCTTTCTTATCATGCAAAATTTTGGGGAATAAGTACGGATATGTCACTCTTAACCGGAAGAGAAGGACTTGTCCCACAGATCGACGCCTCACTCTATGGCAATTTCAAGATCTTCTCATGGAAAAAAGCCAACTACATCTCTGTCCGTCCGGAGATCGGCATCTTTTTCGGCTCAGAGACAACTGCACGCGCACGCGTTCCTCGTGGTCTTGCCAAGGTTATAGGACCCGGTGATGGACAAGGAAATGGGAACGGCCAGGGTGGCGGAAACGGTTCAGGTCAAGAAGTCATTTTCTCTACGGCTTTTGGACTCCTGAACACCTCCATGAACATCCATCTTCTTGCGACGCTTAGTGACTTCGACATCGGTGTTAGCATTCAAAACAATCACCCTCGCTCGATTGAAACAGAGATCGCATATATACCTACATCTATGGTAGCATTCAGTGCAGGATATGCCTTTAGTATAATTGGCAAATAACTAATAGATATTTAACATTAAGCAATAAACTATCCGCAGATTTCACTGATTCCCGCAGATAAAACCTTAATGATGTTAAACTGAGATAATCTGCGTAATCTGTGGATAGAAAAAAACACTCTCTTATTAACTTTTCTCTATACAATATGTGTCTTAATAGCGGAGAATAAGGATATTGAACAAAACCCGGAAACACATCATTGACAAATGGATCGTCCAGTACTACGATGCGGTACTGGGTATGTCTTTGCGCCTGACCGGCAATCGTGCTGACGCAGAAGACTGCGCTCAAGATGTTTTCGTCCGGGCGTGGAAAAAAATGGACACGTTTCGCGGTGACTCACACCCTATGGCTTGGTTGAAAACCATTACCTACAACACCTGCTACAATCACCTGAACCGGAATAAATCAAAAACATGGAATGAAATGGACGAAACCCGGCACGCTAAAATGCCCGTTCCGGAAAATCAGACCAAAGGCTTCGATCCCGTACAGCTAAGTATATTATCTCCCGGCGAACGAGCAGTCCTGATAGCTCGAATCTACGACGGATTGAGTTTCAGGGAAGTCGCCGAGACATTGAATACATCGGAGAACAGCGCGAAAGTGAGTTATCACAACGCGATAAAGAAATTACGAAAGGTCATGACATGACGTGTAAACAACTTCAGGACTTGCTTCCTGATATATTGAAAAACCCGGGGAAATTTCCCGACGCTGAAGCACATCTGCAAGAATGTGCCGATTGCCGCGAGGAACTTGAATTTCTGCGGGAATTGAAAGAAGGCATCCGGGTCACAATGCCCGATCCCAATTTCACAGAAACCGTTGACCAACGCTTTAAGGCACTTCGCCGTGTCCGTCAGGAACGCACAAAACAACCCCTTATTTTTGTCGCCGCCATGGCAGCCGTTCTTGCCCTAACCCTTATTCTACCGGGCGTATTCACAAGTGAAAACGACCCGCTTTTTTACGCAAATTACGAAGATGAAACACAAGAATTATTAACGTCAATAGATGTATCGGCCGGCTTTCAGGTCAGTATGGACGAGATCGCCATGTACTTGCTTGAAAATGCCGATATGGAAACCATCAAAGAATTAAACTTAGAAAATTATCAGGTGAAAATATGAAAAAATTACTCGTAATCATGTTGTGTTTAATGTTCGTTGGGCTTTATGCTCAGGACATGAAGAACATTGAAAATTACCGCATCTACAAGATGTCGGAATACCTTGAGCTCACGCCCGAGCAAGCTCAGACGTTTTTCCCGCTCCTGCGACAATACGAGAAACAGATCAAGGACATCAAGACCGAGGAAAATGAGCTTTATACAGAGCTTAAATCCAAGCAAGGTAAAGAAGTGTCCGAAGAAGAGCTGAAGAAAGCCATGGACAAAATCGCCGGTTTCGAAAGCCAACGCACGGACATGAAACAAAATTTCATGAAACAAAGCGGCAAGATGCTCAGTCCCGGACAAGTTGCCAGCATCCCCGGTTTTGAACAAGAATTCCGTAACGATCTTAAACAACAGTTCATCCAGAAGCAAAAGCAACAAGGCAAAAATGCCGGTTGGAAAAAATTGTTTAAAGGAAAAAAGTAGGCACTGAGCGCTGAAAAATTGGCGCTGAGAAAATGAGAGAAGAAACCTGTCATCCCGAGCGTAGTCGAGAGATCTATTCATGAGACAACGTACTTGAAAAGAATCTATCGTCATCCTGGACCCCGAAGCCTCGGGGTTCCTTTTTTATATGGGGCATTTTGGGAACCAACGAAACCCCACATATCGTCATCCTGAACTTGTTTCAGGATCTCTCTGTCAATGCGATTCTCGAAACAATTAATGTTAAAAATAAACGGGCTCGATATGTCGAGCCCCTACAATATATATCTCTTTCGCGTTACGCACAAATCACGAGTTACGAGTCACGAATCACAATCTCTGCCGTCATCTTCTCTTCTGGATACGGCACAATCAATTCATTCAAATGTTCTTTCGAAACCCGTTCCGGATCAATCCATTTCATCTCATTTTCCTGCGTCAAAATAAAAGGCATACGCTTCGCCGTATTGTGAATACTCGCCATCAGCGGATTCGCCGGCATGGTCAGGATGGAGAATCCCTTCCATTCCCGCCAAGTATCCCATATCCCCGCAAAAGCAAAAATCTCCTGATTGGTCTTAACCTTAAACTTGATCTTATCCTTTCCTGCATGTTGCCACTCGTAAAACGCATCAGCCGGAATGATACAGCGTTGATATCGTATCGCTTCCCGGAACGAAGGTTTCTCAAAAGCCGTCTCGATGCGCGTATTGAGGGTGGACTTCTTTAGCTTCTGCGCCAGGGCTTCATCTTTCACCCAAGCGGGCACAAGTCCCCAATTGAACAACAGCAACTGTTCCGGCTCCTCTCCCGTGATCACCGGCAGTTTCGGATGCGCAAAGGCATTCATCGCAAAGCCCGGCTCGAATATAGTGGCATTGGGGAAACTTGCATTGAAGCGAGCTTCTAATGTTTTTGCTGTGGCAGTAGCAGATAGGTGGAAGCACATATTAACCTCGTTTTAATAGATTAAGAGGTTTTGAGAAGAGTTAAAAGCATTTTTTGAAGAGATGATGAATTATGGATGATGAATTATGGATGATGGATGAGATATGAGTAAAATTGCTCGCTATTCGCGGCTTACGTCTTACGTATTCTTTTCTCTTTACCTAAATATCTTCGTGGCTTTGTGCTACTTTGCGCCTCCGTGTGAAGTCTTACGTCTTACGCTTCGCACCCTATACATTCTTTCACCAAATCCGCCCTTCTCTTCAAAATCTTTGGCTAGACGGGTGACTTGGCGGTTGAGCAACGAACAGGCAACGGCGATTAAAACCAACACAACATTTGCCGCCATTTCGGGGTAGATCTTGGTGGATAGCATGGACGGTGTGGGCGCCCGGCCCGATTGTCCGCCACGTCCATAACGTCCACTATTGTCCACAACCCACCGTGCAACTTCATCAGAAGTTTTACAACGCGCATCAACCAGTTCTTGCCTATAGGGATTATCTCTTTCCCACATCTCCATCCCCCTCTGCCTCAGAAAATCTTCATAATCCAGTTTCAATTCTTCGAGGCTGGCCCTTGCGACTTGAGTGAGTTTAATTTCAAATTTCTTGGAAGTAGCCGAGCATTGCGAGCCCTCGGCGATGTTTTGCACACCCGAGCGCGCAGCCTGAACCATTTGGTCGTGAGTGCGGCTGAACTTAGAAATATATTTATCACAAAATCGCACCGTCAGGTCATAGACCAATCGCGCGATCTGAAAGCTCTTTAATTTCCGGTAACCGCCGTGTTTAGGAATGAGTTTTTCGCCTGACATTTTCGCCCCCCGGCAATGAATTGCCATAGCAAATTAGGCAATTTAGCCACTCGCCGCAAGGCGATATGCGCGTGCGGGAAAAAGTGTGATGGGGAACACTTTTGGAAGAGAGATATGAGTTATGAGTTATGAGTTATGAGTGAATTTATTTAATCCTGCCAATTTTCAACACAGTACTTATCAAATTTATTAGAAACTCTTTTTAAAGTTCTTGCCAATTTTTTTATTCTATTATTATTAATTAGTCTTATTATTCTCTTTGCTTTACAAATAAATAATCTTTGAGGAATTAGTTTTAGCGCAACTTTTTTTTGGGCATTTAATGCTTTGTTTATAGCTTTATTCTTTTCAGTAGGTTGATCAAATTCACTCATATTTAAATGGTCAATTTGATTACTAAACGCAGCAAATTTAGATTTTACTTCAAATAGTACTCTTAATTGTGTCTTTGAAGGTGGGTTTTTAGATAATTTTTTAATAATAAGAAAATTAATTATTTGTCCTATAACAAGTACTAATACACCAGAAATAATACCTAAAATGTAGCTTTTAAAATCTATGTTTATTACTCCTATATTTTTTCTCTAAAGCAAATTATTGCTTCTGGAGGATCAAAGTGTTCAAGTTTTCCTTGAGAATTTTCCCTTACAAATTCCACAGCCCAAGAATTTGGCAATGGGTTGCCTTTTGCCTCAATTTGTATATGATGCCGTTTAAAAACCCATAGGATACATTTGTCAATAAATTCCCCTCGAAATAAGTTTATTGAGGAATCCCAATCTAGCTTCAAGTCAAGTTTTTCAATCAAATAATTTATTGCTTCAGAGGCTATTTTCATAAAATCAATCTTGCCAAATGTTGTGTGATTAATATTTATTTTATTCCTTCTGAATTTAAATTTACCTTTATTGTTGCCTTCAAAAACAGCACTAATATTTATGTGATTATTTCTGCTGGAATCCTTTAAATCACCGTGCTTACTTGCATCACAAACATCTGAAATTATTTTATAAGCTCGAGATTGTTTGAAAATATCTTTCGGTTTTAGTCCGAGTTTTTCAGGGAAATGATTAATAGAAACTGCAAGATTAATAACTTTTCTTGAAAATGCTGAAATCTCTGAATTAATAAGAATTAACTGACTGAGTTCATTATTTAATTCAACCCAAAGACTAATAATATCATTCGAAAATTGAAGTTTTATTTTTGCTAAATCCATTCTATTTCACAGAGTTAAATAATATTTTTTCTATTTCATTCTTATCAGCAGAACATTGCTCGGGCATTTCATCCCAAATGTTCATTGCTGCACTAATGTATTTAAATAATTCATCTTCCTTTACTTGCAAAGATTCCGCCGAAAATACGGTGCCAAATAAATACAATGTATTGACACCAGGTAAATATGGCGACTCGAAATAATCAGGTCTTATTTTTTTTAATTTTTCTGCAGAATTACCTATTGCATGTTTTATTGTGTTATTTAATAATTGCAACTCTCTAATTTTTCCCCACTCTTTTTTAGTTTTTAAATTATTGTCATAACACTTGAAAATTTTACACAATTGATCAAAATTTATTCTATTAATATTTGGAGAGATTTCTCTTCGCAACTCGCTTACAGTCAAATTCATAATTTGTTGTTCCCAAGTACTATACAGCATTAATATGGTAGCAAATAAATGATTTTGATTCATTCTGTTTAATAATTGATGTAATATCATTGCTTGATCTTCAGCTTCTTGAGCAACATCAGAAGAATCAGTATTTTCATTACCTATAAAATCTATAAAAAATCTGTCTGCATAATTTTTTACTTCAGCTTCAATATTGTTAAAGGGTTTCCTAGTCCTATTATAATAATCTTCAATTATTGATAGTTCATTTTTAAACAGCTCTAATTTGGGTTTCCAAAAATATATTTCTGTTTTCATAATTTCTCCTTATCCTCAAACCAAACAACAACAATCCCTCTTTCATCATGATATTCTTCAATATATTTCGTTAATTCTTTATTCGGTCTTTGTGGATAAATAATTCCGGGGCATACATCGATATTTGAATTCACATACTCTTCAATATAATCCCAAATCTGCTTCTGATGCCGGTAAAGATTTCTATTAATGTTTTTAGGAAAAATTCTATCCCAATATGTATTTTTTATCTCAATAATAGCAACCAAACCATCCATTTCAGTAATTAATATATCCATTCGTTTTGGGGACAATGAATGGATATCCTGATCTGTACGAAGCACCTTTTCCCTAAGAAATTTTCCACCTTGATTGGTTTTTCGCCAGTGATCCTGAACCAATTTGTGGAAATGTTTACCTTTTGATAGTCTTTTGGGTTCCATAATTACATATGTTACTCTGCCGGATGTTCATCCCAATATTTATCTATTTTTTGTTTCAAAATATTTTTCAAATCAATATTTTCAGAAATATCCATTAAGGTTTCGTATTCATTAACATCATTTTTAATGATAAAATTCTTATTCTTTAGTATTTCATTTTCAATATTACTTAATTTACAAAAACTTACAGTTAAACTCTCCAGATCCAAATCACTTTCAAATAATCCAAAGGCAAGTAAATAATTACTTAAAGCACTATTATAATTTAAAAATTGAAAATTCTTTTCGTTTACTGCAATCTTTATAATATCACCAACTAATTTGTTTTGGGGATTTTTTGCCAGTTCCCAAATAAATTTATAATCATTTATTGGTTTACATTTTTCCAATACAAATTGAGCATTCTCAATATTAGCGGTTTTCCACCAGCTAACAGCAATATTAAATTCGCTTAAAGCCTCAGAATAAATATTAGAAAGATTAATTAATCCAAAATCTGAATAAAATCTTCCCAATGTTAAAGCTGCACTTTGCTTTATATCTTTGTTTTTATTGTAGTAGGAGATATAATTCCAATATCGATGATTCCCGATTATTTCTTTAACTTGGTTCCGAGTTTCAATATCTGCGAAATATAGCACATCAAGTATTCGGATATATAGCATACTTAACCCTGCCCCAATATCCCATTCTTGGCTTTGTTTCTGTAATTCCATTAAAACTGACAACCAATTAGCATTTATACATTTGGTAGCATATTTAATTACAGACACAAGTGCATCACCATTATATATTTTAATTGTTGATATTTCTTTTATAATTTCTTCTAAAATTTCATCGGGCATAATAAGATATTTTGTTAAATATTTATTACTTCTATCTGAAGACATGGCAATTATTTTCCACTTCTCATAGTTTATAGAATTTGTATTAATAACAAAATCAGAGTCTTCTGATAAATACTTCGTAAATTCAGATAATATTATCAATCCGAAACCATTATCATCTTTATTTATGCCATGTTTTAAGTACGATTCTCCAATTAATTTACAAAGAGTTTCTATAGGCCCATTCGAATTAACAACAATATCTCTCATTGCAAAATAATCTTCTTTCTTATTCATAAAACCACTTTTGTCAGGGAAACTAATTTCTCTCCAAGTAGGAATATCCCTATTAATTTTATCCGCGAAAAACTTGCATTTCTCAGCATTAAGTTTAAATAAAGAGTCATGTACTATTTGAGAATAACTAATAAGTTTCTGTTCTTCTGATGTTGAAAGAACAATCTCTAAAACATACCAAAAAGTAGATTGATGCACATTAAACAATTCCATTATTTGCTTTTTATCTCTTGATTCAAATGCTTCTTTTATAGGTTTTTCTAATAGTATTTGAATTGCTTTATCTGGATCAATATCAAATAATATCGAACTAATTTCAGTTTCGATATTATTTCTATTTATTAATGTCTTTAATCTTTTATTGGGGAAATTGCCTGTAATTAAGTCCTCTCGGATTTCCTTATGTGTTTTATTTTGCAAATATTTCTCATATGCGAAGCAACAAATTGCATCAATTGGAATATCATTATTTAAATGATATCTCATAATTCCAATTTGATTAATATAGGTTTTAATTTCTCTTGGAGTTGGAGTATCTACAAGATTATCTCTATTCCATTTTAAAATATTAACTGCTCGCTCAAATTCTTTATCTTTCCAACCGCCCAACGTTTTTTTCATTAAATTTTTACAGTACTCTTCCCAACTATCCAAAATTAAGTTTGGTACATGAAGTCTTAGCTGAAAACATTTATCAAAAAAGGATTTTGATAAATTATCGCTGTCATCATATCTAGCATTAAGGTTAAATCTTGAGTTATTAAAATTATCCCCAAAATCCAATCCTTCATATAACACTAACATACCTTTGCCCCAAAGTTTTTTTAATCCCTCGCTGTCATACGGAATAATTGTCCATATTCTATTAAAATCACTATCTTCATCATCTGAAGGATTTCTACGTTGTAAAAATGTTTGCATTGTTGACCATATTTTTAATGAATCTTCAGGGTTTATTCTGTCAAGATTATCAAGAACTATAACTATTTTTTTGTTACTACCAATAATTTTATTAATGACACTCCTGAAATATTTTTCAAATTCAATTGAAGAACGTTCATTGTCTTCAGAAATTTCCTGATAAACATCTTCATTTCTATCATCTCCGAAGATAGCCCAAATTTCATTTGTTGTTGTTTTCTTTGGGCTATTCTCTGCCCTACAACAATTGATAAAAGAACGAAAACAATTACCAATAACTAAGAAAACTGGTAAAAGTGATAGAAATCCACCTATAATAAATTTCCAATGTAATCTTCCTGTATTATAAAAAACTACATCATTAATAGTACCCGAAACAAGTGCTATCCCTAATGGGACAAAGAATGTTAATATAGCTAACCACTTACCAAATTTTTTAACAGTCCTTGTTGTGTGTGTTTCAACTTCTTTATGGTTTTTAGTGATTTTCTTTTTTTCATCTTCTAAAGATGGATTATTCGTTTCAAATCTTTCAATTAATTCTTCCAAAAATATCTGCCTTAACGGATCGCCTTCATGTTCCCAAGCATCAAAATAAAAATAATGAATTTTATTTTTTTTCTTTTTATTATGTGTTTCTAATTTTTCACGAAGGATGGAAATAATTGTTGATTTCCCTGATCCCCATGATCCTTCAAGCCCTATAGTCATTCCTTCATCATGTGAAGATATCACTTCATAAAGTGTGTCAGCAAGTTTTTGATGTGTCTTATCTTTAAATGCATCTTCTGAGACGGCATTATCATTTAATAGTTTAAATGGGAGTTTTTTATTAGCCATAGTTTTCCCCTGGGGTCTTTCTGTTTTCATTTTCTTAATCACTTATAATTGTGTAAAGCTATTACATATTGCTAATAATCCCAAGGACTTCTTAAAGGATATTTTTACATGTAAATGATAAACCAACCTAAACTTTATTTATAATTTATCAACAGGAATTAAACCACAGGTACAAATTCTGCCTGTAGCGATATATCTCTTAGAAAAAGCTTCAAAAAGACTATTATATCATAAGATTTATACTATCTGAAAGTATATTCTTTCCATGAAATCTGAGATATAAGGATATTTGCCAGGAATTTTACAAT
>Ga0307992_1001860_pt1 | contig 12292 bp, 28 predicted proteins | sample EllFjometagen133_FD_203162 | JGI IMG/M metagenome (GOLD analysis project Ga0307992, IMG submission 203162) | Marine microbial communities from Ellis Fjord, Antarctic Ocean - #133 | ecosystem: Environmental > Aquatic > Marine > Unclassified | place: Southern Ocean | collected 2014-10-08
CATACGTCATTTCAGTTATACTCTGTCCAGACAGATAGTTTCGGGGTATCAGTATATTTGCTTCCCCTCCACCTAATAAGCGTTTACCAATTACGCCATATAAATAACAATTAAAATTGGCGTGAAGAGTAGGAATCGAACCTACCTAATAAATGTCAGTGTCTTCTTATGGGCGGATTTACTTAGAGTTTCCAATGTAAATCTGGAGCAGGTTTAGACTTAATATTTACCAATCTGATTTGTTACACTCGTTATCCAAGCTTACGTCCCACCGTAATATCTTCACATTAAATTGGAGCGAATAATCGGTTTCGAACCGATAGCCTCCTCGTTGGCAACGAGGTGCTCCACCGTTGAGCTACATTCGCAAATCAGTTTTCAGATAATTTTCCTGGCGAATACTTCCGATCCTCTAAGTCATTAACTCTGAGCACCTCCACAGCTTCTTTCCTTTTCGATTATCTATGGGAACTTCATCTTAAATTAATTAGAAATAAGACTACAAACCATTGTTTAATTTGGCGGGATTGAAGGGACTCGAACCCTCAACTATCCGGCTGACAACCGGGTGGTCTTCCAATTGAACTACAACCCCATATTTGTTTAATAATATTTTAGTATCTACTTTTTCCTATCAATTCATCTTTAAGTAAATTAATTTCATTGTCCACTCTATAATATTTCTCTATTAAGTAAAGTGATGACTGATGCTCTACAGTAATATAGAAAGAAAGCTGACACAATTCGGCAGCTAAAATTTTGATCCTTTTCTTTGTCACTAATCTTTTTATCAATGTCATTTTATACCTCTTTCTTATATGTATGTAGTAAAATGGTGGAAGTGAGGAGAATCGAACTCCAAAATCCTAATGCTCTATTTGTTAGTTTACATTAGGCCCTACCTTAGTCACTCCCACAAATTGGGTCCCGTAATCGGCTATGATTTCTCACACGCTCTACCTATTGAGCTATACAGGAAATGGAAGCGGACGACAGAGTTGAACTGTCTTCAATACTGGGATATGAACCCTGCCAAGATACCGACCTTGACCATCCGCGTCAAATTTTTAATAATATGTTTTATAATTGGTCTAGGTGGCAGGAATCAAACCTGCTTACTTATGTTCCCAAAACATACGAATCGGTCATTGTTCTACACCTAGATGATGTGTATAATAAAATTGAAACCCGCTCTACCGCTGAGTCGTACCGGCATCTGTTTCCAGCCGCCGAAGTGGATTCGAACCACTGACCAGTTTCCGTTTTGGTCAGGGCAACTTTTTTCCTATTTTGCTGTTGGAGTTTGTGTTGCTGAAATTGCCCTTAATTCTATTTATGTAAAGAGATAAAATGGTACTGATAGTTGGATTTGAACCTACAACCTTTCGCCTATGAAACGAATGCTCCGCCAATTGAGCTATATCAGCACATAATATGTCTTTTAATATTTCTGTTAAATATTTCTTTCACTAATTCCACTTCTATTCTTCTAGTAATGATCTGTTTTTTAAAATTTTGCATAAAAAATCCCAAGATTTCTTTGTCTTGGGCTAGTATGATTTTATGTAATTAAGAATGGTTACATAAAGCCCTTTAGCCCAAATTCGCCGGCAATTGTTCTATCTATTTGAACGTGTTTTGGCATAGTACTATTGAGTTCACAATATGACGGTGTCAAATCATTCAATGATAAACGATTTACTGATAACGAATTTTTCTTTAACATTTTTATTTCCTTGATTCTCTTACGAGTGTTTTTCTTTTCTTACTAATATATATTAGCTCGATAATTAAAACTCAATTTTTTTTATTTTTATTCTAAAAAGTTTGTTGAAAGCATTCGAGGGAGCGGTACTACTATAACCCGTCTCTTTTGTTAGTAACTTGCATGACTCAAATATATCCAAAGGAGGAAAAATGAGTGGCATCGTTGCGGGTAGTTTGGCCCAAACACTTTCAACACACTTCTATTTTTTACTTACTGAGACAATCTAATCCTTTTGGTTAAGATGTCAAATTATTTTTTAATTTTATTCACTTAGCATTTTATAAAGGTTGTTTTTGCCAAATTTTCTAGCTGACTTTCTACCTTTCTGTTTGAAAAATCTCTTAGCTTTTGTGTGGGCTCCGTCTGAATGAGCAGGGCGTTTTCTATTATATGTTTTTGTTGTACTTTTTGTCATGATTATTCTCCGGTACAATATTCAGCTAAAACATCAGCGTCTTCAAATTTACCTTCAAACCAATACTCATTGAAACAATATAAGCCACCCCTATCATCTTCCGAAATAATGTCTTTTGTCATAAGACTTCCTAAGAGTCCAGCGATTTGGTGCTTACTAAATGTTGAAGATTTTAAGAAATCTTTAACTGAAATCCAGGAATAATTATCTGCTTTCAAATCTTCAAAAGTTGTTCCACCACAGCCATCAGTGAAGTTTGCAATCATAACCTCAATCATTCCTAACTCTTTTATCGTAAGTTCTGTAAATCTTTTCATAAATTCTCCCTTGTTTTCTCAACACTTATACAAATAATATAAGCAGAAGCCATCGAATGTCAAATTATTTCTACTGATCGTATGGTGAATAATTCATTGCCCAGTTATCAAACATTGTAATTCTCTTCCGCATGGCACACATATCATGGGAATAATCTGAAATGTTGATAAATTTATCACTCAGTTCTCTGACTTCATCCTGTCCAAAATTTTCGTAAAGACCATCTTTTGCCACTTCTTTCATCAAACGTTTTTTATTTTTTAAAATCTCTTTCACTAATTCTCTAAATTTTGTCATAAATTCTCCTTTGTTTTCTCAACACTTATACAAATAATATAAGCAGAAACCATTGGATGTCAAATTATTTTTTATTTAATATACAAGCTTTCGTATACTATGCTATCGTTATCGTTTCCGATTGTTCTTTTGAATGAACTATTGCCACTTGTGATATACTCGTGTTTGGTCCAAAGGTCATTTGGTACCGCATATGTGTTATCATCATCACCACTTATCCCATCATAACTTAGTACATACTTGGCTGGTTGGATTCTTAACCAGTCCCACAATTCATTATTGTCAAATGATCCAAAATACATACCTTTAGTATTAGCATAAGGGGGGTCTAAATATATGAAGTCCCCCTCATTTGTAGTTATTTTTTCGAATGATTGACTAATAAAAGTAATGTCGTTTTCTTGTAATAATTTACTCCATACATTAATTATTTGCCTCAAAGTTTGTGGCTTAATGCCATTTCTGGTAATATGGAAAGAGTTATTAAATTTACCCGATCTATTATATCTTGGCATACCATTTGTCGTCGTTCTCATTATAAACATAAAATCATACGGAGAGTGAGTTTCATTATATCTGCCCCTAACCATACAAAAGTAATCTCGTTTTCTATTTTTATCATCGTCCAAATCATTCATTTCGTGCCACATAATTTCATAATTATTACTAACTTCATCAGGATCATTTTTGATTTCATTCCATAGCGCAATTAAATCGGAATTTATATCACTTATAATATATTTTGAAACTGATATGTCACTTAACATTAGTCTCATTAGCATACTACAACCTCCACAAAATGGTTCATAATATGTATCAATTGTTTTTGGGAATCGCTGTATAATTACGTTTGATTGACTACGCTTACTACCACTCCATTTTACTGCTGGTTTGAAATTCATTTTTGTATTTTCTTCTTTCATTTTATTCCTTGGTGGTTTGTTAGTTAAAGATAAACATTAATATGCTTAAATGTAATATTTGGTCAAATGCTATTGTAGTATAAAACCAATAATCATTTGCCCATTCGTTCCTCTCAAAGTACTCCTGTGGATAGTTAGCCTTTTTTAAAGACCGCTTGTAGCCAGCCCAGATGAACTTATCTATTAACATATGTGATAGTGTATTGGCAACAATTAAAAGCTGTGAAACACCCACAAAATACGCCAATATTGAAAATATAATATGTATAACTACAACACGGGCTAACATATATTTTATTGAATTTGATTTGTTAGTCGCAGTCTTTCTGGGTTGTAGCATCCAATCTGAAACAAAATGTAATATAATTATTAAATATACCATATACTTCTCCTATAATTAAAGATCATGTTTATACCTTCTTACACTCTTAATTCGCTCACCTGTGATTTTATATATCTTCCAATGTTCAATAAAATTACAAATGACATAACGTCCATTATAACTAGTGGCTTGAAAGTAATCACAATACCTCTCACAGGCGCTACTTCCGGCCAATACATTACTGTGTTTCATAACATTAAGTTTATATGGGCAGGGTGTGATTAAAAGGCCTTTTTCTATTTTATATTTTATTTTCATATTTTGCCCCTCCGATTGTAAAGCTTGGGGTGTCACGCTCGTAATTACAGATTATAAACAAATCATCAGTTTCCGCTCCTCCAAAGTGTTTACATAAACCCATACATCCAAAACTACCAATACGATACCCTACAACACCAAGTTTGGTATTTTTATATGGGCAGATTGCTTTTAGAAAAAATCCAAACTTATCTTTTGCTTGAAGTTTCATAGTTTTCCCCTATAATTGTATAAAATTGGTGGCACTCTTTGTAATTGCACTCCACAATCCGAGCTTCCCTATTAACTGAGATGAAATAATCACAATGACTTTTGCAATTAATACTCCCAACCTTTGTATTGAGAAATCCTTTTTGTCCTATTCTGAATGGACAATCAATCGTTAAGATAGGGGCAGAGTCGTGTCTATATTTAATTTTCATATTTTGTACCTCATCTGAGCCATAGGTTACTCTATATTTTATATCTTGCGTTCATACCTAGACCCAGTAATCGTAAAAAAATGGTAATTGGAATAACTACAAGTTAACTTTCTAGCTAAAGAATCATAGTGTATAAAATATGCACACTCTTCTGAACATTTATAGCTTGCAACCTTTGTTGTTTTGAATCCTTTTTCATTATGTCTATTTGGACAAAACGTTAGGAATCTTCCATTACTTTCCTGTGAAACCCTGATTTCCATAATCCCCTCTTGAAATATTGTAATTTACTTGGTATTTCTCATAGTGACAGTGGATATAAATATCATCAATTGTGTCAACTCCACCGTAACTAAGCCTCATAATGTTCACCTAGAATTGTATATCTTGCATAACTGCAACTGCATAGCACGTATTGTTCTTTCCGGTCTTCACTCTGAAAATAATCACACTGACTATTACATCGATCATTACAATACCCGCCACCAACATGGCGTGGCTCAGATTTGCCCGGAATAGTCATCCCATGCGGGCATTCCGTAACCAATTTAACACTATTGGGATATTTTGATCTATAATATATTTTCATGAATCCTCCACTTATACATTCATGTGTAAAAACTCCAGATGATTTTCTTGAGACTGGAATTCCTTTGTAGGGACCTACTGATTTTTTATGAGATAATATTATACCAGTGGTTCTATCAATTTTAACATAATGCCCTGATTTTGGATTTTTTGCTTGTACAATATCTCTTTTCTTGCTCATTATATTATTCCCATTTAAAAATCATGTCTATGCGCAGGGGCATCCTTATTTTATTTTTTAGCTTTGTTCTTAGCTTTCTGTTTAGCTTTTTGTCTTGCTGTTGCTCGTGGATTCGGGTCACGTCCGGACTCTCGCATCATTTTTTCATAGTAAACTGCCACGTCCTGTGTAGAAACTAAGTTGAAGTTCCAAACATCTACTCCAATATTAATGATTGGGATTGCTCCGCACCATTTGTGTTTCCAATTGTTATGAACGTGTCCACAAAGTACTGCGTCAACTCCTTGCGGAATTTGACTTGGTTTTAGTGGTGGTCTATGTACTAAGAAAAATGTTTTATTTGCAAAACGAATTGTAGCACTTTCAAGTCCAGCTTTGATGCCGTTATTACCATCATGGTTTCCCAAAATGTGAGTGATTGGTGCATTGATCAAAGACTCAAAGTATTGAGCTTTTGTTTTACCACTAGCTTCTTTTCCACCCTTAAAGCAGAAATCACCAATGTGATAAATCTTATCACCATCTTTTAGCTTTTGGTTGAAATTGTTAATAATGGTTTTATTCATTTTTTCAATTCTTTTGTTTTCTATCTCTTTACTAATCCACTGACCCTTTGCGTCAAGATCACTTGGTTTCACCCAAGGTCGTTTGGTGTATCTTATAATATTGCCGTGTTGAAAATGTGCATCAGCAGTGAAGTATGTCCTCATATTATTCTCCTTTTTTTAATTACATAGATATAATAAGCCATTTTACTGATTTGTCAAATTATTAAAAATCATCTTGCCAAAATATTTAGTTGTTTCAAGCTTGCCACTCATATTTTGATAAATTTTAGTTTCAATCATTTCACTATTTATATAAAAACTTTGATTATTTACTGTCCAACTATAATCATTTTGATAATCAGCCTCATGATGAATCTCAATAATCCTAGACTTAGGCATTAGTGATTCCATCTTCTCCGTATATATGCTGGTCCCGCAATTAACTTCCCCCTTGCATAGATCATTCCGGTCCTGATTGAATATACTCTTTCGTATTTCTTCTAAAGACTTGATCTTTAAATAAAACATTATCATATAACTCTCCTTAGTCGTTAAATTACGTATATTTTATTTGCTTTCGTCTTTAAGTTTTTTGATTATCAGTTTTAAGTGGTCTTTATGATTCCGTGTTGCGCTAAGCTCTCTACTAGTCGCCGCAATCTCTAAAGTAAAATTTAATTTTCGTGCAACTCTCAAATTAGACCGAAGTATAAACATCTCGTCTTCCAATCTAATAATCATACCGTTCAATCCTTCAATTATCTTTTCCATTATTCCCCCTGTGGATATAATATTGTTAAGTCATCAAATGCTATTATTTTACCATCCGTAATAAACCATCACATCATTCTCCCAATCAAATGTTTTTAGTATTCGAATAAGGTTAAATTGATTATACTCATATTTGCAACTTGTAGTCACTGACTGGTTATCTCTAAAGTCATAAGGTAGAGCATTAGTGTCATAACCGCCAACGCCCCACTCACGACCCATACTCATAACATGATTAATTATGTTAAAAAGCTGTGACTCTTCTTCAGGTGTAATTTTTGAAAAATCAAACTTATGCCCAAGCTCATCGGGAATTGACGAACTACAGGTAGTTATTGTATTTAAAAATTCACTTCGAGAAAACTTATCTTTGCCCTGAAATGGTAATACCATTTTTTGATAGTACTTTCGAATATATTCAGTGTAACGAGCTATTACAGCCTCAAGAAATTCTTTACCGACAATTTGGAATTCGTACTCTTCATTGTAACTTTCCTGCAAATCATTATTTGTGAAAAAAGAAGTAAATAATTCTGAAGGGAAAGCGTCAACGTACTGACCAAGTTCATGTAATTTATCAGTAACAATATCATACACACCGGTATAATAAAACCCATCTTTGGGTGTCTTTCCATCATTAAAATACTTATATAACTCTTCTGCCGTCATACCTTTTATCTCTTCATATTTGTTTTTTGCAATCTTGCCAATATAATTTCTATAACTCATTAATACTTCCTACTTATTTTTTGTTAAAAACTCAAAATATTTTTCGGCCAATTCTACTGGGCCTTTAGCTTCATCATTATCTGAGCAATACCTTATGGCATAATCCAACGCCGTCTTTTTCTGTTCGAAAAGGATTTCGGCATCTTGCTCCGTTGTCCTTCTTAATGTGTTTTTTAGCGGATTTCCGCAGTGATGGCAAAAAAATTGTTTTTTAGTAAACAAGCCTCCGCCACATTCTTGACAAATTTTCATAATTATCTCCTTTTTCTATTATATATCTTCCACATATCCGATAAAGCAGAAGACATTCATATTTCCAACTAGTCGTACCCGCATCTCCTCTGCCTTACTTTCTCATTGTACTATTCTTCTACATTATTAAGTTGAAGCAAGTACATATTTGTACTCAATTCATTAGCAAATTCAGTCACTCCTGCTTTTACTAATGCCTTTGTCTGAACGTCTATATTAGTAAATTCATCAATTTTTGCTAAATATTTATTTTTTTCGCTAAGAATTAATTCTAATACTTTTATATCAATCATTATTGCCCTCCTTCAATGGCTTTCATCTTGATCTCCTTATCTTTTGCTAAAGTTTTGTACTTCGGCCAAAGTTGCTGTAAAGTTTCTGTCACGTTCAATGCTAAGTCCAAACGCACATTTTGTACTAGTTAGGTCTGACAAAAATATGGTTCCACATTCTGCGAACATATCAGTTCCTAAGTTAGCGAAACAATAAAAAATACCTTCTTTTACATCATACTCATAGCAGTACCAAGTTCCTGCTCCAGTAGGATTGAAAAATTTAGCAATTATCTTAATATCTTTTGCTTCCATCAAACCAGTATCACCTTGTTTAGCGAAATCTTTTATATTTTTTTTAGTTAATAACATCATAACTGACTCCTTGTTTTTTCTTTTAACATCTTACTTAACACTTATACTAATAAGATAGTCAGTTTTCGAGATTACGCAACTTATTTTTCTATCCTTTTATCTTTTTATCTAATTATAAATTTCTGCCATGATTCCAAAAGGTATCTTCAAGTTTGTTGATATACTCAATTATGTTTTCGTCGTGGACTAACTTGAGTGCTAACTCACCATCGTTCCAGATAAACATGTGTAAAACATACCGCTCAGGAGCAACCTCTATGGCACTTTTCAGTTGCTCAAGATCAGAGGTTACTACCAAAATTTGATGGTCGTCATAATTATTTCCCTGTAGTACGTATATCATAATTACCCAGTATACTTGTCTGAATTACTAAGTGATAGCTCTTTACATACCCGAACTGCTCTTAAAAATGTACAATTGGTTTTATTCATAACTAGCGGAATTGAAATGTCATCTTTATGTTTGAACTTTGTAAGGATAACTTTTTTCAAATCTCTGTCTGCCTTCTTGTTTGCTTGTGTCATAATTTTTCTCCATTTTTCTTTAATTTTTATTCAACTCTCTACCCGCATAAAACCCATTTTCCAACACCAAGGCACTCAAAACAAAGACCTTCACAATAGTGAGAATACTGTGGCAAATGTCCTGTTCCACCACATCTAGGGCAAACATCATATTCAACGAGTGATTCTTTAATTATTTTGCCTACAGCTTTACATAATTCTACCCAAGTTGGATCAATCCATTCTTCAACTGTATAAATGCTTCCATTTTTTTCTATAATACAATATTGTTTAGATTCTTCATCTGACATATGATAATTTCTAACCCTTATTCTACCCATACGAATAAAAGTTTTTTCACATTTAATAAGGTATTTATAAGACACATCTTTTTTATTGTGAAAACCACTAAGGTCTTCTGCTACAAATAAATCGAAAGTAAACCCACTATTAAGAAGTTGTTCAATAGGTTTCTTAAACTTGCTTTTCTTATCTAAATTTGGTAATAAAGAGTAAAAATCAGTAATTTTTGTAATTTTTGTAATTTTCATAACAGCCTCCCAACTCTTTTCTTCCTTTCCACTTCCTAAACATACATAGATAATATAATAGATTTAGTTAGGATGTCGAACATTATTTGAGAAAAAGGATATTATTCTCCAAACTCTTCTATACAAAATTTTAACATCCTTCGATTGTACCTTCTACTTCAGCAATTTTTAGTTTTACCCAATCAACTATAAATAGGTCATCTTTTTCTTTTGGCATGGTAATTTCCTTATTTTTTACGTTTAAGTTCTGCTTTAAGTGCTGTGGCCTGTTCTCTTCTTCGCTTTCTGTTTCCAGTAAATTGTCTGCCAAGAACAGAAATGGAGTCATATTTGCTTACTTGCTTTGTCTCCAATTGCTTCTCTGTCATGTCAGCTTCATCTATTTCAACATAAGTCTCTTCCAACTCTTCTTCGGTCGCTACGTGCCCATGTATCTTCTCAAAATCTTTTGCCAAAGCTTTGGCTAATTTCTCTTGATTTTCCGCAGATATAATTCTACCATTTGTTGTATCCATTATTTTTCTTCCCTTAGTTTTGTAATATCATCAAACATTGAAGGCGCAAAGTCTATGTCCTCTTGCCTTATCTTATCAACCTTTCCCCAATCAACCAAGCTCTCGGACTCAGTATCTAACTCTTCATCCAATAATTCTTCAATGGTTGGCTCTTCTTTCTCAAAGATGTTATCCCAATCAATCGCATCAAATCTAGCTTTGGACTCTTCTGGTGTTTCCTTTATAGGTTCAATTTCTTTAATCATTTTTACCTCCACTATTTTTATATCGTAACATAAAATCAACACAAGCAGGAACCATATCGGCAACACTTCTGCCTAATTTCGCAACCTCTCTAATTGAAGTTGAACTAAGATAAAGATACTCACTATCAGGTACAAAGAATACCGTTTCGATTTCAGCCTTCAATCTCTTATTCATTAATGCCAAAGCAAGTTCATATTCAAAATCAGAAACTGCTCGTAATCCACGAATCATTGCGCAAGCGTTTACTTTTTTTGCCAAGTCTACCGATAACCCGTCAAAGTCCATTACGTCTACTCCAGGAATATCAACGCACGCCTCTTTACAAAGATTCGTTCTTTCTTCTAAAGTAAACATTGTATCCTTACCAGTAACATTCGCCACTGCCACAATCACACGATCAAAAACATTGGTTGCTTTTTTCAAGATATCAATATGACCATTAGTAATCGGGTCAAACGTTCCTGGGTAAATTGCTGTTTTCATAATCTCTCCTTATAGCTTTTCAAGTTTAGTTGTATCTACAACATCTTTCCAATGGGTTATAGTACATCAATCAAATCCATACTGAAACCGCCCGTTACGAAATAGTGCTTTTTCTTCTCTTGTCTTTATATCTATTGAACCCCAAATTGCTCTGATCATATACAAACCATTTTCAGTCGGTTGTCTATCGGTCATTTTAATCCACTCTTTTTTCATAACTCTCCCTTAATTAAATCCTATCCCCGCTTGCTCCTTTTCGCCATGAAGTTTTCCGTCCCAATGAGAGGAATCTATTGCTTTTTGACGCATAATTTTAATCCGACCCAACGCTGTGTTATAGTCAATGTTATATACTTCAACTGACATAATTAATTCTTTTACGTGAGCAAAACTGAAGTCCTTTGTGTCATCCAACCAATCTTCGAGTTGTTCTTCTTTAATGTGAAACGCTTTCTGTTCAATATAACTTGCCCGCATGGCTCTAGTAGGCATGTCAATTTCTACAACCCTATCAATACGAGAAGGTCTGTTAACAATTCTGTCAGGAAGTTTTTCTGGATAATTAGTAGTCGCAATAATTACCGTGTTTGAGTGCTGAATACCACCATCTAATAATTGGAGTAATGCCTGTTCATCTTCGGTGTAATTTAGCATCGCCTCAACATCCTCTAATACAATCATTATTTTTCTGTCAGGCTCAACCTCTTGAAACGTCTTCAACCCTTCAATTGGAATATGATTAAGTGTAAATACAATATTACCATTTCCAGTAAATTTATCAACCATCATCCGAACTAAACAAGTTTTTCCACTTCCCGGAGGCCCACAGAGTAAATACCCACGCTTATGAGGTTCACCCCTTTTATCGTATTCATCTTTCCGTTTCCAAAACTCGTCAAACTCCGCCATGATTTCGTCACCTGCGGAATCTTTGAACTCTATCAAATCGTAAGTGTCATTCTTTTCTTTGTTAAAAATCCAAGAGCCGTCGTGGTGTTGATAGATATTATAACATCCAGCTGGCAAGGTTGGCCTTGTGTTTCCACAAGGCATGAATTGATTTCCATTTATGTGATACTGAAACAATGTTTGGACATTTGCCTCTCGCTCAATAATTGGGCCCCTAGATTCCATTGGAGTGTTCTGGGGTACCGGCTCGTAACTTTGTGTAGTTGGTATTGTGTTCTTCTTCATTCCATCTCCTTATTTATATAGTGGTAAGTGCCCCGTAATTTTATTAATCTCTAGAGCATTCCAAGGACCTATTCCCAAACAAGTATACTCAGACTTCCCCAACTCAGTTCTCCCCGCATCTTTAATTAAAGCTACAGGTATATCAGTCTTTCTAACTTCATCATATATTTCCATTAATTCATCTTCCGAATCAACTCTCAATACTATTTTTGTAAAAGACCCTTGAAACCATTTCATAACATCTAAAGGCATTGGTAATGATTTCATTGTGTTATCATCATGAAATACGACATAGGTATC
>Ga0307992_1001861_pt1 | contig 12288 bp, 13 predicted proteins | sample EllFjometagen133_FD_203162 | JGI IMG/M metagenome (GOLD analysis project Ga0307992, IMG submission 203162) | Marine microbial communities from Ellis Fjord, Antarctic Ocean - #133 | ecosystem: Environmental > Aquatic > Marine > Unclassified | place: Southern Ocean | collected 2014-10-08
TTTTTAAAAATTGCTTAGGCTGGTCTTTTCTGGATAACGGCCAAAAGCGCGTTCCTTTTCCACCTGCCAGTATAAAAATAAAGACATCTTTATTTGATATCTTCATAGGTAATCTCCCTATTTTTTTTATTAACTAACTGCTTTGGCCATCTGATTAATATAAGCGGCCAATGATTTAAACATTTCTTTTTTAGATTTAACTGAACTAATTCTTTCAACTATAGCGCTTCCTACTATAATACCATCAGCAAATGACGCAATTTTTTTTGCTTGAGCCGGCGTTGATATGCCAAAGCCAACACAGATGGGTTTAGATGTAATTTTTTGAAGATCTTTTACATGTTTTTTGATTGAGTCAGGCAATATCTTTCTCTTACCGGTTACTCCAGTTATTGATATATAATATATAAAACCCCTTGAGTGGTTTATTGCAATCTTATTTCTATGTTCACTTGATGTGGGAGAAGCGAAATATATGGTTGCCATATTTATTTTTCTGGCAAACATTTCGATTTGAGTGGCTTCTTCCGGAGGCAAATCAGGGATTATAATGCCATCTATGCCAGCTTTTCCTGCATCCCGCATAAAATTTCTTATATCATAATGAAAAACAGGATTATAATATGTCATCAAAACTAAAGGTGTATCTATTGTAGAGCGTATTTTGGAAACCATTTTGATGATGGAAGATAGATTAACATTATTTTTTAAAGCTCTTACTGAGGCCGCCTGAATTGTGGGCCCATCAGCTAAGGGGTCAGAAAAAGGAACACCTAATTCTATTATGTCTGCTCCATTATCTGATATTACTTTAATGCACTCAGCTGTTGTTTTTAAATCTGGATCACCACAAGTAAGATAGGCTATAAAGGCTTTCTTGCCGTTCTTTCTTAAATCTTTAAATGTTACATCTATTCTATTCATTATTCTTTCCCGTTTTTATTGAAGCTTAAAGGCTTCAGCAGCTATATCTACGTCTTTATCTCCCCTGCCAGAAAGACATAGTATTACAACATCTTTCTTTTTAAATTTCTTAACTATTTTTTTAAGACCCGCAATAGCATGCGCAGATTCAAGTGCAGGAAGAATTCCTTCGGTTTTTGCCAGGAGGCTAAAACCCTCTAAGGCTTCTTTATCAGTTACTGCTATATATTGGGCACGATTAGTTTTTTTATAGTAGGCATGTTCTGGGCCAACCCCTGGGTAATCAAGCCCCGGAGCTATGGAATGAGCATTCTTTATCTGACCGTTTTTATCCTGCAGGAGATAACTTTTAGCTCCATGAAGAATGCCTAATTCACCAAATACTAATGATGCAGCGTGCTTACCACTTTTTATGCCGTAGCCGGCAGCCTCAACTCCTATAAATTTTACTTTAGTTCCATAAAAAGGATAAAACATGCCAATAGAGTTGCTGCCTGCTCCCACGCAAGCAATGAGATAATCAGGGAGTTTACCCTCTTTTTCCATAATTTGTTTTTTAGATTCCTTACCTATGATACATTGAAAATCTCTGACAATCATTGGATAAGGATGAGGTCCTATGATTGAGCCAATGATATAATGAGTATGTCTGATATTGGTAACCCAATCACGTATGGCTTCGTTTGTAGCATCTTTAAGAGTACAGCTTCCACTGGTTACCGGAATAATTTCTGCCCCTAAAAGTTTCATTCTCAATACATTTAGGCGCTGTCTTCGGATGTCTTCCTTGCCCATATAGATATGGCATTCCATTTTCAATAAAGCACAGGCTGTAGCTGTAGCTACACCATGTTGGCCGGCACCGGTTTCAGCTATAATTCTTTTTTTCCCCATGCGCTTAGCTAATATGGCCTGGGCCATAGTGTTATTAATTTTATGAGCTCCGGTATGTGCTAAGTCTTCCCTTTTTAGGTAAATTTTCGGCCCCTTTATAGCTTTTGAAAGTTGCTCGGCATAATATAAGGCAGTTGGTCGACCGACATAATCTTTTAAGTAATAGTTAAGCTCTTTATTGAAATTTTTATCATTCTTGTATTTGTTATAAGCTATCTCTAATTCCTCTAAGGCTTTCATGGTGGTTTCTGGCATAAATTTACCACCAAATATCCCAAAATAACCAGTCTTGTTTGGCATAGTAATATTATTTTTATTCATAATGATTGTTTCCTCTAATTTTTGTAATGAAATCTTTCATTAAAGCACGTGATTTTTTACCAGGGTGTTCTTCTACTCCGCTTGAAACATCAACGGCAAAAGGTTTAACGGCTTTTATTGCTTCATTAATATTATCAGGATTGAGTCCGCCTGAAAGAATTATCGGTCGATTGTATCGTTTGGCTGTTCTGGCAATTTGCCAATCAAAGGATTGACCAGTACCCCCAGGGACATCTTTGATGTAGGTATCCAAAAGAAAGGCATCAGCTTCTTTATAATTTTCAATTATATCCAAACTTTGTTCATCCTTAACCCTTATTGATTTAATAATCTTTTTATGGGGTTTAAATTGTAATAAAATTTGTGGATTTTCTTCACCGTGAAACTGAAGAGTATCAAAAGGACAATTCTTAAGTATGCTTTTTATAACTGCTGGATTTTCATCCATAAAGACGGCTACACAATTAATAAAAGGCGGCAGAGCCTTAAGGATATATTCAGCTGCTTCAATATTAATTCTGCGTGGTGAGTCAGCAAAAATAAACCCTAAGGAATCATAACCATTATTAACAGCTTCTAAAGCATCTTCAAGATTAGTGATTCCGCAAATCTTTACTCTAGTCATTTGAATTTATTCCTCTTAAGGTCAGTATTTTTTCTTTGATATTTTCTGAAGTCATAAAACTTTCACCTATTAATACAGCGTTAATTCCGATTTCTTTTAATTTAGCTATATCCTCGAAAGTGCTTATTCCGCTTTCCGATACCTTGATAATATCTGCCTCAGGCGGAATTAAGGGCATTAATCTTAAAGTTGGCTCAAGGCTTACCTGAAATGTTTCCAAATTACGATTGTTAATTCCAATTATCTTAGGATTGCATTTTAAGGTTTTTATAAGGTCTTCCTCATTGTGGACTTCAACTAAAGCGCTCAGGTTAAGTTCTTCTGCAATATTCAAAAAATCTTTAAGTTCATCTTCACTAAGAATTGAAGCAATCAATAATATACAATCGGCACCTAAAACTGCTGCTTCATATATTTGATATATATCAACAAAAAAATCTTTTTGCAAGAGAGGTATATCAACCAAACTTCTCAGTTGCTTGATATATTCTTTGTTTCCTAAAAAATATTTTTTTTCTGTTAAAACACTTAAAGCAGATGCGCCGCTATCTGAATATATTTTTGCTAAGCTTTCTACATTAAAATCATCTTTTAAAATGCCTTTCGATGGCGATGCTTTTTTTAGCTCTGCAATAATTGCTAATTCATCATTTTTTATTAAGGCTTTTTTGAATGTATCTCCACGGCAAGTGCCCTTTATTTCTTTTTTTAAAATTTCAAGCGGAACTAATTTCCTTTGTTCTTCAACTTCAAGATATTTGTTTTTTATAATTTCATTAATCATAACTTATTACTTATTTCTTTTAACTCTTCTAATTTTTTTAGTGCTTTCTTGGAATCTATTGCTTCAGTAGCCATCTTGATGCCATCATTAAAATCTTTCGCTAGGTTTCCGGCAACTAAAGCTGCTGCAGAATTAAGAAGCACTATATCTCTTTTGGCTCCCTCTTTGCCATTTAAGATGTCCATAATAATTTTGGCATTATCTTCTGAATTGCCGCCTTTTATTTCATCAAGAGAATATGTCTTTAGATTAAAATCTCCAGGTTTTATATTGTAAGTATTGATTTCATCATTTATTACTTCAGAAATCTTTGTAGAGCCGGTTATGGTTATTTCATCTAATGTATCTGAGCCGTAAACTACAAAGGCCCGTTTAATGCCTAAATTCTTTAATACTTCGGCTATTGTTTCAGTTAAATGATCAGCATATACTCCTAAGACCTGGCTGTTTGCTCCCGCCGGGTTTGTGAGAGGCCCTAAAACGTTAAAAATGGTTCTAATGCCAATTTCCCGTCTTGGAGCTATAGCGTATTTCATAGCTCCATGAAAAAGTGGTGCATATAGAAAACCAATTCCTATTTTTTTTACGCACTCAGCTACTTTTCCTGGTTCAAGCTCTATATTTACCCCTAATTCTTTTAAAACATCGGCTGAGCCGCATTGACTTGAGACAGACCTATTACCATGCTTGGCTACCTTAAGGCCGCAACCAGCCACTACAAAAGCGCAGGCAGTTGAAACATTAAATGTATTGGTGCCCGAACCGCCTGTTCCACAGGTATCAATGATAGTTTCTTCATCAATATTAATATCTTCGGTATCAATATCTACGCTAGCCCTGACATCAAGCTTAACGGCCTTGTTTCTCATAATTTCTGCAGCCCCGGTTATTTCTTCGGCGGTTTCACCTTTTAATCTTAAGGCTGTAATAAAAGCTCCTATTTGAGCATCACTAGCCTTGCCAGTCATAATCTGCTCAAAGACATCTTTAGTTTCGTTTAGAGATAAATTTTGTGCTTTAATTATTTTTTGTAAGGCTTCTTTAATATTCATTGCTAATACTACCCCTATTTAAAATCTAAAAAGTTTTTCAAAAGTTTTTTTCCATTTTCTGTCAGTATTGATTCAGGATGAAATTGTACGCCCCAGAGGTTGAATTTTTTATGTTTTATGCTCATGATTTCATTTTCTTTAGTTTTAGCAATGATGTCTATGTCCTTAGGCAAGGTTCCCTTCTTAATAATTAATGAATGATATCTGGTAGCTAGGAAAGGATTACCTATGTTTTTAAATATACCTTTTTTATTATGTAATATTTTGGATGTTTTTCCATGCATTATTCTATCTGCTCGTACAATTTTAGCTCCAAAGACCTCAGCGATACATTGATGCCCCAAGCAAACGCCTAAAATGGGTATTTTACCTGCAAATTCCTTTATGACGGACTTAGATATGCCAGCATCTTTAGGTCCCCCTGGCCCAGGTGAAATAACGATATAGTCGGGTTTGAGCTTCTTAATAGCATCAAGAGATATCTTGTCATTTCTATAAACCTTTAGCGTTTGGCCCATTTCTCCTAAATACTGAACTAAGTTATAGGTAAAAGAATCATAATTATCAATAACTAATATCATCTTTTATAAGTCCTTGTGGGTTTTCGGCTAAATCAATAGCTTTTTTCATGGCTTTACTCTTATTCAGAGTTTCAATATATTCTTTTTGCGGGTTAGAATCAGCTACAATTCCAGCCCCGGCTTGAATATAGGCAGTTTTATCTTTTACAACTATAGTTCTGATTGTTATGCATGAGTCTAAATTACCAGAAAAACTAAAATAAGCAACTGAACCGGCATAGGGCCCTCTCTTTTCACGCTCCAGCTCTTCGATTATCTCCATAGAACGTACCTTGGGTGCGCCAGAGACAGTTCCTGCTGGAAAAGTACTCTTTATTACATCAAACATATCTTTATTTTTCTTTAGATTACCTACGCAGTCACTAACCATGTGAGAGACGTGTGAATATTTTTCAATAGTCATTAATTCCGGAACAGAGACACTTCCAAAGTTACAAATTCTACCTATATCATTACGCCCTAAATCAACTAACATAATATGCTCTGCTATTTCTTTAGGATCATTAAGTAAACTTTTGGTTAGTCGAGCATCTTCAGCTTCAGTAACACCTCTTGGCCTTGTTCCAGCAATAGGCCTGACCTCAACTTTGTTACCTTCAAGCCGGACCATAATTTCAGGTGAGGAGCCTATGAGTTTAAAATCCTTAAATTTAAGATAGTACATATAAGGCGAAGGATTGATATAGCGTAAAGTGCGATAAATATTGAAAGGATTTGTTTTTATTATCGTTTTAAATCTTTGCGAAAGCACAACCTGGATGATATCTCCATTTTTAATGTATTCTTTAGCTTTCTTAACAGCTGACATAAAACCTTTTTTTGTAAAATTAGAGGTAAATTTTTTATCCTGATACTTTTTATTAATTTTTGTTGATCTAGCTTTTTGAACTTGCGCAGGTTTCCGGAGGTTTTTTACTATAGCATCTATTTTTTTTATAGCAGTCTCATAAGCTTTTTTGGTATCTTTGCCTTCAAGATGAGCATTGGAAATTACCTTTAAAGTGCGGCTAACATGGTCAAAAATCAAAAGAGTGTCCGTGAGCATCAATATTGAATCAGGAAGCTTTACAGTCTTCTTAGAGGTATCCGGTAAATCTTCAATGAAACGCACCATATCATATCCAAAATAACCAACTAATCCACCGCAGAATCTAGGTAAATGTTTTGTTTTTACAAACTTATATTCAGAGAATATCTTTTTAATTTCATTAATTGGATCTGTAACTTTATATTTTTTAGACTTTTTATTTTTGATAACTTCTACTTCACGCCCTTTAGTCTTGATTACAGTCGAAGGATTACTTCCTAAGAATGTATAGCGCCCAATTTTTTCTTGTCCTTCTATAGATTCCAAGAGAAAACCATAATCAGAGGTATTGATTTTACAAAAAGCAGACACAGGTGTCTCTAAATCAGCTAAAAGTTCTTTGTAAACCGGAATCAAATTCCCCTTTTTAGCTAATTTTTTAAATGTGCCATAATCTGGATAATAACTATTTTTTTTCATATACTTTATCTGGATCAAAAACTTTTTCTTTTATTATCTCTAAATCTTCAAGTTTACCATTAATTTTCCTGAAAAAACAGGTCTTATAACCTAAGTGACAGGCTCCACCTGTTTGAGCAGCTTTTATGAGGATGGTATCTAAATCGCAATCAATTAATATTTCTTTAACTTCTTGAACATGGCCCGATGATTCACCTTTTTTCCATTGAGATTTTCGTGAGCGTGAATAAAAATGAGTGAAACCGGTCTCAAATGTTTTTTCTAAGGCGATTTCATTCATATAAGCCATCATTAGAATTTCATTGGTTTCAGCATCCTGAACAATTGCGGGTATTAAGCCTTGTTCGTTAAATTTAATTTTATCCATAATACTCATAATCTTACAATAACCCCTCTCTCTTTTAAGTATTGCTTTACATCATTAACTGAATATTTATCATAGTGAAAAATTGATGCACAAAGTGCTGCATCAGCATGAGCGATATCAAATACTTCAAAAATATCTTCTGGCTTACCTGCTCCACCTGAGGCAATAACCGGGATATTAACCGCAGTTGAAATTGCTTTGGTTAATTCAATATCATATCCTTTATTGGTACCATCAAAATCCATACTGGTTAAGAGTATTTCTCCGGCTCCCAGAGACTCTGCTTCTTTCACCCACGCGATAGCTTCTTTTTCTGTCTTAGTGCGGCCGCCATTAATATATACCTGCCAATGACCATCTTCTTTTTTAGCGTCAATAGCTACGACAATACATTGACTTCCGAAGCGGAAACTAGATTTTTTTATCAATTCCGGATTTAAAATTGCCTGTGTGTTTAAAGAAACTTTGTCACATCCGGCAGACAATAACTCCCTAATATCCTCAACAGTTTTAATACCTCCGCCAACTGTAAAAGGAATAAAAACACATTCAGCAACTTTTTTTACGATATCAAGAATAATCTTTCTTTCTTCATGACTGGCTGTAATATCTAAAAAAACCAGTTCATCAGCCTGGGCTTCTTCATACTTTTTAGCGGCTTCAACCGGATCACCGGCATCTTTCAAATCAAGAAAATTAACTCCCTTGACTACCCGGCCGTCTTTTACATCTAAACATGGAATTATTCTTTTGGCTAACATCTATTTAGCTGCCTCAATTGTTTCACCCAAGTTAAGGCGATTATCATAGAGAGCTTTACCGATTATAGCAGCTTCAAGTCCCTTGTTCTCCAAAGTCTTAAGCTGTTTAATATCCTCTATAGTAGAAACGCCTCCTGATGCGGTTACTAAAACATCAGTTTTTTCAATGAATTCCCTTATTTTCTCAAATTTTACACCTAAAAGTGTGCCATCAGCTTCAATATTGGTGTAAATAACTCTTTTTATTCCAATTTCTTGAAGCTCCAAAGTAAGGGTTATGGCATCTATCTTAGCTGATTGAACCCAGCCTCGAGTCTTAATAATTCCATTTTCAGCATCAATCCCAACAGCAATAGCCTCCCCAAAGGACGCCACAGCTTTTTTAAGTAATTCCTGGTTTTCACAAGCTGCTGTGGAGAGAATTACTCTTTTTACCTCAGAATCAAGAACAGCGTTAATATCATCGAGATTTCGCATTCCTCCGCCAACCTCTATAGGTATATCAATAGCACTGGCAATTTCTTTGATTATGCTTAAGTTAATGGGTTTGCCTTCAAGGGCACCGTCTAAATCAACAACGTGCAGCATTTTAGCCCCTTGATTAGCCCACTTTTTTGCTATTTCAACAGGATGAGCAGAATATTGGGTTTCTTTATTGAAGTCGCCCTTAAGTAATCTGACTACCTTTCCATGCCTTAAATCTATAGCAGGTAATATTATCATTATCTTATCCAATAGTTAGTTTTATAAAATTATCAAGCATCTTTAGGCCCTTGGCCTGGCTTTTTTCAGGATGAAACTGAGTTGCAAATATATTATCTCTATTAATGCTTGAGCAAAAATCAACCCCATAATTTGTTCTTGAGGTTATAATGTCTTTATTTTCAGGTAAAGCAAAATATGAATGAACAAAATAAAAGAAATCACCATCTTCAATACCTTTAAATAGTTGTGATTCTTTACCTTTTTGAGTCAGGTCAATCTGGTTCCAGCCTATATGAGGTACTTTTAATTCCGCACTCTGAAATTTTTTAACTTCACCTTTTAAAATGCCCAACCCATCAACTCCCGGAGCTTCTTGGCTAGATTCAAATAGGAGCTGTAATCCCATGCAAATACCTAAAAAAGGTTTACCGCTTTTTATAAAATCTTTTATCGGTTCCTGTAAGTTTCTTTTATTAACTTCATCCATACAGTCTGAAAAAGCTCCAACCCCTGGAAAAACAAGTTTCTTCGCCTTTTCTACATCAGTTGGAGACTCACTTATTTTTACTTCTGCTCCAAGTGATTCTAAAGCCTTGGAAACGCTTCTTAAGTTGCCCATGCCGTAATCAATGACCGTGATCATAAATCTATAACACCCTTAGTGGAGGTTATGCCCTTTCTTCTGGGGTCAATTGAACAGGCTTGTTTTAAGGCTAGTCCGAATGCTTTAAATATTGCCTCCATTACATGATGGGCATCTTTGCTGCCTTTTATAATACCTAAATTTAAATTCAAGCTACACTGCTGACAAATTGATTCTAGAAAATGTTCAGTTTCATTAAGAGTATATTCATCTTTGGTGTTTGTCTTTACGCCAGTTACTGGAATATCATTCTTTTCAGTGTATTCAAATCTAGCTCGCCCGCTGATGTCAACTACGGCTCTAACTAAGACATCATCCATGGGTGCGTAGGCATATCCAAAGCGGTTAATTCCTTGAGCTTCTTTTAGACACTCTTTAATAGCTTTACCGAGGGTGATACCGATATCTTCATTTGAGTGATGGATATCTATATTCACATCACCAGTAGCGATAATGTCTAAATCAAACATGGCAAAGAAAGCGAAAAGATCTAACATGTGATTTAAAAAATCTATACCTGTATCAATTTTAGTTTTGCCTTCTCCATCAATATTGAGGATTACTTCTACTTCTGTTTCATTAGTCTTTCTTTTTTGAATAGTCTTTCTTTCCATTGGTTACTCCTTTAAAATTTTTTTATTTACATCTAATTTTTACAGACTCGAGATGTTTTATGAGTCCTTCAACTTCTGCAATTTTTTCAATAGGTTCTCTAACTTTTTCTAAAGCTTTCTTGGTGTAAGAAATGATGTGAGTACTTTTCATAAAATCATCAATACTTAAACCAGAAAAATATTTAGCTGTGCCCCCGGTCGGCAATACATGCGATGGACCAGCTATGTAGTCTCCAACAGCAGTAGGTGTATAATTACCAACAAAGATGGCTCCGGCATTCTTTATTTTTCTAAGAATTTTATAGGGACTCTTTACCATGATTTCTAAATGTTCGGGAGCTATTTTATTAGCTATATCAACCGCTTGATTTAAGTTATCAACCCTGATGACGTAACCACCCTTCACTTCATTCTTTAATTTATTTGCTAAAGATTTTGAAGTGGTAATTAAAATCGCAACACCCATAGCGTGTTCTGCCTGAGCCATAAGATCAGCCTTTACGAATTCAGGGTTAGCATGATTATTAGCAATGATAACTACTTCACTAGGTCCGGCTGTCATTTCTATATCAGTATAACCAAAGACTTGTCTTTTGGCTTCTGTAACGTAAATATTACCCGGTCCTACTATTTTGTCCACCTTTGGAATAGTCTTAGTACCAAAGGCTAGAGCTGCTATTGCCTGAGCTCCACCAACTTTGTATATCTTCTCAACCTTTAAGAGTTTTGCTAAAGCCAAAATATAGTCATTGACACTCTTGTATTGATTAGGCGGTGTGACCATAACTATATTTTTTACCCCAGCTAGTTTAGCTATAGGTACGGTCATATAGACAGTAGAAACTAATGGAGCTGTAGAAGCCGGAATATATATGCCTACACTATCTAAAGGATGGTAGACTTGTTGTAACTTAACTCCATCTACATCCTTAATTTTCCATGATTTCTTTATTTGTTTTTTATAAAATTTATTTACGTTTTCCGTTGCAATCTTTAGGCATTGGATAAATTTAGGGTCAATGTTTTGATAAGCGCCATTAACTTCACTTTCTGAGACTCTTAGCTGTCTTGGGGCTAATTTTACTTTATCAAATTTTTCGGTATATTTTAGGAGGGCATCATCTCCGTTTTGTCTGACATCCTCTATTATTTTCCTTACTTTCTTTTCAGTAAGACCTCTGTTGTTATAATAGCGACCGTAAATTTTATCAAGTGTTTTTTGGGAAAATTTAATAATTTTCATGCAGCATATACCCCTTTCAATACTTAAGTTAGCAGATCTGAAATAATTTTTTCAGCTTCCTTAAGAGCAGTGTCAATTTTATTAACTTGACCACCTCCAGCTTGCGCTAAATTAGGTCTACCGCCACCCTTTGAACCTAAAATAGTATTTATTTTTATAATAATTTCATTGGCTTTAACGCCTTTTATAATCATATTATCAGTTGCAGCTATCAGTAATTGAACTTTACCTTCGTTTTCAGCAGCCAGAACTACTACAGCATTTTTATCCTTCTGTCTGATTATATCAGCCATAGTCCTCATTGAATTCATATTACCCTCAATCTTTGAGATGATGATTGGGGCATTCTCAATCTTTTTGGCCTTAGCTATTAAATCATCAACTAGATTTTTAGACTTATTAACTTTGAAATTCCCTAATTCATTCTTGAGTTCTTTATTTTCCTTCTGTAAATCTTCTATAGATTGAGCTATATTTTTAGTATTTGTTTTAAGCAGTTCTTTAAGGCCATCTAAAGTCTTTTCTTGATCTTCAACTAATCTTAAGGCTTCAGTGCCAGTTACGGCTTCTATTCTGCGAATTCCGCTGGCAATTGAACATTCAGAGACTATTTTAATGAGTCCTATTGAGCCAGAAGCATCAATATGTGTGCCGCCGCAAAGTTCTAAGCTAATATCACCTACAGAGACAACACGAACAACCTCAGAATACTTTTCTTTGAAAAAAGCTAAGATATTCTTCTTTTGAGCTTCTTCAAGCTTCATCTTCTTAATTGTAACCGGTTTATTTTCCTGTATAAAACTATTAACTATACGCTCAATTTTATATATATCTTTTTTATCAACCTGTTTAAAATGAGTGAAGTCAAATCTTAAGCGTTTATCATCTACATAAGAACCGGATTGCTCAACATGTTCACCCAGGACCTGCCTAAGAGCAGCCTGTAGTAAATGGGTAGCTGTATGATTTTTAGCTATTGACCTTCTTCTTATAATATCAACCTGAGCACCCACTTTATCTTTTTTCTTAATTTCCCCGCTAATCATTTTTATTTTGTGGAAATAATATCCATAGGCTATATTAACATCTAATACTTCTGTTTCACTTTTTTTATTTTTTATTATTCCTTTATCTGCAACTTGACCACCCGATTCAGCATAAAAAGGAGTTTCTTTTAAAACTACATAACCTTCATCTTTACCTTTTAAAGAGCTAACCTTCTTACCATTTTTAAAAAGCTCTAAAATAACAGATTCAGCATCTAAAG
>Ga0307992_1001862_pt1 | contig 12285 bp, 11 predicted proteins | sample EllFjometagen133_FD_203162 | JGI IMG/M metagenome (GOLD analysis project Ga0307992, IMG submission 203162) | Marine microbial communities from Ellis Fjord, Antarctic Ocean - #133 | ecosystem: Environmental > Aquatic > Marine > Unclassified | place: Southern Ocean | collected 2014-10-08
ATATTATCCAGGGAAAATTTGCGGGAAAGGCTTGAAATACTAAGAGGGGAGGGGAAGAAACTTGTTTTCACCAACGGTTGTTTTGACATCCTTCATGTCGGCCATGTAAAATACCTCAACCGGGCAAAGGGGCTGGGTGACATCCTGGTTCTTGCCCTTAATAGCGACTCATCAGTAGAAGCCATAAAGGGACCATTAAGGCCTGTTGTCCCCCAGGATGAAAGGGCATATATAATGGCTTCCCTTGATATGGTGGATTATGTAACCATATTTGATGAAGACACCCCTCTCGAACTGATAGAGTGCCTCGAGCCCGACATTCTGGTTAAGGGGGGAGACTGGAGTGAAGACACTGTCGTCGGACGCGAATCGGTGGAAAAGAGAGGCGGGAAAGTCGTCATTATTCCGCAATTTCACGAATCTTCAAAGGACCACCCAGCGTCAACAACAAATATAATAAAAAGAATAATAGATGCCTATAAAGGCGATGAGTAGTTTTTTCTTTACAAAAACAGTTGCATTGTATATATGGACTCATTCAGTTTAGGAAAGCGGAGACAAACAAAGATGACGCCGGATCAACTCGAATATTTCAGGGATCTGTTCACACAGAGAATAGAAGGCTTATTGGGCGAAGCGGGCAAAACCGTTTCCGAAATGACTGGGGGCACGGAAAGCTTTCCCGACGTAACAGACAGGGCATCCCAAGAATCCGACAGGAACTTTGAACTGAGAATCAGGGACAGAGAAAGAAAGCTGGCAAAGAAATTGAGGGAGGCCCTCCAGCGCATTGATGAGGGTACTTTTGGAATATGCGAGGTATGCGGGAAAAATATCTCCGAAAAAAGATTGATGGCGCGCCCGATTACCACTCTCTGTATAGCCTGCAAGACAAAGCAGGAAGAACAGGAAAAACAGAGAGGGGAATAAGTTCCTGCACAAGCCCCAAACACTCTGAGCATACTACACCTCTCTTACCCTTGAAAACAGCATACCATATCAGACTCTAAAACCTTTCCTGAAGCCATACGGAGGCATTCATGCTTCCATACCGTAAAAATCGACAAGGAATACCCGATGTTTATCAACGTAGCTGTAAGCATACCATCGGCAAAACCCTTCACCTATGCCGTGCCGGATGGAATGGAAAATCAGATAGCCATCGGCAAGCGGGTCCTCGTGCCATTCGGTAGGAGGAAAGTGACAGGTTATATCGTCGGATCAATTCCCTCGACAGAAATACAATCCATCAAAAACATTATCGAACTGCTGGACACGGAGCCCCTTTTCAACGCGGAAGACCTTGAATTCTACCGGTGGACATCGGATTATTATATGCACCCACTCGGAAAAACTCTGAAGGCATCTCTCCCGGGCGGGATAGATGTGGAGAGCAATTTGTGGGTCTCCCTCTCCGATAATCGGAAGATGGGAGAAGCTGGCTTGTCCGATGCACAGCGCGGGATAATCGAAATATTGAACGAACATCCCAATGGTCTTTCTGCGGCCAGGCTGAAAAAAGACACCGGAAGAAAAAATATTCTTGATGATCTCAGGAAACTTCAATCTCTGAAATCCGTGAACCTGGAAGACAGGATCAGGAAGGCCGATGTAAAAAAGAAAATAGAGAAAAGAATAAAGCTGACATCCCCCTTCCCCACGGAAATTAAATTGACCGAAAAACAGGGGCATATCCGCGATTTCCTGGAGAGGCACGGAGAGGTCGACTTATCGTCACTCCGCAGAGAATTCAAAAATGTTCAGGCTACGATAAAAAGGATGGAGGAAAAGGGTCTGATACATACATCCACAAGGGAAACCTACAGAAGTCCGGACAAAACCCCTCACCTCGGGAAACAGAACACAAACTTAATCCTGACTAACGAACAGGATGCAGCCCTTGATGAAATAGTCTCCGGGATAAAATCCCGCAAGTATTCCCCCTGCCTGCTCCACGGGGTCACGGGAAGCGGAAAGACCGAGGTATACCTCAGGGCGATAGAAGAAACTATCAAACTGGGCGGCAATGCCATCTACCTCGTGCCGGAGATAAGCCTGACGCCCCAGCTTTTGAGCAGAATACGAAACAGATTTGACGAAACCGTGATCGCGATACTGCACAGCGGTATCGGAAGAAACACAAAATATGATGAATGGCGAAGGATACAAAAAGGCGAAGCCAGAATTGTCATAGGAGCGAGATCTGCCATATTCGCCCCGGTCAGGAACCTGCGACTTATTGTGGTCGATGAAGAACATGATTCCTCATACAAACAGGATGATCATCTCGCGTACAACGCGCGTGACCTGGCAATAGTAAGGGCAAAACAGAGATCGGCAACGGTGATCCTGGGTTCAGCGACACCCGGCATCCAGACATACTTCAACACAAAAAACAAAGATTTTAAGCTCCTCGAACTAACCCAGCGTGTGGAAGGAAGAGAACTCCCCCGCATCGATATTATTGACATGAAAAAAGAAGGTGGGTCGGGGAAAAACGCGCCCATTTTCTCCCAGTCCCTTATAGAAGCAATCCGCGAAACGCTTAACGACGGCAAACAGACCCTCCTTTTCCTGAACAGGCGGGGATTTCATACCTTTCTCTATTGCCTCGACTGCGGCTACATATTCAAATGTCTCAATTGCTCCGTCTCCATGACACATCACAGAAACGACAATTCTCTTCGATGCCACTACTGCAATTTTCGCATAAAAGCCCCTCCGATATGTCCCTCATGCGGGGGTTCCCGCATAAAAAGTTATGGTATGGGTACAGAGAGAGTGGAGGAGGAAATAACCACACTATTCCCCGGCGCGAGGGTAAAAAGGATGGATAGTGACTCCACCTCGAAAAAGGGGGCATACGAAAAAATTCTCAAATCCCTCGACAGAGGTGAGATAGATATCCTTGTGGGAACGCAAATGATCACAAAAGGTCATGATTTCCCCGGGGTCACTCTGGTCGGGGTCGTATCAGCGGACAACTCCCTGAACATTCCCGATTTCAGGGCCGCGGAAAAGACCTTTCAGGTACTGACACAGGTTTCAGGTAGGGGGGGAAGAGGTGATTCACCGGGAAGAGTTATCATACAGACCTTCAACCCGGACAACTACGCCATAAAGCGGGCCCGGGAGTACAACTATATCAGTTTCTACAATGACGAGATCCAAACACGCCGGGAGCTTGGCTACCCGCCCTTCAGCCGTATGGTAAACCTCACAATATCAGCTACAAACGAAGCCCGGATCACCGGCTGTGTCAAACATCTGAATACCGTTGCCAGAAATCTTGCCGGGCAGGCAGGAGGAAATATCTCCGTGCTGGGACCCGCAGAGGCCCCCCTGTCCAGAGTCAAGGGCCGTTACCGGTGGCACATGATCCTCAAGGGAAACGACATAAAGGCCCTGCACGCCCTGGCCGTCAACATACTGGCAGACAACGGGGAAACCGGCTTGCGTATCAGGGTCGATGTGGACCCTGTGAATTTTATGTAGAGAAGAACTATCCGAATGTGCAATCCCGATCCAGCAATTTGCGAGGGTTTTTGTGATTACAAAACTCTTGCTTTTCCATTACGGATTAGGCAATATCAATATAATATTAAAATCAAGAAACAACATATCGATAGACAATAGCACTGATTTATTGCTTGACATTTAATGGTTCTGCTTTAAAAATACCTTGACATTGCGTACGCTATGGCGTACCTTTGCAAAAAAGCGAGGTACAATATGCCGACACTGTCAGCCACAGAGGCAAGAACTAAATTATATCGTCTTATCGATCAAACCTCATCGTCCCATGAGCCAATCCTTATTACAGGGAAACGTGGAAACGCTGTTTTAGTATCCGAGGATGACTGGCGTTCAATTCAAGAAACCATCTACCTTTTAAACATTCCTGGAATGCGCGAATCTATCCGTAAAGGGTTAGCAACGCCATTGGAGGAGTGCAGTGAGGAACTTGACTGGTGAGTTGGAGACTTGTTTTTACAAAACAAGCCAAGAAAGACGCAAAAAGATTAGCGTCGTCTGGACTGAAAGCGAAAGCTGAATCAATAATCCAAATTCTTCGCGAAAATCCTTACCAGGTCCCACCAGCTTACGAAAAACTCGTCGGTGATTTAGCCGGCGCTTATTCACGGCGAATAAATATTCAGCACCGATTGATTTATCAGGTTTTTAACGACGAAAAAATCGTAAAAGTTATTCGCATGTGGACTCACTATTAATGATAAGCAGAACCAGCGCGTTAACTAGGAGCGCAAAAAGCCGTGCCCGGTTACGCTCAACGTTATCTGATAAAATTCAAAGAGGAGAAAGATATGAAATATGACTTTGATCTAATTTGTATCGGGCTAGGTCCAGCAGGAATGGCTGTCTCTGCAATGGGGGCGGAAATGGGCCTGAAAGTCTGTGCTATTGAAAAGAATAAAATTGGTGGGGAATGTATGAATGTAGGTTGTATACCCAGCAAATCCCTGCTTAGGATCTCTAAATTCAGACATTCAGCATCAAAGCTTAGAGAGATGGGCTTGATGGAGGGAGAGATACCGGACATCAAGGCTCCTTTCCCGAAAATAGCCGGTTATTTAGACTATATTTCCGACAAAAAAACATTGAAGATGTTTGACAAGGTGACCCTTATTTTAAGTGAGGGACCCGCAAGTTTTGTCGATTCGCATACGGTCAGGGTTGGTGAGAGATCTGTCACTGCCCAAAGGATATTTATTGCAACCGGCACTGAACCTATGCTGCCACCGATTGATGGTATCTCTAATATAGATATCATGACTAATTTAAATGTCTTTAATCTAACTGAAATCCCTGAGAGCATGACGATAGTCGGTGGTGGTGCCATCGGCTGTGAATTGGCTCAGGCATTCACGAGACTTGGTTCTAAGTGCACTATTGTTCAGATGGATGAGCACCTTATACCTCTTGGGGAAAAAGAAGCCGGTGATTTACTTGAAGATGTCTTTAAGAAAGAGCGCATTGATGTTTATAATTCAAAAAAAATAACAAGCCTGAAGAATGAGGGTAATGAAATATGCCTGCGCACAGAGGATGGTCTCTGTATTAAATCTGAGAAATTACTGATGGCGGCAGGAAGAAAAGTTGAGCTTGATGGACTGAAACTTGACAATGCGGGTGTCAAATACACCAGGCGGGGCATTGAGGTTGATGCAAAATATAGGACGTCTGTCAAACATATTTATGCTGTAGGGGACTGTAATGGCGGGGTTATGCTTTCTCACGCTGCAATGCATCAGGGTATGTTTGCGATCATGAATGCTGTAAGTCCCTTCGCAAAGTTCCAATATAAAAATTATGTGATTCCATGGACAGTTTTTACAGAACCTCAGGTTTCATACGTCGGAATGAGAGAAGAAGATATTAAGAAAAAAGAGATTAAGTATGAAACCCATATTGTAAAATATGAGGATTACGGCGCAGCAATTGCGGAAAATGTCGGTGTTGGTTTTGTTAAGGTCTTCACAAATTCTTTCGGTAAAGTTTTTGGCGTAAGTATTGTTGGTGAAGGATCAGGAGAGATGATAAATGAATGGGCGCTTATAATTCAAAAGAAAATCAGACTGCATAGTATTTTGTTTTTAGCGCATTCATTTCCTACTATGGGGTTCTTGAGCAAACGTGTTGCGGAGATATGGATGATGAAGAAAATGAATAGTCCTTTCATCCAAAAGGTATGCAAATTTTTTTATAGAAACGTATAAAAACCCAGAGAACAAGACAACTTCAGCCGACGCAAAAAGCGGCGCGGCTGATTTGCGGTGTTAGCTGAACAAAAACAATAACCAAAAGGAGGACAATGATGAAAGACGACAAAAAGCTTACAACGAACGCCGGAGCCCCGGTACCGGACAATCAGAACGTCATGACCGCAGGCCCACGCGGCCCGCAACTCCTGCAGGATGTCTGGTATCTGGAAAAAATGGCCCATTTCGACCGTGAGGTTATTCCGGAACGGCGGATGCACGCCAAAGGCTCCGGTGCCTACGGCACTTTCACCGTTACCCACGATATCACCAAATACACCCGCGCTAAGATCTTTTCTAAGATCGGCAAGAAAACCGAGATGTTCGCGCGCTTTTCCACCGTGGCCGGAGAACGCGGTGCTGCCGACGCCGAACGCGATATCCGAGGGTTTGCGCTTAAATTCTACACCGAGGAGGGTAACTGGGATCTGGTGGGCAATAATACACCCGTCTTCTTTCTCCGTGACCCGCTCAAATTCCCGGACCTCAACCATGTCGTCCATCGTGACCCTCGCACTAACCTGCGCAGCGCCAAAAACAACTGGGATTTCTGGACATCCCTGCCCGAGGCCCTGCATCAGGTGACTGTGGTCATGAGTGACCGCGGTATACCGGCAAGTTTCCGCAACATGCACGGGTTCGGCAGTCACACCTTCAGCTTCATCAACGAAAACAAGGAACGATACTGGTGCAAGTTTCACTTCCGCACCCAGCAGGGCATCAAAAACATCACCGATGCGGAGGCTGAGGTCGTAATCGGCAAATGCCGTGAGAGTAATCAACGCGACCTTTACTACTCCATAGAGGACAACGATTTTCCTCGCTGGACCATGTTTGTCCAAATCATGACCGAGGAGCAGGCCACCAAACTTCCCTACAATCCTTTTGACCTGACCAAGGTCTGGTACAAAAAAGATTACCCCCTAATCGAGGTGGGGGTCATGGAACTTAACAAAAATCCGGAAAACTATTTTGCCGAGGTGGAGCAATCGGCCTTCAATCCTGCCAGTGTGGTACCGGGGATCAGCTTCTCACCCGACAAGATGCTCCAAGGCAGGCTCTTCTCCTACGGTGACACTCAGCGTTACAGGTTGGGGGTCAACCATCATCTCATCCCGGTGAACAAGGCCCGCTGCCCCTTCCATAGTTATCACCGCGATGGCACGATGCGGGTGGACGGTAACTATGGCTCGACCCTCGGTTATGAGCCCAACAGTTATGGTGAGTGGCAGGAACAACCCGATTTCTCCGAGCCGCCTTTAGAACTGAGCGGGGCCGCGGCCCACTGGAACGCGCGCGAAGATGACAGCGATTACTACACCCAGCCCAGCAAGCTCTTTCGCCTGATGAGCAAAGAGCAACAGGAGGTACTGTTCGGCAACACTGCCCGGGCCATGGATGATGCGCCGGAGATGATCAAAATTCGTCACATCGGCAACTGCTTGAAGGCCGACCAAGCCTATGGCGAAGGGGTGGCCAAGGCCCTGGGTATCCCACTGAGCACTGTGCTGAAGTAGGAAATTATAAGCTAACAAACGGTTCCAGCGGACGGCGTAATGCGCCACCGCTGAACCGGAATGTTAGCCATGCACGTATGATAAATAGCCTGATATTAAGGAGTTTGAATTGGTTCTGAGAGAAGAAACAATTGAGGATTTTGATGCAATAACGGAAGTTACGATTGCCGCATTCAAAAATCTTCCAGTCAGCAATCAAACAGAGCAATTTATAATAAACGCATTACGTGATGCAGATGCCCTAACCCTCTCTCTTGTGGCAGAAATTGATGGGAGAGTGGTCGGACACATTGCTTTTTCCCCTGTCATAATCTCTGACGGAACAAAAGACTGGTACGGTCTAGGTCCGATCTCTGTATTGCCAGAATATCAAAAACAGGGAATTGGTAAATCACTTGTCAATGAAGGTCTGCCCTTGTTGAAAGAATTGTGTGGACAAGGTTGCGCCCTTGTAGGAGATCCGAATTATTATCAACGGTTTGGATTTAGGAATTATCCAGAGCTAGTTCATGAGGGGATTCCGCCAGAAGTTTTTCTTGCCTTACCGTTCAATGAAAAAGTCCCGAAAGGTACTATTGAGTTTCATGAAGGTTTCTTGGCAACAGGCTAACATGCGGATCGAGATCGATTCGCTAATTGCTCGCGACTTATCCGCCGCTTGATGTAAGGGGTGGCCGTAACGATAGGATTATTGCTATGTATACTACAATTTAAAATGTTGGGGGATACAATGGTTACAAGCCGAAGACAGATAAATGATCGAATCGAAGCGTATGCAAAGGCTGTCAGGGACCGAAATCCGGAAGCCGTTTCACAATTGTTTGCCGAACGTTTTGATCATATAGTGCATGGCGTGGGATCGGATCCCACCAATCCTTGGAATACGAAAAGGGAAACCGACCGAGAAGGAATAAGAAAAACATATGAGGATTTCTTCTCAAATGCAGCAGACATAGAGGTTGAATATACGGACAGGATCATCGACATGGAGTGTAATTCAGCCGCAATGGTGGTACGAGTTAGCTCTGAATCTGTCTATATGGAAAACGCGCTTCACATCAAATGGAACAATAAAGGAGAAATTATTCTCTTCTACAACTGGTATGGACAATCTTCAGATTAGTAAGCGCCCGTGAGCACACGTGGTATTACATAACCAGCAAATCACTGCAATGGATTTTCACCCCACAGCGCTTTCTGAAAACCAGTGAGTTCAAGCGTTATATGCCCATATTAATATTTAATTGCTTAGTTCTTAAGAGAAGGTATCGTCATGAAAAAAAGCTTGTGCATTTTATTTTTGTCCTGTTGTATCGCGTTTCTCGTCAGTTGCAGCGACTCGTCCAATAACACATCGACACAGACATCTTATGTCCAAACCATTGCCGAGACAAAAACCTTAATTGAATCGCAAATGACTGAAAAAAGCATTGTAGGCCTGAGCATTGCTCTCGTCGATGCCGAAAGGGAACCCGAATCAAGGCTTATCTGGGCACAGGGCTTTGGTATGGCAGACAAGGAAATCGGCAAGCAAGCCTCAGCCAATACCATCTACTGTATCGGTTCCACTTCCAAATTAATCACCGCAGTTGCTCTCCTGAAACAGAAAGATGCGGGACATATCGATCTGGATCAACCCGTGCAAAGCTATATTCCGAACTTTTCACTTCAAATTCGATATCCGGATATAGGTCAGAACAACCGGATTACCCCGCGAACGCTCCTGAATATGCATGCCGGCGTGCCCGGAGATCTTTATAACGGTCTTTTTTTACGGTTTCCCCACTGGTATGGAAAATATATGACTTGGCTTCTTTCGTACCTGCAAACAGACTATCCGTCCCATCCGCCCGGGACCCTCGCATCTTACGGCAATATCGGTATTGTGCTGGCCGGGCATGCCGCGTATCTTGCGGGCAGGGAAAAGGGTGATAGGGATTTTCAGGCGTTCGTCAAGCGGACGGTGTTTGATCCTCTCGGCATGGATTCAACCATGTCAGAAGTTGTGGGCAAGGACATTCCCAACCTGGCTATTCCCTATAACAAAGGGGACTCCGAAGTCCTTTTTGACACGAACGGTACGGCCACGGGCGGCTTTTATTCCACGGTGAAGGACATGAGCAAATTCATCACCATGCTGCTGGCAGACGGAGTGCTGGAGGATCAGGAGCGCTTTCTGAACTCTGATACCGTTCGAGAAATAGGGAAAGGCCATAAGACGGAACTGGACACCAACAGCTATTACCAACCCGGCTTGGGACTTGACAGTGTCAACTTGCCTGCCTTTTATGGTGTTGCACCCTACCAGGGAGACTATGGTCGTGCATGGGCAAAAAATGGATCAGACGGGCGTTACAATGCCATGATCATGCTGCTTCCGGATACCGGTCTCAAACTGGGTGTGGTGGTCCTCAGTAATTCCGATACGGCTGAGACTGCTGTTTATGCTGTGGCCCGAACATCACTTCTGGCAGCGGTTCGCGAAAAGCTGGGCCTGTCCCAGAATCCGGAACCTAAGCCTCTGCCCGACTTTTCCCGGACAGCCATCACTGAATACTCGAAAATCGTCGGGCTTTACGGAACTCATTCTCCCTCTGCATACTTCAAAATCGAACTTCGCGACGGTGAGTTGTTCTGGGTCACCGACCCTTATAAAGATGAGACTGCGGGTCATGCCCTCAGCCTCAAACCCGATGGGAGCAACGCTTTTGCCGTTGAAGAAGAAGTCTGGAATGTGGTCTTTATTGACCGTCGTGACATCGACGGGACCGATTACCGCTTCATGGTCCGCGCTGGAGGCGAAAGTGAAGCCATTGGACCCAATGTTGTTTCGACAATAGGGCAAAAGATTACGACATCCGGAGAATTGGCGCAGGCATGGCAGGACCGGGTCGACAGGATGTATGTAGCGGACCTCATGATACAGTTCTCCATTGATCCATATGTAACCTTCAGGTATAGAGATGGACTCCTGTTGGCCCAAACCCCGTCGGGCATGCACGCCGTCTATCCTCACAACGACAATCTGGCCTTTGTGGGAGATACCATGAGCCGCGGGGACGGCACAATCACAGTGACCAGTGACGAGAACTCTGAGAAACTTTATTACTTGACCAGCGAATATTTTCCCATAGACCGGGTCAGTGGATACACGCTGGGGGATGAGGAACCGTTCGAGTTGCAATTGCGCAACGATATTCCCCTGAGTGTATGGCGCAAATTTACCGTGACTCAGGGAAGCAAATTTGACGGGAAGGATATCCGGTTTGCTGTGACACCGGGCGATGACCAGGATGTCTACTTCGTCTACGGAGAAAATCTAAATACCTTGGGCTCAGGCTTGGGGAAAGATGGTGCGATTCTTAAACTTGATGCGGGGACTTACTACTTCGCTTTCAGCCCTGCAGTCAATTCATCTGGGGAAAAGACCCTCACCAGCAATATCGTTTATTAACCAATGTGGGAAAAGGATTTTCAATGCCTGGCGGAATAAATGCCCTTTTAATTTTTAATAATCAACTTTTTCTTAAACTATGTTACGTATAGGTGAAGTTAGCAATTCCAACTGCGGATGTTCTCGAAAGGGTTGCAGAAAGAATTTCTATTAAATAAAAGGGCTCTGTTGTACTAGCTCAATAATTCGGTAACTTTTTGGAGCTTATCAAAGGGTGTTTCATAATGTAATCCACCATGCTTACGAAGGTGGTTATACTCGAACAGGAAATTGCCCAGATTCATGATAACATCTTCTTCTGATTCAAAGGAATTTGGTGAAGACCTCGCGGAAAAGAAATTGATACCCCCATATGTACGAGAACAGAGCAGAAGCGCAAAAAGCCCTTATACCTCTTGAGAAATAAGAAGGATGTATGATAGAATTAAAGTTTTGTTGAGAAGCACAAATATCATTCAATTTCTGCCGCCTTTACTGGAGAAGAAAAGGAGAATCGTTATGCCACTTACAATCAAAAAAATCCTTTACGCAACGGACCTGTCGAAAAACTCTGCCTATGCCTTCCGCTATGCGGTAGACTTGGCCAAGGATCACGATGCTGAGATACACCTCTTGCACGTTATCGAGGGGCTTTCACCATCTAGTGAGGCAATGGTAGAGGCTTACCTCCCAGAGAAAAGCTCGGATCTCCATAAAAAGTTCATTGCCGAATCCATCGACCGTACCAAGAAAAAAATTGCAGCCTTTCGGGACAGGGAGCTTGCCGATCATCCGGAAGTGATAAACGAGCATACTTCAATAGAAGTGGTCGAAGGGTACCCGGTCAACGAGATCCTTGACAAGGCAAAAAAATGCAATTGCGACGTTATAGTCATGGGGACTCATGGAAAGGGGCTTTTGACCCATGCCTTATTGGGAAGCGTGTCGGAAAGAGTGCTTCGCCGGGTTCACATACCGGTGATCATCGTTCCTCTTCCCGAGGGCGAAACCGAGGCATCACTCCCAGATTTTTAATCGATCCTTGTCCGGTCTTTGCATCGATGTCAAAGAATTCCGTGACCTTCACCAAGTACGACCGGAAAATGGAAACCCGTTCCCAAAATCACTTTCATGTACCCCGCCGCTTCCTGCGGCGGGGTATTGTATTTACAGAGAAGGAGGCGTCATAGTGGTGCATGACATGTCATTTTACCGAAATCCGCCTGCCGCACTCGGGTGACTATAAGTCAACTGATTTTAGTTGCACGGAAGAATTGATAGAGTTAGGCGCACAAGAGGCAGGAAAAGCACTACCGGAGCTACAGAAGATAGCGCGAATTTAGACCACAACGCACTCAAAAGTTTCTTCCGAAATAAATAACACTTGAATGGGTCTGTTTGTTGTAGATTGTAATTGACAATCTACAACAAGAGTCAGTGGCAATATTGGCCCCATTATTTTCTTGGAAATAATTTAGTATTGTGCTCCCCAAATTTCAGAATTCCCCCTGAATTCCCGAATTTCCTCGTCCTCAATGTATCCGGGAATCGAGAA
>Ga0307992_1001864_pt1 | contig 12278 bp, 12 predicted proteins | sample EllFjometagen133_FD_203162 | JGI IMG/M metagenome (GOLD analysis project Ga0307992, IMG submission 203162) | Marine microbial communities from Ellis Fjord, Antarctic Ocean - #133 | ecosystem: Environmental > Aquatic > Marine > Unclassified | place: Southern Ocean | collected 2014-10-08
GATTAACATGAAATCGCAGCGCCATGAGGTGTTTGCTTAATATGTTGGATGCCTGGAAAGTGTCTCTTATTTTTTAAGCGATCTTGTCCGAATTACTTTGACGACATACAATGAAAATACTCCAATCAGCGGTACAATTCCCCAAGAGAACTATCCAATTAGATGTTAATATTCAAAATAATATTTCCATCTCAAACCTTGCTCTGCATCTTTATTTACTAGCATTTTCATTTACTCAAAATCCGGTCGTAGTTGTTTTTCGAACCCCCTATAGAGGAAACGCAATAATTCGTGGGATAATTGATGGACGAAAGTTGATTAAATTGCTAAGAAATGTTACCCCTGAGATATGGCAATCATATTCAAGAATATTTGAGGATAACACATTTCAAGAACTTATAAAAGGTGATTTGCATAGTCCCGATGATCAAATGTACTCTTATTGGAATTCAATTGTAGGTCAGTTTGGAGAATCGAATTTATCCTTTGAAAAGTTTGATATGTTAATTCGACCTGCACTTAGTCAATATTCAATAGATACCAAACTTGACACTGATATTCACACGACTCTCCAAATGGCGTTGAATGATGAAAATGCAGATTGGATTTTGCTCAAGAGGAATCGAAGAGTTGTTGGGTCTCTAGATCTATCAGAGTTCGGCATGAAAGTTAGTCAGTCAGTAATTGAATCACAATCTTCTACCTAACAAACGTTTGCAGTTAACCTTCCAAGGGAGGAGTGGCACTCGAATGATGATAGATATACGGATCATGTGGTTGGCCAAGAGCTTGGATATGGGCAACTAAAACGCCGGGCGTTAGCTAGTTATCAGAATAGGGTTTTTACTATGGAATTAAATCAGATAAATATTGTGTTAGAGAAAAGCTTGACCCAAAATCTTGATTGGATTAAAGCAGCCGAGTCAAAACTAGCCCTTATAATACCTCTTTCAACAGGGATGATTTCAGTATTGGTAATACTGCTCCCTACTTCCCTTTCACATAATTGGTGTTATATCGGAGCCTTTATGCTCAGTCTCGTCCTTTTGACTGGGTCATTAATTTGTTCTGGCTTTGCAACATTCCCACGTACTAAAGGTCCCAAGTCATCGTTGATCTATTTTGGGGGAATTGCCAGTCATTCAAAAGATGAGTTCACTAAACAGACAAAACAACTGACACCAGAATTATACAATGAAGATTTATCGTGGCAGGTGTATATCAACGCCAAAATTGCAACCATAAAATATTCTTGGATTCAAAAGTCAATGATATTCCTTTTTAGTGCTATGATACCATGGCTTCTTTCAATCTATTTTTATTACAGAGGATAGAATATTATGGATTATGTGCTGCAACTTAAATCAAGAGTTCGCGCTATTCTAAAAGCACCTTGGGACACTCGTCGAGGCTTCAAAGTGCCATCAACAGATTCAATTAAATTGACTGGAGGAGGAGTTAAATTAAAGGCTACATTCCTGTATGCAGATCTGGCACAATCTTCCGCGCTCGTTTCAGAGCACGATACTAGACTCGCAGCAAAGACCATCAAATCATTTCTATCCTGCTCTACGAGATTGATCAGAAAATGTGGAGGGAAAGTAGTCAGTTTCGACGGGGACCGCGTAATGGGTGTTTTTGTGGGTAAGGGAAGTTCCTCCCTTGCGGCTAATTGTGGATTGCACATTAATTACACACACTCTGAAGTTATAACTCCTATTCTGACTCAATATTCATCCAAGCTTTTAAAGGGTAATTTTGAATTTTCCCATTGTGTGGGAGTCGATTGTGGTGAGGTTTTGGCGGTCCGTACAGGTATAAGAGGCTCAAATGACATAGTTTGGATTGGTGACTCGCCGAATTTTGCTGCAAAACTTAGTGACATACGAAATCCGCTATACAAAACTTATATCTCATCGAGAATATTTGATGAAATTGCTGAGAGTTCAAAATACGTGGGAGAACCATTAACATTGATGTGGAAAGAGCAAAAATTGAAATGGTTGGGCACTGATGAAACAGTGTATGGATCTTCATGGCAATGGAAGCCGTGATGCTAGCAAAGGCATAGATCTGACTCACACGAAGAGGAACGGTTGATGAAAATGATGCGGACGGATGTAGTGAACTTACCAGTCGATGCTATCTTGCGAAGCAGCTCAAGCCTGAGGTGTTAGCTTTATTATGAAATTATACGCATTCATTAGTTATCAAACTTCAGATAAATTTGTCGCTCATGCGATCAAATCACTTCTGGAGCCTTTAGGGATTGAATCATTTTTAGCGCATGAGGATATTCATGTCTCGGAGGAATGGAGAGCTGCAATTCTGCACCAACTTGGAAAGGCGCAAATGTGTTTTTGCCTTTGGAGCAAGGCTTATCTAGACTCTGCTTGGTGCATCCAGGAATCTGGAATTGTGAGCTTCAGAGGCGGTTTAACAGAGATTCCGCTTTCTTTAGATGGAACTATTCCTCACGGATTTGCTGGAAATATTCAGGCAAAAAAGATAGATCCTGATGATGTTACTTTACGAGATCTAATCCCAGGTCTTTTGAAGGCTGATTTCGAATTCGGGATAGAAGCCATTTTTAAAATGATTCAAGACTCAAAATCATTTCGCGTTGCAGAAGCAAATTTCAAAATATTACTACCCTATATAGATGGGCTTAGCCGAGAGCAGGGTAAAAAGATTTTAGAGATCGCTATAGAGAATAATCAAGTTCATCATGCGAGCTTATGTGCTAGCGAATATTTACCACCCATCTTAGATCAATTCGAAGAAGAACTTGAAACTAGCCAAGTCGAATACTTGCGGGGAGTCTTTGCTCAATATGAATAAAAAGCTATACGAGGCTTAGAGCTGACACAAAAGCAAAGAAGTGCAAGGGGGAAATGATGTGGAAGGATACGTTGAACTTACAAAGAGATGCTACTCAGAGAAGCAACTCAAGCCTAGAGTGTTAGAGGTATTTTTTGAGATCATTGAATGACTATCAAAAAGCAGATTCATTTTGGAAACATCAAAAGGTTTTTACACCTGAAGAATATTTTGAAAAATATCTTATGCCCATTCATGTAATAGAACAAGTACACCAAGATGTGAAGAAGAGAATAGAAAATGTAAAGCGAATATTGTTCTTCGCATATTATGAATACCCACTCCTTGATATAGCAAATGAACATTTACTCCTCACGATGGAACTCGCACTTAAGCTGAGATATGAGGATCTCGAAGGCTTGCCAGCATCGAAGAATAATAAAGTCCTGAAGCCCTTGCTTGATTGGGCCAGTAGAAAAAATCTTCTTGAGTTTCCAGAGAGAAACAAATCATTGGAATATCTTCGAAATCACACATCTCACCCGAAACATCATAGCCTTGCGGGGATTACAGGGCTGGGACTGGTATACTCAATAATCGAGAACATAAATGGTTTATACGAAGATTCAAATATTCGAATACGACGAAAGAAGATTGTCAGCACCATTAACGGACAATTGGAGGAAATGTTTGGTTCGGGCGCAGTCCTTCACTACGAAAATAAGAGTACTGCTGTACGGTTTATGAAATTGATGTATTACCGAGAACTCCCTGAACCATTGTATTATCTTGGGTTAGTACCCATTGAAGAATATTCGTTTAAAGAAAAAGAATCACAATTTCAATCGCCGGTTCACCTTCAGTGTGAATCGATTCGATATTATAATACAAGGAACGAAATGCATTTTATTACCGAGGGCGTGGTATTTGGTAAGTTGACTTCACCGAACGCCAAGGAGAACATTAAGTTTCTCGAGTATGATGAAGCGCTGGGAGAAAAGAGGGAAATAGTTAGATTTTCTATTCTCTCCAGTCTTTCTGATCTTGAGCATAAAGTACGAATTGCTCGATTTGATCCAAAAAACCTCTAACAAATTAGGATAGACATGACCCATAAAGCGAGTCCGAGCATCAAAAAAGCACAGATAGGGTCATTTCTATCCTGCTGTTCGATAAGGCGCGGTTGCTATAAGGGGATTGGTTGTGGGTGCTGGGGTTTATAAGGTGTTTTTATTGGCTCTCACCTGGTTTTACTCGTCAGGTTTAGCTGGTAAACAGCGCTTTCATTCCATGGTCATCAATAATAGTCGCTTTCAGGCTGTATTTTCAGAGCCTTTCCTGCTGTTTTTTCCGTTTTGGGCGTCAAGCATCCACCCGCTTCCAGCAGGTTGATCAGGTCAGCTATTTTCATTTTCTTCCTGCTTAATAAACACCTATCCAGATAACAATCGCTGCGGCAGGATCACTTCCATCAGTTGGAGTCTGCCACCACATTTACAGCAAGCCGGTTTCCATGGCTTGATGGATGATGCCAGCTTGTCAGGATCAAAGCTCAGCTTGAACTCATAAGCCAGCTCGATCATGAGGGTCGTCTGCTGGCTTGTGATGGGGCAGCCCGGGCTCATGAACCCATAATATCTGATTTTCATAAAGCCCTTGGGCAGGATATGCTGGAGAAAACGGCGCATGAACTCAACGCTATCCAGGGTCATCTTGCGATAACGTCTCGAGCCGCTTTTTTTGTAGGAGAAGGTGACTTGCCGGTCTGTGGCAGTAATGATCCGACTATCTGAGATGGCCGCCCTGAAGACATAGGGAGCCAGATACTTAAGGGCACCCTCAGGACTGTCACCAACGGCCTGGATGTTGACCACAAAAGGGCGCTGCCAGACTGACCCGTCCGTGTCTTTCAGCAACTGTAATTTATCAAGGGCTGCCCTTAGTTTACCCCTGAAGAGTTTTGAGAGTGCTTTAACACTGACCAAGTACCCGGACCGGGACATCTTCCAGCGTTTTGACTTTCTATCAATGCCACCCCCGGGAACGATATAATGTATATGGGGATGGTAGGTCAGTTGTCTGCCCCAGGTATGGAGCACACCCATAAAGCCCGGGAGGTCAGCCCCCATGAATCTGGGCTTGCCAGCCAGCTCACGGATAGCCTGTGATGAGGCCGCGAACAAGGCGTTATAGGCCTCTTTTTGAGTCGTTCGAAAGAGGGGTCTCAACTCCTGTGGTATGGTGAAGGTGATCATAAAGTGCGGCCCGGGCAGACTTTGTTTCAGACGGCTGGTGAGCCATTCGTCAGCTTTATGCTGCTGACAGTTGGGACAGTTCCGACTGCCGCATCCACGATAGACATAATGCGCTTTATCACAGTCTGAGCATCTGTAGATATTGATACCCTGAGTACTGGTACGGCAGGCCTGGATCTGATGTATGGCTTTTAGATGGGCGGAGGGGATATTGTTCTTGAAGTGCTGTATGTAAGCATCTCCCTGCTGTCTGAAGATCTGGGCAATGGCACTCATCTCAGAGCTCCTCCATCATGCTGTTGATCTTTTTGAAGGCATCTTCCTGGCCCCAGTTGGTCAGATGCAGATAAACCATAGTAGTCTGAAGATTGGAATGTCCGAGAAAACCCTGCACTGCCTTTATATTGACACCCGATTCAAGCAGATGGGTGGCATAGCTATGACGCAGAGTATGCATCCTGATCCCGCGTCCGGCCAGCCCGGCACTTTTGAGAGCTCTGCCCAGGCCACCTTGCACCGTTGAGACAGACATAGGTTTACTTGCTGTGGATCCATTAATGCGACCTCGGCCAAGGGCTGGAAAGATTAACCGCGGATTACGATGCAGTAACCAGTAGTTCTGTAGACAGCGGTAGGTCTTCATTGGAAGCGGTAAAAACCTGTCTTTGGCACCCTTGGCATCACGAACGTGAAGCAGTTGCAGTTTTCCATTAATATCGTTTACGGTGAGATTAAGGGCTTCGCTGAGTCTCAGACCACAGGAATAAACAGTACGCAGATAAGTCTTGTGCTGTGGTGTAGATACATGATTGAGAATTGCCTTAACTTCATCCCGGTGAAGAACCACAGGCAGTCGCTTTTCTTTCTTAACCTTGACCACTTCAAGCAGGGGCAACTTAATTCTCATGACATCCCAATAGAGGGCTTTCAGTCCACAATGGAGAATCTGCATGCTGCTGCCGCTGAGTTTACACTCATTACGTCGAAATAGCATAAATTTACGTAAATCCTCTTCTTTGAGCTGATCCAATGGCCTTTTAAAATAATGCCCCAAATGTCTGATCTCCCTGGCATAGGTATCGGCTGTGCGGTTACTTCTACCTGTAAGGACCAGGTGTTCAATAGTACGATTGTACCAGTACTGTGTGTCTTTGGTCATGTTACGTCTCCTAAGCTTTCATTTTCCCACACTATGTGAGATATGGAAACCTATATTAGCCCATTACTTTGATCAGGTGAAACCGGAGAGATGCTTTGCCGCCGCGAAGCGGCTTACTTGAACAATGGCTTAGAGAGGACTCACTTGCAAAGAAGTGCAAAGGGGAGATGTTGAGAGAAAAATAATTAATATGGATGTACGACGAACCATATCCTCAAGCAACCACTGGCTAGACCTCAAAGCCAAAATTGACGCATCAAAGACCACCAAGGAGAAGGGTGACATCTTTGAGCTAATCACCAAACTCTACCTTCAAATTGACCCACGTTTTGTTACCAAGCTCAAAACGGTATGGTTGTATAAAGAAATCCCCACAAACACTCTAAAGAAACTCAATCTTCCGACCAAGGATATGGGTATTGACCTTATTGCGGAAACGTTCTCTGGGGAGTATTGGGCTATTCAGTGTAAGTACAAAGCGGACGAATCGAAGTCCCTCACCTGGCGAGAAATATCAACTTTTCAAAGTTTAGCTTTCTCTAAAGCCAAAGGCATTTCGTTTGGACTTATTGCGACAACTGTGGATCGATCAGCCTCAGTGTTTAGAGATCAGAAGGAAGATGTAAAACTTCTGGCGGGAGAGGTTTGGCGAGACCTTGATGAAGCATTCTTTGAAAAAGCTAGAAAGATATTAGACCGCGGAATAGCCCGACCTGCTCCTTTCAAACCCAGAAAGCATCAGCTGAGAGCAGTTCATAATGCGAAGAAACACTTCATAAGCGAAAAGGCGACTCGCGGTAAAATGATCATGCCCTGTGGGACGGGAAAAAGTCTCACGGCATACTGGATAGCCAAACAGCTTGAAGCTAAAACTATTCTCATTGCAGTACCTAGCCTCTCATTAATTAATCAGACTCTAAAGGCTTGGTTGAGAGAGGTTGTAGCAAACAAACAGACTGTCGATTGGATTGCAGTCTGTAGTGATAAAACCGCAGGGGAAGTCGACTCAGCTATCAGTACCCAAGATTTAGGAATCCCGACCAATACTGACCCTGAAATGATCGCCAGGTGGCTTCGTAAACGCTCGATAGGTCTCAAGGTGGTATTCACTACCTATCAGAGTGGGAAGGTGATTGCTGAGGCTTCTAGGAGCGCAAAACGGGTGTTTGATCTTGGTATAATGGATGAAGCCCACAAGACCGTTGGAGATAGGGATAAGACCTTCGCTCACCTTTTGTCTGATGACAATATTAAGATTCGAAAACGGGTCTTTATGACAGCCACCGAAAGACGTTATGCTGGGAATCGAGATGAGATCATCAGTATGGATAATACTGAGGTCTATGGGGACACATTCGAATTGTTGACCTTTAAGGAAGCTCTCGAGCAAGAACCACCCATTCTCTCTGATTATAAAATACTGACAATGCTTATCCATAAAGAAGATGTAGCTAAGTATGTACAGGAGCGAGCCATCATAAAACCTGACCGTGGCGAATGGGACGACGGGGTCCAGGCTGAAATGTTGGCTGGGGTAGTTGCACTCAATCAAGCAATGGAAAAATATCCCATCAAGCATGCTGTCTCTTTTCATACCAGTATTGCCAAAGCACAAGCTTTCAAAGCAAATCAGCAAACCTATACCGAAGCTGTAGAAAAAGACGTAAATCAAGTAGAAACCTTTTTTGTCTCAGGAAAAACACCGACCTCGATTCGATCAAGGGTGGTTAAAGAATTTGCCACCTCGGAGAAAGCGCTAATCAGTAATGCCCGTTGTCTGACTGAGGGAGTAGACGTCCCAAATATTGATGGAATCTTGTTCGCAGACCCTAAAAGAAGTGCTGTAGATATTGTTCAAGCAGTAGGTCGTGCATTGCGACTGGCTGATGGTAAAGATTTCGGCTATATCATTATTCCTGTACTTATCGAAGATGAAAGTGACTTCGAGAAAAGTGGTGCCTTCCAGACAATCCTCACAGTACTGAGAGCCCTTGCTTCTAATGATGAGCGAGTCGTGGAGTATTTCAGAGACGGATCAAGGAATGGAGAGCCGAAAAATCGATTAATTGAGCATGTGGGAACCGAACATATTCTTGAAAAGGTGAACTTTGAGCAATTTGTCGAATCCATAGAGCTGCAATCGTGGAGTAAACTTGCTAGGCTAAGTTGGAGACCATTTGAGGAGGCAAGAGAATTTGTTCGATGCCTCAATCTCAATGCTGAAAAAGAGTGGAGAACATATTGCTTGGGGGAGAACAAGAATCTTGGGAGTAAACCCCACGATATTCCTAGTACTCCTAAAGGAGTGTATAAGGAATGGCGAGGAATGGGTGATTGGTTGGGTACAGGACGAATTGCTAATCAAAACAAATCATTTCTTCCATTTAAGAAAGCAAAAAACATCGTGGCGGCATTAGGGTTGACTTCAGCTAAGGAATACTCAACTCTCTTAAAAACCAAGACTGGTAAAAAAATGGGGTTACCAGCGGCTCCTGATCAAACGTACCCTGAATGGGAATCATGGGGAGATTGGCTTGGAACAAGTCGTACGGCTACCTATAAAGTGAAATATAGAGATTTCAAATCTGCGCGAAACTTTGCACGAAGCTTAAAATTGAAATCTGTTGGAGAATGGGAAGATTATTGTAAAGGCCTCAATCCAGACAAACAAAAACTCCCTCAGGATATTCCACGCCGCCCAAGAGGGACGTACCTGAAAGATGGCTGGAAGGGTTATGGCGACTGGCTGGGTACTGGAAGGGTGGCGAATTTCAATATAGTCTGGAGAGATTTTAAACTTGCTAGGGAATATGTAAGGGGGCTAGGGCTAAAGTCTGAAACTGAGTGGCGAGCTTATACTTCAGGTACGCTAAATAAACGGATGCAAAAACCTTCGGACATACCAGCCAATCCAAATTCAGCCTACAAGAACCAAGGGTGGATTAGCTGGGGTGATTGGCTAGGAACGTTTTCAAGCCGTCCAGGAGACCAGATCTTTTTGGACTTTCAAAGCGCTAGATCGTTCGCTCATCGTCTGCAATTGAAAGGTGAACATGAGTGGCGAAAATATTGTCATGGGGAGTTGGAGAAATCTGTTGGTGTGCGTCCACAAGAGATTCCATCCAATCCAAATTTAGCATATAAAAACAAAGGGTGGATTGGCTGGGGTGATTGGCTGGGAACTGGGAATGTGGCAAATTACAATAAAATTTTCTTACCATATTCTGAGGCAAAGAAATTCACTAGAAAATTGGGACTGAAATCAGTGGCGCAATGGAGAGAATATGCAAAGGGGAATTTTAGCCATCTACCCCAAAAACCAGCTGACATTCCATCTTCGCCAAATCAAACTTACGATGATTGGGTTAGCTGGTATGACTTCCTGGGCTACAAACCACGGCAAATGAAAAAACAGAGGTAAGAATTGAATCAGATTGTTCATGTCGTCACAATCGCAGAAACCCTTCAAGAGGGCTTCGCAATAGTAGGTATCTACAAAGATATTCATGATGCTCAGCTCAAAGCAGCCGAGATAAGAGCTGGGGTTGAACGAGGGGAGAGAGAGCCTGTGATAATTGGGGTAGAAGAGTACTCAGTTGCATAATAGCTATTAGGGCAAACCTACATATATTAGATATAATTAGCATGAGAGGATTCTATTATGAACTGTCATCAGCAGTCATCTTTAAACCGAATATTTCTGTTAATATTAATTTCCATTCTCCAGAACTGTTCAATGTTTAGCGCTGATTCTTCAACAAGAACAATATCCACAACCTCAGAAATTATTTACCCTAAATGGTATAAATCGCTTGAAACAACCCCTAGGAATATCGCAATACTTCCATTCAGCGGGTATGGGTCAAAGGCTGAATCAGTTGCTCGACAATTTGAATCAAAGTTTAGGGCTAAACTGATCGAAGGGAAAACATATCGGTTATTAGAACGTGGTCAGATTGAAAAAATCTTGCATGAGCAAAGGTTTCAACTAAGTGGATTGACCCTAGAGTCCGCAACAAGGATTGGTAATATGTTAGGGGCTGACTTGCTTATTCTTGGTGAAATACCGCAATACTATGAGGAAGAAACGTACATCGATTATGTAGAGGGTTTGAATCAAGCAGGTGATGAATATGAGAGAAAGGTAACACTAAATTTGGCTATGCGAATTATCTCTGTTGAGAGCGGTGAAATCGTTTTTGAACACAATAAAACATATATGAAATCAAAATCTGGATATAAAAATGTGAGGAGAATCGAGAAGAAAGAAGCTGAATATGGGAATAAAACGCTAGACGCTTTATCGACGCTAACGTCTGCAATATCCGACCTTGACATCACATTTAGTGATGGTGTGGGCGCGTATGGCGAGATGAGGAACGCATGCATCAATAGCGCTGTAAGTCAATGTTTAGTAGATGTTTTGCCATATAAAAAGAAGTTTAAAGAAACATATGTGATTGATAGCTCAGGAAAGCAAAATGTGATCTCGAAGGATGAAATTGGAAATGAATACGGAATAGTGGGCACTCCAAGAAGGTCAAGCGGTAATCCCAATCGAGTATATAGAATGCCTTCAGAACCAAAATCTTCTTCCAGTAAAGAACAAAAAAATACTAGGTCATTGACGAAATCTCAGAGAATGAGCATGAAGTATTACTCCTTTGGTAATGAGTATTATAAAAATAAGTCGTACAGAGATGCAGCATATAATTTTGAAAAGTTAATAGAAATAAATCCAAATTATCGAGATGTAAAATTGCAGCTCGGAAACACCTATTTTCAAATGGGTACATATGAAAAAGCAAAACAGCAGTATTTATCCATTAGACATGGAGATCAAAGCTATTCAGATGCCATTATTGGGATTGGCAATATCTATTTACATAAGGGTGCCTTGGAGGGAGCTGAGAGGAAATATAAGGAGGCGTTAAGGGTGGACCCCAAATCCTGGAAAGCTTGGGAAGGTATGGGGATGGTGGCTGAAAAAAGAGGTGACAAGCAGCAACAGTGGTATGCTCAAACCAGAGCTGCTGAAATTAGACGGAGCTCACAGTAAGATAGAGTCGCTGATAATTGGGGTGGAAGAGTATCCAGTTGAATAGATTTTACAAAAATGTATTGAAAGCGGATTGGTATTTACCGGAACAGCTTTCTACCAAACTAGGGGAAGTCCAAAAGTGAGAATAGCGACACTACTTAATTCCAGAAATCCACGCCCAGACTCAAAGGAAGTAGGAAGTGGCTATTGGGATGATATGTCTGTCGAAGAGTTCATTACTCATCTCACTACTTTTGACCTGAACCGCGAATACTACCATATGGATCTTCAAGACTTATATCGATTATGCTGTGAGATGTTAGAGGGTAGACAGGGATTCCACACAAAATTTAACGACGCTGCCTTAGCAGACATGGATGATTTTGAATCGATTACTACAGCCAGATCATTTGAAAGATCAATATACTGGACCCTCGCCAAAAAAATCATGCTAGACAGTTTTCTAGAAGGCCTAGGTAAAGGTCATTGGAAGAGATACACAAAACTTAATGCCTACTTTGAAGCTGAATATAGAGAGATGCAGATTCACTTTAAAGATGATTTACTAGCTAACGATGACATTTATAAGGCACTTTCAGAATTTGAGTCACACTGTGGTTTTTCATTACTGCATGGAATAATAAATACAAAGAGAACTGACACGAAGGATCCCTGGAAAGGTACGCTCTATGGTCTTGCAAACAAGATGGTGCACGATTGGCAAGATTACGAAATCCCAGAAGAGGTAGATCCGCTCGATTGGGCAGCAAACCATTTCTTTATCCCAGGCAAAGACCCGCTAACACAACAAAAGCTTAAGCGCAGTCTTTATTCAGCAAGGAATAGGACAAACATTAAAACAGATTTGGAAAGAATCCATCCCTTATACCTACCACGCAATCAAGAATAAGTCCTTCTAAACAGGTCCTGATCACCACTAATCACCTTAATCACCAGCTAGTCACTTCAATCACCTCGTAGCTCCAACTGGGTAGGATTAACG
>Ga0307992_1001865_pt1 | contig 12275 bp, 10 predicted proteins | sample EllFjometagen133_FD_203162 | JGI IMG/M metagenome (GOLD analysis project Ga0307992, IMG submission 203162) | Marine microbial communities from Ellis Fjord, Antarctic Ocean - #133 | ecosystem: Environmental > Aquatic > Marine > Unclassified | place: Southern Ocean | collected 2014-10-08
ATTTTTATAAAATTTATTTACATGAATCCCAAAAATCGATTGCTCATTTTGATATTCAGTTTTCATCCAATTAATTAGTTTACTAAATGGAATCGGTCTCATTTCTGCACTCATTTTTCTTCACCTATTCTATGATTGTCATTTATTATAAACATGTTAAAATTTATTTTGAATTCTAATTCATCAAAGAAGTTCTAAAATTCAAGATTTTTTCCTTCTTTATTTATTTTATTCCATAATTTTTCAGCCTGATTTATAGCTTTATTTGCTTTATTTGCTAACTTTTGTTTTGCTTGATAATTTTTAATGATTGTTTCTCCGTTAATAAGAACATGTTTCGGTAATAACCCCGGATATAAGCCAAAGAATACATGTCCAAATATATTATTTTTATTTACTGGAGTGAATTCTTTATAAGGTACTACTATTAAATCCGCTTTATATCCTTTTTTAATCTTACCTAAATTTATGTTTAGTTGTTTACTAACATAATCATAACTGTTAATAATCATTTTTTTAATACTATCCACTGAAAATCCTATAGGATTCTTAGTTTGAAGATGCGCTGAATAATAAGCGTTTAAATACTCGATTGGCATTGATTGGATTAACCCATCATTTCCAATCATTATTTTAATACCCATTTCATCCATTAATCTTAAATTCGGTAAGCCAACCGCATTATTCATATTTGAAGTTGTATTAACAGCTACATAAGCTTTTGAATCTTTAATAATCTTTAATTCCTTTTCACTTGCATTAGTACAATGCACTAAGATACTATTTTCATTGATTAAATTAAAGTCTCTTAGTCTTTCCACAACTGTTTTACCATATTTTTTCATTGAGTCTTCTTCATCTTTGATACTTTCAGCTACATGAATGTGTATACCAGCACCAAAGAGGTTTTCACTTACTTTCATAAGAGTATCATCAGAGAGAGTAAAAGACGCATGCATTCCAAACAAGCCGCTTGTGAATGAAGTTCTATTGTTTTTAATGTAGTTAACATTTTCTTCTATAGCTTCATCTTGATTATATCTGTCAGACGTTTCAAAAGCTAGGATACTTCTCATCTTTAAATCATCATTCAATGCTTTTTTTATTTGATTTAAAGAGCCAATTATCTCGTTTCCTGCATGATGGTCTATCAAGCAAGTTGTTCCTTTTTTTATCTGTTCTAAACCAGATGATAGAGCAGAATAATATACCATATCTAAGTCTAAAAAGTGATCTAGTTTCCACCACATTTGTTCCAACACTTCTTTAAAAGATTTAGGATTAAATGGAATTGACATTCCTCTAGCAAAAGCTGAGTATAAATGAGAATGGCTACAGACAAAACCTGGTAAAACCATGGCATTTTTTACATCCATATAAATATCACATTTATTTCTATCAAATTGATGCATTGGTCCTATTTCAATTATTTCTTCGTCATAGAGAACATATGAATTTTCATGATATTCATGGTAATCATATAATCTTGCGTTTATTAATGCTTTCAAACTATCACCTCAAACTTTCTTTGCTTTTAAATATGTAAAATTCATGTTTTTGATTATAAACTTACCTCTGTTTATTGTGTGAATAACTCTACCTTTTCTGGGAAGTTTGTAATAAACAGAATAATCAGTTAATCCATGAAAATCATCAATTAGATTATCCATAAGATCATAAACAAAAATATTAGCTAGATACCCAACTTTAATTTCTCCTCGATCATGAATTTCATATAAATCAAAGATGTTTTTAGACATCTTATTAATTATCTTTTCTTTATAGATGTTATACATTAAATCAAATGAGTATTCAATTCCACCAATTCCCAAAGGGATTTGATTTAATTTATAATGATTTTTATCTTCCTTAAAAAATGCACAGTGATCAGTACCTATAGAAAAGATGTTATCTATATTTTCTCTTAGTTTTACTAATTCATCTCTGCTTCTTAAAGGTGGAGCTAAAGTATATAGGTAACCATCTTCTTCTAAGATTTTATCTTGAGTTAAATTAAAATAATGAGGGCAACTTTCGATAAAGAAACGCTTGTTAATAATATCTGAGTATTCTTCAATTAATTTAATTAATGTGTAACCAGAGCTTAAGTGAACCATATATAAATATCCACCATACTTTCTAACATAAGAAGCTAACTTTAGAGCTTCTTTCGTCTCTGAAAGAGTTGGTCTAGAACGATTTAAGTCTCTAAAAGTAAAATCATTATCTAGTTCAATTAACTCATCGTTTTCTATATGAGCCAACAATAAGAAATGATATTTTTCTGATAGTTTAAGAAGTTCAATTATATCTTCATCATAGGTTCTTCGTCCTGAATCTGAATACGTTGTAAAAAGTTTCAAGGATTTAATTCCTAGTTCCTTCATTTTAAGAACAAATTCTTCTAAATCACATTTTGGATTCTTAATTGTTGCATGAAAGAAATAATCAACTACTGAATTATCAGCTTCTTCTAATCTTCTGTAATACGCTTTTTCTAAATCAATTGGATTGTCGACAGGATCTAAAAAATCAATGATAGTTGTTACTCCACCATATGCTGCTTGTATAGAACCTGATAAAAAATCATCTCTTGAAAAGATTTTGCCTAAATTCAAATGAAAATGTACATGAGGGTCTATAAGTGCTGGCAGCACTAAAGAACCCGATACATTTATAGATTCTAAAGCATCGAATTTTTCAGGAGATATCTTAACAATCTTTTCTCCATTAATATAAATATTTGTTTTTACATACTCATTGTTTATGTAGACTTTTCCATTTAAAATACTTAAGTCATACATTTTATCACCCGCCTAAAACTTCGTAATTAGATATGTTTAATTTATCGACTAAATCATCAATTAGATCCTCCCTAATTGTAAGGACTACATCGATATCCATTTTTATGGCTTTTTTTAGCATCTTGTAAAAGCCATCACCTTGTATTTCAAGTTTACCTATTTCATCAAAATATAAGGGTGTAACTTTCTTTTTAATAAGTTCTTTATAAATTGAATTAACTTTTTTCATAGCTCGCTTATATATCATATAAGGTCCTATTTGAGTAGAAAATTCATTATCAACGATATCTCTATTTTGAGATAGTTCTTTTTTATAGAATTTTTCATGTATCATAAACGGAAACTCTAGGTTATCTGATAATCTACAAGCTTTATACCCAAATACATCTTTATCTATCATTATTTTTTTGGAGATAATTCCATCTCCGGTTTTCTCTTCATTATAGTTCTTGACCATTCTCGTAGTCTTACTTGAATTCATCTTTCCAGTAATTATTTTTACCACAATATATACTCCTCATATGGGCATGATTTTTCTTGCCATGAGTAATTGTAAGAATTTCTGAAGTAATGGAAATGGCTATTTCTTCAGGACTTCCTCCACCTAAGTCTAATCCTATAGGTGAATAGAAATAGCTCAAATCAATATCTTTCCCGAATTTCTCATATGTTGAATCTAAATAACTGGCTAATTTATCCGGAGAACACAACATGCCTAAATACTTCGGCAAAATGTTGAGCTCTATAATTTTATTTATTACATGATAATCATATTTATGACTAGGTGTACAGACAATAATAAAACTGCCTTGTTTCAAACCATTTTCTTCAATGTAACTAACAAAAGGTTGATTTACCAATATATCAGCATTTTTAAAGTTATCAATTACAACTTTTCTTTCATCAATAACAGTTACATGAAAATCCATAGTTTTTAAAACATTAACTAAAGCTTGTCCAACATGTCCAGCACCAAAAACATATATCGTTTCTTTTGGTCCAATATATTCATAGAATAAAGTTACTTTTCCTCCGCAAACCATAGGCAATGTTTTTGTGTTAGGAGTTACTTTACCTTCATCAAGAAGATAAGATTCTAATAGATTTTCTCTAGTTTTAATTAGATCCTTACACTTTTCACGAGCGTAAAATTCTAAAGCTCCTCCGCCTACTGTACCGAAAGCTTTATCAGTTTCAAGATAAATCATCTTTTTTCCAACTTCTACTGGTCCGCTTCCTTCTTTAGATATTACAGTAACTAGTATTAAAGTAACGTTTTGTTTTCTGTACTTTGATATTTCATCATAAATATTCATTTAGTTCTCCTTATGCAAGTAATGTTAAAGCAATAGCTATCGCTAGTGTAGCTAACGATACAATCGGATTTATCTTTCTAAATATTGTTGTTTTATGTGTTTTTACAACAGATTTGTCTAGGTAATGAATACCTAATCCAATTGCTGCACTAATTATTCCAAACAATAAAGCAAATTGAATAATAGCTTGGAAGCTAACGATATAGTCTGATTGGAACCCATTAGATAAATATTGAACTCCGCTATATGATAAATACAATACTCTCCAGCCAATACTAGCTGCTAAAAATCCTGCAACTTTACTTTTTAAATTATCTCTGTCAATTATAGTAATCACTACTAGTACAACTATTGATTCCATAATGATAGCTAACATTGGATTAATAATTTTAAATGGTGATCCAAATGGCATGAAGAAATCAACTGCTTTTATCGCAGCTGCGATAAAACCGATTGATAGTAATGCTGTTTTAGAATTTGTTACTTTATATGCTTTATATAAAATGTAAGATACTATTGGAAATAACACAGTACCTGATATATATATTGATACAGGTAATGAGTGTAGTAAATAACCGACACTAGCTTCGATTATCCCCCAAACAGCTCCAAAGAAAATTATTGCTGGTATATTTTGTTTTTTCATTTTATTCTCTCCCTTTTGCTTTTAATGCTAATAATATTTTTTCTGGTGTTATAGGTAATGATTTTATTCTTACTCCTAAAGCGTTGTATACTGCATTTGCTAAAGCTGCTGGTGGTGTATCAATTCCAATTTCACCTACTGATTTAGCTCCGAAAGGTCCGCTTTTTTCATAACTATCAACAAAGACAGTTGTAAGATGGTTTATATCAACTCTTGTTGGTATTTTATAAGTCATTAAGGAATTGGATATTAATCCACCTTTTTTAGAATATAAAACATTCTCAAACATTGCCATTCCTAATCCTTGTACAATCGCTCCATCAACTTGACCTTCTGCGAGTTTAGGATTAATTGTTGTTCCACAGTCAACTACAGATACATAATCAACTATGTCTATTTCTCCAGTTTCCTTGTCAATGTCAATTTCAACAAATCCTGCCATAAATGGTGGCGGAGATTTATGTCCTACATAACTTGCAGTAACTGATAATTGTTTTTGATCTTCTGAATAAGTAATTTGATTAGATAAATCAATTAAAGTGATGCTCTCACCTAATTCGTTTGTAAATACTGCTCCATCAAACTCAACTAATTCAGATTTTAAAATTCTTCTAGCTTCTTTAAGTACCGCTTCCTTCATTTCATTGGCTGCTTTAAAGACTGCATTACCTGAAACATAAGTTGTACTTGATGCATAGGCCCCACAATCAAATGGTGTTAAGTCTGTATCTGATGAATAAATAACCACTTTATCTACTGTAGTCATTAATACTTCAGCTGCTATTTGAACTAGAACAGTATCACTACCTTGTCCAATATCAGTAGCTCCTACAAGTAAATTATAAAAACCATCATCATTTAACTTGATAGTAGCTGACCCCATATCAATATATGGGATACCTGAACCTTGCATAGCGATAGCCATACCAACAGATTTAACCTTGTTACCCATATCTATTGATGGATATTTATTTTTCCAATCTATTAATTTCGTCCCTTTTTCGACACATTCTTCCAATTTACATGTTTCCATGATCATTGCTGTACCAGCTGTACCTTCGCCCATTATTTCAAATATAGGTGAAGTTTCAGTTTCTTTCATCATATTTAATTGACGAAATTCAATAGGACTCATTCCTAACTTTTCACATAATATATCCACAGCTGATTCTAACGCAAAGTTCCCTTGAATAGCTCCGTATCCACGGTAAGCTCCTGCTGGAGTATGATTTGTATAAACAACATCACCATAGAATCTTACAGAATCTACTTTGTTATATAAAGGTAAAACTTTAGAACCCACAACCATAAATACAGTTAATGCATGTTCTCCATAAGCTCCTGTATCAGATAAACAATGGAAATCTAATGCTTTTAGTACTCCAGATTTATCAGCTCCAAGAGTTACTGTCATTTTCATTGGATGTCTTGAATAAGAAGATTCGAATACTTCTTTTCTTGTATAAATCATTTTAGCTGGTTTACCTGTTTTATAGGTTACCCAAGCAACAAGCATTTCACCATGAATACCCTGTTTACCACCAAAGGCTCCGCCAACACGAGGTTTAACTACTCTGATTTTTGATAGTGGAATATTCAATGCCTGTGAAATTATTCTTCTCATATGATAAGGTGTTTGTGTCGAATCATAGATGCATAGTCTTTCTTGATAATCCATTCTAGCATTTACAGTATGAGGCTCTAACATTACATGAGCTTGCGCTTGTGTAAAAAACGTTTCTTTAATCACAACATCACACTCTGTTAATGTCTTTTCTACATCCCCAACATTCATATGATAACTAGCTGCTATATTTCTTAAAGGTTCAAACCCAATTGGAAACATCTCATGAGCCTCTGGCTCAGGATGTATCACTGATGGATTGTCAATTGCATTTTCAAAGTCTAGCACTGGTTCTAATATTTCATACTCAACTTTAATTAAAGCTAATGCTTCTTCACAAACTTTCAAATCCATTCCAACAACAGCTAAAACTTCATCTCCTACATATCTTACATATTCATCTAAGACAAATTTATCATAAGGTGAAGGTTCTGGATAGCCTTGACCGGCTCTTGTGAATGAAACTCTAGAAAAGTCTTTATAAGTTAAAACCATTTCAATTCCCGGAAGCTTTTCAGCTTCAACAGAATCAATTTTTATGATTTTAGCATAAGCATGAGGTGACCTCATCACTTTTACAATTAGCGAATTTTTATCTGCAAAATCATCTGTGTATGCAGGTCGTCCTTTTATGATTCCTAAACCATCTACAGAAGGAGTTATATTATTTACAACTTTCATGATTTATCACCTAAATATTTCATAATAGCTCTTTCTTGAGAAATATATCCTGTACATCTACAAAGATTACCTACTAAATATTTTTTAACTTCCTTGACAGTTGGATTCACTAATTCTTTTTTCATCGCATAAACTGTTAAAGCAAGAGATGGATTACAATAACCACATTGGTCAGCACCTTCTGCGCCAAAATATTTTCCTAATTTTTCAGCTTCTTCTTGAATACCTTCTACAGTAGTTATATTTTTACCATCGGCTTGAACTGTAAGTACAGAACATGATGGAACTGGTTTTCCATTCATTAAAACAGTACATACCCCGCAATTAGTAGTATCACAGCCTCTTCGTACACTAACATAATTATTGTCTCTTAGAGTATCTAATAAATAATCTGAAGGAGTACATTCAAATATTTTTTCTTGGTTATTTACCGTTATTTTAACCTTCATAATTTATCACCTGTTTAATCCCTCTAGTTACATATACTTTAGCTATTTCTTCTCTATATTCTTTTGATCCTCTAATATTCTTTGAAAATTTAACCTCTTCCAATACAATGCTGGAACATTTATCAATCACTTCAGAAGTTATTTCTTTCACACCATTTATATACTCCATAGCCTTTATACAAGGTTTAGCAATATATGGTGTGGAACCAACAGTGATTTTAAGTCTATTCTCTACATAAGAACATGCAACATTGATAATAGAAAAATCTAAAGGAGTTGTAGCTACTTTTTTGAAGAATCCTTTTCCTTTTTGATTTCTAATTTTTATTTTAACTAAAATATCTTTTTCAAATTTTGTATTGTTTAAAAAGTCTAACAATTCTACTTCACCATGCTTATGAAATACAAGTTTAGTATCTAGCACTTCCAAAACAGGGTAGATATCAGAAAACGAGAATTTACCCATAACACTACCACCTATGGTAGCAATATTTCTAATATTTACTCCCATGATATTACCAGTTGCTTGAACTAATATTCCATCGAGAAGTTTCTTAATTGTTTCATTAGTCTCAATTTGCCCTAAAGTAGACAAAGCACCTATTTCAATAAAACCATCTTTTAGTACGATTTGGTCTAACCCTAATCCATCAAGAGATACTAATTTATCAGCTGTTTTCACAGATAGTTTCATCCATGCTCCTCCAGCAATTATATAATTCTTCTTATTTTCTCTCAATAAATCATAAGCCTCATTTAAACTTTTAGCTTTTACGTATTCGGATACTTTCAAATTTATCAGTCCTTTCCAATTAATTTATTATAATCATTCAAATCATCTATATCTAAAAGAATACCGGAATCTTGTGTTTCTAAGATGTAAAAATCATGAGCATTACGAAAGTCTTTTAGATTATTGTGATTTGTATTTAATATCTCTTCTTTGAATTTCTTTTTAAAGAATATTGGATGTCCTAACCTCATATTGTAACTAGGAACAACAATACCCTCTTTTATGGATAATATTTCACTGTAAGTTGACTTCAAAACTTTAGGCGCATCTCCTGGAATAATAAAGAAATCATTCTGTGTTTTAGATACTCCCTTTTTAATTGAAGAAAACATACCTAGTTCATAGTTCTCATTATAGACTATTTGTATAAAATTGTAGCCACTTAAAAGACTCACCATATCGCTATGATAGTGGCCAGTAACTACAATAATTTTGTCACATACAGAATGCATTGTTTCAATCGTATGTAGTATTAATTCTTTATCTTTATACAACAAAATCATCTTATTAGTTTTGGCTCTACTAGAAAATCCACCTGCTAAAACAATACCATCTACCATAAACACTCCTAAAACGCTTACATATATATAAAAAAATAAAATTGTTAACCTTTATTATAGCACAATTTAGAGGTTTTGGCTATAAAATGAAGAAAATTAAAGGTTCGCAATTCTATTTTAAGTTTTTAATCTGATATTTTTAACTCCAACAACATCTATTATACGATTTTCTCTAATATAATCAATGATTAGTTCAGCAACATCAAAAGGGATTTCTCTTATAATTGGTAGTTCTTTTATCATGAGAAAATCACCACCACCAGTTGCGCGATAATTATTTAAAACTATTGTAAATTTGTCTTCTTGTTTAATCTCTATATTTTGATACTTAATACTTACTAAACGACTTCCAAACTCTTTCTTAACATCAATAACATAATCAATGCCATCAATCATATCGTAATTATAGTGTTCAACCTTCGGATAGGAAAATCGAGGATTAGCTACAATTACCCCATCTTTTAGAATAAAATACTCAGCACATTTTTCTAAATATTCTTTCAGTATTTTACCAGTAATTTCTACAACTACTAACGTATTTGAATATACATAAGTAGACAAGACATTTCTAATAGTAATCTCTTTCTTAAATCCCGTAACTATATTAGCAAGAGATGTGCCAGAAAGTTGAGCATTAGATGCTTTGATTTGAATACAATTTATAAAATCCACTATTGGATGTTTATTGATTCTCGCCTCTACTGGGTCTTTAATTATTAAATTATTTTTAGGTACTACTCCAATTATTTCATCTAAGAATTTTTGATTTGCTTGTTCAATTTCTTGAATTAAATTTTCGCATTCTGGTTCTGAATCATAGTCAGATGCTGAAATCAGTTTAGGTACAATTGATTTTAGCTCAAAACCTGAATCATCAGTATATTCAATTTCAACGACTCCTAGTTTAGCTCCATTACAACCTGATTGTAATATTATGCGGTTATCTATGTTTTCAGATATTATTCTATGTTGATGACCAGTTAAAAGAATATCTATCCCTTTAATGTCTTTAAAAATTTTACTTCCTTGGTTTTCCCCTGTATCAGCAACGAAATCTTTATTTGTATGAATATCCTTTTCAAAGCCTCCATGATAACCCACTACTACTAGATCAACATCTTTACGGTATTTTTCCACGATTTTTTTAGCTTCAATCACTGGGTCATTAAAGATCATACCTTTTATAAACTTAGGATTTTCCCAATTCGGGATATATTTTGTTGTTATACCTACTAAAAGAATTTTTACACCATTCTTATTTATAATTTTAAATCCTTGTTTAAATAGTAATCCATCTTTAGTAGCTATATTAGCGCATAACGTAGTAGCATCTAATTCATCGACAAATTCATTCAGATAATCCATACCATAATTAAAATCATGGTTTCCTGGTACGAAATAATCATAATTTAAATAATTAATGATTTGAGCTGCGGGATTCGGATATTTATTGCGGTTTAGCTGATGAAAATACAACAAAGGGCTACCTTGTATCGTATCCCCTAAATCCATTAATATTGAGTTTTCTTTAGAGTACTCCTTAATAGCTCCAGCAATTACAGATAAGCCATTTTTGCTTTTTGAATTATCAGAGTAATTAATCGGTAAGAGCCAGCCATGAGTATCCGAAGTATACAAAAAATTGAGTTTCTTTATTTTATCCATATATTGTCCCACTTCTTATATATATAATACTATTTTTTGACAGGTTTTTGGGCTTTAAATTTAAATTAGTTAATAAAAATCATGGTTTTTTATTGATTATATAATAAAAAGCTTATCATTTGCATGATAAGCTGTATATTTATTCCTCGTCAATGTCAAATTTTTCTCTAATAGTTCCATCTCTATATGCTTGTAAAAGTTGTCCTAGGTCATTAATTCTTCTTTTTATTGAGATTCCTCTGTTAGTATCATAGATGTAAGTTCTATCATGATTTAACTCTTCAGATCTTGTAATAGAAACAATATCTTTTTCAGATTCAATCAATTTAATATATGTATCAAATCTTGCATGTGAAACCAAGAAATATGCATGTGAATCGGAAATCAAACTGTATCCACCAATACTTGTTTTATTTGAATACTCTTTCGACATACCACCATCAATACTATATATCCTCTTATTTGCTAACACAACTTGTTCCCCTTTAGTAATATCTAAAGGTACATGCCCATTAACAATTTTGGATTTATTAAAATCAAGTTCAAATTCATCATAAATCATTTTTAACACTTGTTCTTCTTCTCTATATTTGTAATAAGGATTAATAACTTCACTATGAGCACTTTTTTCTTTGATAAAGTACCTTTCAAATGTTTTCATTGCATTTTTACCAAATAAAGGAGATGTTCTCCCTTGCCACAACATTAAGAAATAGTCACTATCAAGATTCTCTTTGTCATATCTACTTAAAAAAGCATGTCTTACTTTTTGTTCATATATATCAAATAAGTTCTTTCCGTAATAAATCAATCCATCTATTCTTTGTTTCATAAACTGTCTGTTTTCAGTTAAGGGGACAGCCGCATGAAATAATAGATTATTATTATATTTTAGATACATAGAACCATTTCTCATTAAATATCTTGCATGTTTTTGTAACATTTCGTTATGTAAGAACAATTGAGCTAAATGATCTATTACTACTTGCTCTTCAGAAGTTAATTTATATGGATTTTCAGGGTCTACTGTAGGAAAGTTTGTGTCCGTTAATTTGTATTCAATACCATCTATATTTATAGTTCCCTTAGCATAATCAATTTTATCCAATAAGCTTCTATCATCTAGATTAAAGTCTTTATTTCTTTTAATTACTTGATATTCTAATTTAAATTGAATTATAGCTATCGCTTTATGTATTTTAGCAACAAATGTTAAATCTTCTTCTTTATAATATCTTGAACCAAAACCTTGTGGTAAAAACTCAAGGCACTTGTCTTCGCGGTAAGTTTTATCCGCAAATCTAGCCAAAGGTATTAAATTAATTCCGTACCCATCTTCAAAACAGTCTAAGTTATTATATCTAGCAGCAATTCTTATTACGTTGGCTAACATAACTTTACTACCTGAAGCAGCCCCTAAGAATGATATATCATGATTTCCCCATTGTATATCAACATTCTTCATTTTATGCATTTTTTCCATAATTAAATGAGGACTTGGTCCTCTATCAAATATATCCCCTACAACATGAAGTTTATCAACAGCTAGGTTTCTAATAAACCTACTTAATTGAACAACAAATTTGCTTTCTCTTCTAGTTTCAAAAATCGCATCCATAATTGCATTATAATACTTTTGTTTATCTTCATGAGAATTTGATTCATAAATCAACTCTTGAATAATATACTCAAATTCTTTAGGTAATGATTTACTTACTTTACTTTTCGTATACTTAG
>Ga0307992_1001867_pt1 | contig 12269 bp, 9 predicted proteins | sample EllFjometagen133_FD_203162 | JGI IMG/M metagenome (GOLD analysis project Ga0307992, IMG submission 203162) | Marine microbial communities from Ellis Fjord, Antarctic Ocean - #133 | ecosystem: Environmental > Aquatic > Marine > Unclassified | place: Southern Ocean | collected 2014-10-08
TAGCTTTTTATGTGGCAAAAGGACTTATTGATATTTCCCGTTTTGTTGATAAAAAAAAAGTGCAACAGGTTATTGAAGCATCCCAAAAACTGGAAACGAGTAACCTTGGACCAATAAAAAAACACCTCGGGAATGAATTTACATACAGCGATCTTCGTTTTGCTATGGCAAGTTATGCTTTGCATCAATCCTCATAACCAGGTTCCATTACTTTACCAATAAAAACAATTGTGTTTGTATATTTTTCCTTTATTGCGAAAATAAAAGGTTGATTAACATAGAAATGAATACCTGTTTCTCCTCCGGAACTGGTTAAAGAAATTTCAACCATCGTAACTGCCGCTGCTTCTGTACCTTCCTCGTTTACTTCTATGAATGATTTATGTATTACCCTGGAGATAAATAATTGAATGATCCTTCCTGAACCATCATAGGAACATCCTTTGTTGTTCCATCACTTAAATAGAAGGGCTTTTCTTCAGTATCGGATTCATCAAACTCATATTTCCATATTCCTTTGAAATATATGGCATTAATAAGATACATAACTGCATCGGCAGGTATGGCATCAAGAATCTTGGTGATCTTATTTTTGGTCTTATCAGCAACCCAGTTGTTGATAGTAGTAACGGCATCGGGATTAGTAAAATCCAGTGGTGAAACCTCAGCATAAAAGTAGTCTTGATTAACATCTATGAAATCTTGTTCCACATTAAAGGTTTGTTCATACCAGATGGAGTTGGCAATGCTCATCAAAACCTTTGGATCGACACTTGCCAGGGCATCTATCAGCATCTTATAATTTTCATTGATCTCATCAACAGTAAACCCGCTTAACTCAAGGGTTTTTTCCATTGCTTCTTTTGTATCCCCACCGGCTCCATTATAGGTCATGGCAAGAGCCAGGGAAACACTTAAGGGAGAGATCATCACATTTTTCTCAGGTTCTTCAGCCTCTAAAACTTCTTTAAACAGGTTTATTCCAAACAGGTTATCTGCTTCAACCAGTATTTTCCCTTTCTGTGTTAGATTAATTTCCTTTGGTCCGGGTTCTTCATCTTTGGTTTTCTAGCAGGAATAGCCAAGAAGTAAAATAACGATGGCCGGGATTATGAGTCTTATAGCTTTCATTATAATAAATTTTATGTTACAAGGGTTTTAAGAAAATAGTTTTGTTAATAAGAAAACAATTCCATGGTATTCTCAGGGAATGCAAGTTGAATAGACCAAAAATAATGCCAAAAGACTGGTGATTGTATTGTATTTTAGAACAGGTTTTTTCCTTACCAAACTCCTAATCTGGTTTTGCTTTTTCTTTCAAACTATTTAGTGCGCTAATACATCAATACCCCTTATGCCCCTTTGGCGCCCCTTTAGAATTTAAAATAATCTATGCCCCTTATGCCCCTTTGGTGCCCCTTTAGCAATTTTGTAAAAAACACCCTTTCCGGTAGTCCCTTCTTTGCTAACTAATCCGAGAGATGTTAATAATTGTAAGTCTTTAGATGCTGTACGCTTAGCAACATTAAACTCTTTCTGGTACTGAGAGTTTGTGATTTTTAAATGCTCCTTGAGATATTTAATTGCCGCTATTTGACGCTCATTCAAATCAAACTCTTGTATATTATTATCAGTAAGCCAATTTCGCCAAATTGTGACACTAAATTGATTATTAAGTTGTTCAAAAGAAGGTTCTGGTAAATGGGCTTTCTTGCACCAATTAAATACGTTTACAGTACCATAACCAAGCTGATTGATGTACCCAGCGAGATAAAAAGGCCTGGCAAGAAAAGGATTTACAGGAATTGATAAATGTTTCTTATTTAGGTCGCTAATTTTTAATTGCTTAGGTAATTTACCGGGATTCATTATTTCAATCCGATCTGAAAAAATGGAAATCTGAATTGAACCAGATGAATCATAATCACGGTGTACAACGGCATTCACAATAATTTCTGCAATCACTTCATTGGGTATTTCTTCTATTACCTTTGCAGTTGCTCCCTGATTTCGACCTCCAACAGTTCTGTTAAGCTTTGATAGGACAAAGTCTACTGCTGAGTCAACTTGTTGAAATAAATCACCATCAAACATTTTTTGATTTGGAATTGGCCGAGTTACTTTGGTCCCATAATAATGGGAACACTTGATAAGAGCAGCAGGACAATATTTTTGTGGATTTTTTCCAAAAAGCAATATAGCAGCATTCAATATCTTATTGTCTTCAAGCAGAACCAATTCTTCCAATAATCTATTGTAATTATCCTTAACAGAGAAAATGAAATCCCTTTCCGTTTTTGAGCAATTAATAAACCAATTCATTTTATCCTTGGATAAATCCTTAATACTTACTCCAACAGTTTTACTAATATAAAACGGTATTGTCTTATCCATTATTCATCCCCTTTTAGTTTGAATGATTTTGTTGCCAGTATAAAAGGCTCTGCATAACCTTAAATCTCAATTCATTAATAGTTCTAAATGTGCTATAGGTCACCTCTTGTTTGGCTCTATTAATTAAGTTCGTCATTTTTGGCTCCTGAATAGTCCTATTTGTAAGTTTTTTCAAATAGATTAAGCGGTACTTTTCTAGTTCTCCAGCATAATTATACTCGTGCTCCGTTGCAGATAATCCATCATCGTCTTCAGTTCCATATGTTTTACCAAACAATCCGAGGTAGATGGAACATTCTTCAACTTTATCAAGATAATTATTTTGTGGATTACGCTCATTTGCTGGTAGGTTTTCAAACAAGAACACGTTAAAATAATTACTGAGATAAGGTTCTGTGAGAATAAAATAACAAAGTTCCTTTCGAAAACGCTTGAACTCAGATTGTGGACTGCTCAAGAATATTAGATTCATATATTATTCAAATTCAATATTGTTAAAACTTATTGTTCCCATTTCCCTTTAGTGTTATTTCTAGTCTTGATTATGTTTAATGTCAAAGTTTAAAGTTATTTATTTTTGTCTAATCTTAACTGTCCAATATTTTGGGATGACTACATTTTCAGATAAGACTACAGTTAAAGAATATTTAATAGTAAATATCACTACTGTCCGGTTAACAAATATATGAAAGTTCTAGCGTGAGTTTATTATAGAACTCTAAAGTTAAAAAAATAATAAAGTTGCAAACAGTGATTATACACTGTTTGCAGCTTTTTTTATATATTATTTTAACGTATACACTGATTAATAAATCCTTTTACATTTGTATATAATATATATTATATGTATATTAGCCTTTTTAAACAATATGTGTATACACTAATCATGGCAACAATACAAAGTAAAAAATCAAGAGGACATAAATATTGGTATATTGTCGAATCCAGAAGGGTTAATGGTAAACCCCGACCTATTGTTTTAGCTTATCTTGGGAAAGCTGATGCTTTATTAAAACGACTTCATGGATTATCGGATAATATAAAACTTAAGTCTTATTCTCACGGTTGTATTTGTGCATTATTAAATGTTGCCGGAAAACTTGATATTGTTACAACAATTAATAAATACATAAACTCATCCCGCCAATATATGCCGTCCAAACCCATCAGGAATAATTTAACCGCAGGGGCTACATTTTTATTAGCTGCCATAGGCAGGGTATGTATGCCAACAAGTAAAAGAGGATGGTGGTCCTGGGCTAAAACTACATCATTAGAGTATTTATTGCGATGTAATTTTAACAAAATAGACAGCCAGCATTTTTGGGATTTGATGGATAGTATGCCTGTGCAAAATATTGAAAAAGCTGAACATGAAATATTAAAAAGAGTACTGAAAGTTTTTAATATAAATAGTGACACCTTATTATATGATACCACGAATTTTTTCACCTATATTGATACTACGAATATACATTGTGAAATTGCTCAACGGGGAAAGAACAAACAAAAACGATATGATCTTCGTCAGGTAGGTTTAGCCATGGTAGTAACAAAACAAGACTATATTCCATTGTTTCATCACAGTTACCAGGGAAATATGAATGATAGCAAGGTGTTTAAAAAAGTTGTTGAGAAAATAAAAATAAGGATGGAGAGTTTAGGGATGGATATAAAAAAACATACTTTAGTATTTGACAGGGGCAATAACTCCAAAATCAATCTTGGAATTGTAAAAGATTTAGGCATATATTATGTTGGGGCACTTACACCCTTTCATCATCAATCTTTAATTGAACGTAGCATGGATGATTTTACCAGGCTGAAAATAAATTGTGGACAAATAGATGTATACCGGGAAAAATTGGAGATATATGGAGAGGAAAGAACAGTTGTGGTGTTTATATCCGATAAACTAAAGGCAGGTCAGTTAAGGGGTATCTATCAGTCTCTTGCAAAGAAGCAAATACAATTAAATGAGTTACAAAAACAACTTGCAAATCCAAGAGCAAAAAAAAGAGAAAGGAGTAAATTAGAAGAAAAAATAATGGCAATAGCAAAAGGTCAGTTTTTGAAAGATATTATAAACTGGTCATTGGAAGAAATAAGTGAAGGTAAATTTTTGTTAAAATTTGATATAGAAGAAAATAAGATACGTCAAGTAGAAGAAAAATTAGGATTTAGGATTATTATGACTAATCGCCATGAATGGAAGAGTGAAGAGATAATACAAGCTTATTATGGACAATCTGTAGTTGAACATGCATTTAAGAATCTTAAAAATCCTTATCACTTGTCATTAAAGCCACAGTACCATTGGACAGATCAAAAAATAGAAGTGCACTATTTTATTTGTGTTCTTGGATATCTGTTAACTTCTCTGGTATGGAGACAATTAAAATTAAAATTAAATTACAAAAAAAGTTTAGATACATTGTTAGATACGTTAAATAATATAAGGTTGGCAACGATGCTTGAAGAATCAAAAAAACCTGGTAGAATAAAAGCAATTTATAAACTGGAAGAAATGACTGATGAAGAATACAATATAATGAAAGCTTTAAATATTATTGATTATCACAAATCCAAGCCTATAATTAATGGTGTTGGTATATACAATTAAAGCCGCTATATAATATTGACTATGTGAAAGTTGGGAGGTTTTGCTGCTTTTTTGTAATAAACTCACGCTAGAAGATTGAATATATATGCGATGGAAGTTCTTTGAAATATTTTTCGATTTGAAATCAAAATTTTCATATAAAATATTCTTTCTTCGTCCCATAGGGACAGAAAGACAATAGACAGGCATTTCAATGCCTGATACGAAAGATTAATATTTAGATTTCATCCCGGAGGGATAGAATGAAAGAAAGTCTTTACTTTACAATTTTTTCCAATAGTATCTACAATATTTAAATACTTAAGCATTTATAAATGGGAAATTCATGCATTAGTTGCTACGTTCACTATGTTTTTTCAACAAAAAACCATGAAAAATGGTTGAAATCTGATATCAGGGATAAGCTTTATCCCTATATAGGTGGAATCTGCAGAGAAAATAATTTTAAGTTAATAAAGGCTGGAGGTGTAGATGATCATCTGCATCTACTAGTGTCATGTCAAGATAATATTGTCGGATAAAGTTTTTTAAGCTTTACCCTTGCATCATCGGTTCTAAATTGCCAATTGATTTTTGCTTTCTTATTATTTCTGCTTTGTTGCCAGGCTTTTGCCTCTTTCCTTATTGTTGTCATGTCATCAATCCTTCGGTTTAAGCACTGGCCCATTAACACATTCAATTCTATTTCTACCATATTCAGCCAACTTCCATGCTTAGGAGTATATATGAACTCAAATCTATCCCAGATCCGTTTGGCTTCCTGGGGAGGAAACGTTTCATACAGAGCTGATAGCTTATGTGTGTTCAAGTTATCCATTACCAATCTTATCTTTTCAGCCTTGGGATAATATTTGTCAGCAATATCTTTAGCAAAGTGCCGCATCTTTTTTGATCAGATGTGCAAGTTTTTCTTCAAGTATGATATGGATGTCTAAGGTCCCGTTCAGAAACCTTGACCCAGCACAACCCGTACCATACTTGTCGATTGCAGCCTTAGCAGCCTCCTTGACTTTCGGATGATTGGTAAGTCCGAGGTAACTGTTCGATCCGAACATTAAAACCTTTTTACCATATATAAGTACTTCCGTATCCTGGTCAGATTCTATTTCTCTGAAATAGGGATATATGCCAGCCTGCATGGCTTTCTGCGGGGCATCATAGCTTGAAAGTTTATTTCTTAAAATTCCCATTGTTTAATCTGAATAGCTGAAAGAATTGAGTCCAAATTTAGGGGAAAAATATCACAATATATCCACCTCTTTTTTGATCTAAATTATTGATAAAATACACACATATACTCATTTAATATTTATTTATGACCAATTTATATTTGCAGTTCCAATGTAGTAAAGGTCTTTTTAGTACATGTTAACAGATGAATCGATATAAACCAGTGTCTGAATACAAGGTTAATACAACTTGCCAAAGACCCGAACAAATTTAAAGAATTGGTTGAGATAAACAGTGTTCGTTACAGAGCCATTGATATGGGACCTGTACCGAATAACTTTAACAGTATTTTTGAATACATGGTTAATAATGATGATGTTGATATTTATCAAACTGAATTTCCGGATGGTAAAATTGGCGAACAGTTTAAACCAAATTCCGGGCGAATATTTATCCGGATATCTTTAAGGAAGATGAATTACAAACTTTGCAGGAGGTAGCCAAACGTTTCGGGAAGACTGGCACCAATGATATAATTGACATAAGCCACAAAGAAAAAGCATGGGAAAAAAATTTCAAAGCAGGAAAATAGCTTATTAGTTATAACTACAGTTTTAACCTAACAGCGCTTTGATAAATTAAAAACTGCAAGAATGAACATTAAACAGGTTAAAGTCAAAAAATATGAGCCGCTAATGGACGGCCGCAGCAAAAAAACTATATGGGAATAGGATTTAATCAAATTCTCAATTTTGTATATACATAGCAACAATACTCCTTAGCTTGCAATACTAAATAAAAAGTTTGAAGATTTTAGAAGAAATCATAATATTTTCTACTTTCGCAGTGCAAAAGAATGTTATAAATATTTGACTTAATTCCGGGGTGTAGCGCAGCACGGTAGCGCGCGTCGTTCGGGACGACGAGGTCGTGGGTTCAAATCCCGCCACCCCGACAAACACAAAAAAAGGCTGACACGAAAGTGCCGGCTTTTGTTTTTGGAAAATCCTTCAGCTAATCGTTGCCTAATCTTATTAACATCTCTTCAATCAGGTCGTCACGGTTTACCGGAACAACGCCTGATTTTTCACATACTAACCCGCCTGCCAGGTTAGAGATACTGGCAATATCGAAGGGTGTTAATCCAGCTGCACAGCACAGACTTGCCGTGGCGATCAATGTATCACCGGCACCGGAAACATCCGTGATCTCCCTGACCTCTGCGGGAATGGTTGAATATGATTCTCCGTTACTGATGAATACACCGGCTTCTGACAGTGTGATAAGAATAAGGTCAATGTTTCTATCCTTATGTAGCTTTTTTGCCAATATAAACTGCTTATCAAAATCTGACTTGTCCATATCAGTTTTTGATCCTTCAACCAGCTCCCTGAAGTTTGGTTTGAAAAGTGTTATGTTTTTGTATTGGTGGTAATTCCTTTTTTTCGGGTCAACCAGGACAGGTATATTATATTCGTTGGCAAGTTCTGTAGTATGCTTAATAATGGATGGTGTAATAATTCCCTTATCATAGTCTTCAAAGATCACAGCATCTATCGATTGGGAGAGTGTTTTGTAAATTACTTCTAATAGTCTCTTTTCCAATGATGCTGATAAAGGAGTGTTTTCCTCTTCGTCAACCCTGAGCAGATGCTGATGCTGACTGATAACTCTTGTTTTTACTGTTGTTTTTCTTTTTTTAGTTTGCACCAGACCCTCAGGGGAAATTCCCTGTACTTCCATTTTTTTAAGTAACACATCAGCTTTTTCGTCTTTCCCGATAACTGAACATAAGAGAGGAGTTGCACCAAGTGATTTTATATTCAGTGCCACATTTGCTGCTCCACCAAGCCGGTTTTCTTTATGAGTACTTGTTACAATTGGAATGGGAGCCTCGGGTGAGATCCTTTCCACTTTCCCAAACATGTAAGAGTCTATCATCACATCACCAACAATAAGCACCCTGTAAGATGAGAACTTTTTAAAAAGCTTCCTGACCTGTGAACTATTAACCATGAATACTGTTTATTAATTAACAATTATCAAAGATATACTTTTCTTGCACTATTGTAAACTATCGTATGACCATTGCATGACCTTGTATCGTCCCCTTGTATCCTCGTACTCTCGTTCCATCGTTCCATCGTTCTATCGTTCTATCGTTCCATCGTATGACTTCTTCTCTTCTTTCTTCCTTACTCACCCACTCACCTACTCACCTTTACATTGGATCTACATCAATGACAACCTGGAACGCACGATAAGTATCTTTTCCCCTGAACTTGTCCAATATCTCCGTCAATAATTGTTTAGCACGTCCGATTTGCCCGTCTTTCTCAATTTTAAGAAGTATTGTTTTGAGATGCCATTTCTGAATTTTTCCAATAAGGGGAAATTCCGGTCCAAGTACTCTTGCCCCAAAAGTTTCCCGAAGCTTATTACCCAGATGTTTAGCTTGCCTGTTTAATTCGTCCCTGTTTTTGTGTTTTAATGTTATTTTTATCAGGCGGCAGAAAGGTGGATAATTAAATATTTCCCTTTCTTCCATCTGGGAATTATACAAATGAGTAAAATCGTAATTAAGAACATCTTTAATAACCGGATGATTTGGTTCGGAAGTTTGAATAATAACTTTGCCTTGTTTATTTCTTCTTCCTGCGCGACCGCTTACCTGTGCTAAAAGTTGAAAACTTCTTTCAAAAGCACGGAAGTCGGGAAAATTAAACAAATTATCGGCATTCAGTACACCAACAACACTTACATTGCTAAAATCAAGCCCTTTAGAAACCATCTGCGTGCCAACAAGAATATCAACTTCCCTGTTTTCAAACCTGTTAATGATAGTTTCGAATGATTTTTTCCTTCGTGTAGTATCCATATCCATCCTGATAACCCGTGTTTCAGGGTACAATATTGCCAGTTCATCTTCAATTTTCTCGGTACCAAACCCACGGGTGCTAAGTGTGGCATTTCCACAGGAAGGACATTTAGGAGGTATTGGCTGAGAGAAACCGCAGTAGTGACATACAAGTTTACTGATACCTTTATGGTAAGTAAGACTTACTGCGCAATTTGGACATTGAGGTATCCAGTTGCATGACATGCATTCGAGATATGGTGAGAATCCACGCCTGTTTTGAAATAGTATGATCTGTTCGTTTGTTTCAAGTGCATTTTCAATTGCATCAATAAGTTGAGGAGTAAAATGCGAACGCATTTTTTTCTTCCTGTATGCTTCTTTTGTATCAGCAATGATAATTTCCGGAAGTTCTATTTCCGTGTACCTCCCGGGCAGTTCTGCAAGTGCATATTTCCCGGTTTTTGCATTATTAAAAGACTCAATAGACGGGGTTGCTGTTCCAAGAAGAACATTTGAGTGATTAAGATTGGCAAGCATAATAGCTGCATCCCGTGCATGATACCTTGGGGCAGGATCGAATTGTTTATATGAATTTTCATATTCCTCATCAATAATAACCAGGCCGAGGTTCTTGTATGGCAGAAATATTGCTGACCGGGCTCCAAGGATTATTTTACATTTTTCAGAGCCGTATGCCACATTCCTCCAGATTTCCAGGCGTTCTGCATCTCCATAGCGGGAGTGATATACTGCAACTTTATGTCCGAATACTTTCCTTAGACGGTTTATTATCTGTGCTGTCAGAGCAATTTCGGGTAAAAGGTAAAGAACCTGTTTTCCCTTTTTAAGATATTGCCTGATAAGATGAATATATACTTCTGTTTTGCCGCTTCCGGTAACTCCATATAGAAGAGTTACTTTGTTTTTCAAAAAGGAATCCTGAATTTTTATTAGAGCTTTTTGCTGATTTTTGTTTAAAATTTTAATTTTCTCAGCAACAAAATCAGGAGAGGGGAGTCGGGATATGGTTTTATCATAGGTTTGTAATATTCCTTTATTGACCAGGCTATTCAATGATTGTGCACCTGCATTTGCATGTTGCAGGAGTTGTTTCCATGGCACCTCTTTTTCTTTATTATTGCCAAAAACGCCGGATTTCCGAATATATTCCTCAATAATATTGAGTTGTTTGGGTGCTTTAACGAGTTTAGAAAGAGTGTCATTTAGTTCCATCTCAGTGATTTCTGAACCTAATTTTACATATTTCTCCTTCCTGGGTTTGTATGTTTCAGTGAGCGCTTCTTCTACCTGGATTGCATTTTTATTGAAGAGACTGTTAATTATTGGAATAGCTTTTATTTCTCCTGAGCTTTTTTCAAGGTCGCTGATTGTAACGGATTTCTTACCCTTCACCAGTTGAAGGATTAATTTTTCGTGATCTGTTAGTTTCTCCGGGGATTGAAACCCCGGATCGTATATGAATCGTGTTTCACTTTCAAGCTTTAATCCTGAGGGAATTGCAGCACGCATAACCTCACCCAAAGAACACATATAATAATTGGCTATCCATTCCCAAAAGCTAAATTGTTTCTCGCTGATAAGAGGTTCAGGATCAAGAATATCTTCAATTTCCTTAATTGAATATCCCGCAGGTGGATCTTGATGTATTTTCCTGATAAGTGCCGAGTAAATTTTCTTTTTACCAAATTGGACAATAGCACGTTTCCCTGGTTGGGTCTTGCCTGTCAGATTACCTGGAATTTTATAGGTAAAGAGAGATTTTATAGAAAGGGGAAAAATTACATCAGCATACCAGGATTTTTCTCCCATAGGAAATATTTTTTTTCACCAGCGAACCATCGGGTGATTGCAATTTTATCCGTAAAGAAATTTATTTCATATCATACAGACAGGATACCTGCCAGTTCCATGAGTTCCCAGTTGACATCTTTATGTGTTTTAACAGCTTTTCGGAGTGGCACCTGAACAACTTCATTATTTTTTAATCCAACCATAATACTTTTTTGGTCGTCCAATAGTGCTTCAACTGCAGCATGTCCCAATCTGCTTGCAGTTACCCTGTCGAAAGCTGATGGTGAACCGCCTCGTTGAATATGCCCTAATACAGTTACTCTTACCGAATAGTCCTTGAAATCATCCTTTACCTTATTGGCAATTTTTGCAGCACCTCCTTCGTCATCACCCTCAGCGACAATGATAATATTGCTGGATTTTTTTCGTCTTTTGCCTTCCTCAAGTTGTTTTTTCAGGGATTTAGACTGGTCTTTTAATTCTGGGATCAGAATTGCTTCAGCTCCACAGGCAATGCCACTGCGGATAGCTATAAAACCTGCTTCAGCACCCATAACCTCGATAAAGAACAACCGGTTATGTGCACTGGCAGTATCCCTGATCTTATCAATGGCTTCAATAGCAGTATTGAGTGCAGTATCATATCCTATTGTGGCGTCCGTGCCAAAAATATCATTATCAATCGTTCCCGGTACCCCGACAAACGGGATATCATATTCCTCATTAAATATCCTTGCACCGGTAAAAGTTCCATCTCCACCAATTGCTACAACGCCATTGATACCCTTCTCTTTTAAATTATCATATGCTTTTTTTCTGCCTTCATCAGTTTTAAATTTTTCGCATCGGGCTGTTTTAAGTATAGTACCGCCCCTCTGGATTATTTCGCTTACACTATGCGATTTAAGAGGCTTAAATAACCCATCAATCAGTCCCTGGTATCCTTGCATGATACCGGTTACTTCAAGATGATTATAAATTCCTGTTCGCACAACGGCACGGATAGCTGCATTCATTCCTGGAGCATCTCCACCTGATGTAAAAACTCCTATGTGTTTTATTTTTCCCATTATTATTAATTATTTATTACTAAAATTCAAAATGCCTAAAACCTATCGTATTTCTATAGTATGACTTCTTCTTTTTACCTCTTCACCAATTAACAAATTAACAAATTAACTCTTTAACTTCTTAACAAATTAACAAATTAACTTCCTAACTTCTTAACCTTTTCAGCAACATTTTTCATTAGCCATTCCGGTGTTGAGGTGGCGCCACATATACCAACTGATTTTGTTTTATCAAACCACGTTTTTGTTATTTCTGATTCAGCTGAGATGAACCGGGAATTCGGGTTCTCTTCTTTACATACCTGGTATAACATTCTTCCGTTTGAACTGTTTTTGCCAC
>Ga0307992_1001868_pt1 | contig 12265 bp, 27 predicted proteins | sample EllFjometagen133_FD_203162 | JGI IMG/M metagenome (GOLD analysis project Ga0307992, IMG submission 203162) | Marine microbial communities from Ellis Fjord, Antarctic Ocean - #133 | ecosystem: Environmental > Aquatic > Marine > Unclassified | place: Southern Ocean | collected 2014-10-08
AGCTCCTGGCTCAAGATGAAAAGAATCAAGCGCTAAAAAAATACGACCTTGACGAAGACATTTTCGATATGTTTTAAGTAAACTTTCTCTTGCTTATTAACTTTTTTATTCGTATCTTTAAGTATAATAAGAAGGTAAGAATACATGGAAAGATTATTAATACTAGCAATGCTAGCTACACCTATAGCTACCCGTCATCACGAAGTACTCCACGAAGTACTCCATTCCGCTCCTGTAACTCTTAGTTCTACAGAGCAGGTTTATATCGCTCCTACTCTACGAGATCTAGTAGATGCTTTAATATATGTTGAATCAGGAGGAATTGAGAATGCTATAGGAGATAGACATTTTAAGAAACCTTCTGTAGGGGTATTACAACTTAGACCTATAATGGTACGAGAGGTTAATCGGATATTAAAAAGAAGAAACTCAACTAAACGTTATACTCTTCAAGATAGGTTTAGTAAAAACAAGTCTATAGAAATGTTTCTGATCTGGAAAGGTTTCCATCATGAAGGGTCTAGCTTCGAGAAGATAGCAAGGGGTTGGAACGGAGGACCTAGAGGGCATAAGAAGAAGAGTACTTTAAAATACTGGCGTAAGGTACAAAAGCAATTGAAGAAGATATGACAGTAAAAGATATGTTCGATAGTATACCAGATGAACACCTAGCTACTATCTACGAGAATACTCCTATGGAGCTTTATAATATGTGTCTAATGCTATCTCTAGACTTACAGCTAGAAGAAGAAGATGAAGCACAAGAACCAATAGTAAATTAAATAAAAGTTATATGATAAGTACAATTAAAAAAACCTTTAAAGAAGGAAGAGAGTATGTAAAGTTAGGAGAACTAACTAAAGCAGATGAGAGTTTTGATATGTGTATAGCACAGTTAGCGGAAGCTACTCTGAAAGGCTCTAAGGAGATAGAAGGAGCCTCTGTAGATCTGTGGAAGAGCAGAGTCTGGGTAGCGATTGAGAAAGCAGGACTATTACCCGATTAAGTTATGCAGCTGCAAACATCCACACAGCACCTCCAGGAGGTACTAGTATCTCTAGTAAACCACGGACATATAGATATGCCTACCTATAATGATTTAATCACTATAACTATAGAGACTGATATACTTACAGTTGATAATATGCACTTTAAATTAAACATTAAATAATTAAGAAAAAAAGCTTGCTTTACAAGTAAGAGTTTCGTATCTTTAGGTAAGAAAAAAGAATAAGAGTTATGTTAAAAAAAATCAACTTCACAATGTTATTAGCTACTGTAGCATGTCTCATGATTAGCGTAGGGATAATAACAGGAACTATCCAAAACTACATCCACTTTGCAAATGTAGAAAACGAAATAGGAGCTTGTGCTATGTCTATGTTCGGAACTATAATGTTTACGTTAGGAATTAAGAAGTAATCTATGGCAGAAAAACGAGGTAAAACCGGCAAACTAGAGCATTGGGGTTATGAAGTAAGTAGCGCCTTAGAGGTGCAGATACCATCAGGTCGTTGGTGTAGAGTAACGGAAAGAGATTTTAGGTCCTATAATGGAAGCCGCAGAGTAAGCTACCCAGACCCTTCCCAGATAGGAGAGATCTTTGAGGATATGATTACAGTAGACTACTACGGACCTTTCTATTACTACGAAGAGAATACAACGTACGATCCTGAGAAGCACAAGAAGCATAGCATTATATACAGACCTGGAGATGATCGAGTATCAACAGAAAGAACCTCAGTAGCTGGTATTTAAGTTTGCTATTTAGAAAAAAAGTACTATATTAAAGTAAATGAAGAAATTTATAGAAGGAACTGAATTAGTTCAAGCAGGGTTTGCTAACGGAGTATCTACTCAACTAGCTGAGAAGCAATCAAAAGACGGACCTGAAGCTAGGTTGACGTTACGAGAGAAAGAAGAGATAATAGTTGAAGCTTCTAAACACTTTGGAAACTTTCTAACAGCACTAGGAGTAGATTGGAAGGAAGATCCTAACTCTTCTGATACTCCTATGAGAGTATCTAAAGCATACGTTAATGACTTATGGGCAGGTCGTTTTAACCCTCTCGATAAAGTCACAGCATTTCCATCAGACGGATACTCAGGAATAGTACAAGAGTCAAACATACCTGTAACCTCTATGTGTAGTCACCATCACCAGGCAGTTCGTGGAACGGTAAGTATTGCTTATATAGCATCCGAAACTGGAAAGGTGGTTGGATTATCTAAACTTAATAGGATTGTAGAACAGTTCGGAAGAAGAGGAGCTATACAAGAACAACTTACTGTAGCGATTCATAATGCTGTAGATAAAATATGCGAAGGAAACCAAGGAGTAGCTGTACAGATAAATGCAACTCATGCATGTGTAAGTTGTAGGGGAGTAAAACATTCAGGAGCCTCTATGCAAACAGCAATGCTTACAGGAGCACTTCTACATGAAGATTCAGCTAAAGCAGAGTTCTATAAGAATATTGAACTAGCTAACACTTGTAGACATTAAAAGAAATACTCAATGAATATAATACAATTAATAGGTGCATACGGTCTTATCGGAACAGTTCTAACTATGTTAGTAGAGTGGGTAGGTATTCAAAGCGACGATACGCATACTGCTGACAATAGGACATGGATACCTAGAATACAGATGATTATAGGATGGCCTCTACTAATATGGTTGTTTATTATAATTCTAGTAGATGCAATAAGAACTAGTATAAATAAGAGAAAGAAGTAAATGGATAATAAACATCAGATTAAAATCGCCCATGAGGCACCGCTCTCTATCTTTAACGAGGTAAAAAAGATGACTGACTATAGTTACTGTCTCGTGCATTTAATGGATGAGCTAGAGGACTATAGAGATAAGTTTTTACAGATTAAGAAGAAGGGTGGGGAGATTATACTAGACAATAGTATATTTGAATTAGAAGAAGCATTTAAAGGGGAAGATTTTTTTAAATGGGTAGATAGACTTAAGCCGGAATGGTATATTATACCTGACGTATTAGAAGATTGCCACGGTACTATTAAACAAGCTGAAGAATGGTTACTTGAATACGGACCTAAAATACCAGAAGGAACTAAGTCGATAGGAGTAGTGCAAGGAAAGACTCTAGAAGAGATAGTAATATGTTACCAGGCCTTAGAGAGGTTAGGAGTAGATATGTTAGCTATTTCCTTTGACTATTCTCTATACGAGAAAATGTTCCCTCACCCTAACCAAAAGGTTAGTTGGATGATGGGGAGAGTTCAACTACTAGGCATCTTAAGAGAGATGGGCGTAATAAATGCAGACAAGCCTCATCACTGCTTAGGGAGTGCATTACCACAGGAAGGATTATACTATAAAGAGTATGATTGGATATACTCAATGGATACATCCAACCCAGTCGTACATGCAATAAAGAACATAAAGTATAAAGCAGGACAAGGACTCTGGTCAAAAGAGTCACAAAAACTCTTTGAACTTATCAACTTCCCTAGCGGGTTAATTAATAAGATGGTGCTTAAGCATAATATAAAAGAATTTAGGTCCTATTGGAACTCTTAGAAAAGTAAATATTCAAATAATTAGAACGTAAAATGATAAAACAAAAATTAAAACAAATGTGGGTTTGGTTCTGGACAAGAACTACAATCGACGAACAGGTAGAGGAGAAGGTACTTGAAGTTAAAAAAGAAGTAAAGCGCCGAGTAAAGCGAGTTAAGGAAGAGCTTCAAGATGTTAAAGAAGCTACTGCGGAAGTAGTATCACAAGTTGGAGATGTAGCTCAAGCAGCTACAGGTTCAAAAAGAAAAGGACGTAAGTCAACTAAAGTAAAAAAATAAAATTTAAAATTATGAGCAAAACAACACAAGAGTTATTCGACGAAATGAAAGACCACTTCTCAGTATTTGAAGAAGGTCATCAAGCACCCACTAAATCAGGAAAGGCGAGAGCTAGAAAAGCGATAGGTGAGGTAAAGAAGCTAGTTACGGAGTACCGTAAAGCAAGCGTATTAGAAGCTAAGTAATGAAGTACTGGGCAGTTACAGTAGTCTTTGAGATCGATAATGATTCCGGAAGGGTACAGAAGATAAAGGAATTGTATTTAGTAGAGGCGGTGTCCGCAACGGATGCTGAAGCTAAGATATACAAGAACTTTGAAGGCGAGTCTAACTTCTCAGTAATAAAAGCTGAGCAGTCTAGAATTGTAGATATAATAGTAGAGTAAAGTTGTAAACTTTAGAATATATTCTTATATTAAGTGTAATGAAAAAGCAAAGAGTAGTACTAGTAGGAGCTTCGAGTACGGGTAAAACAACCGTAGCGGAACTACTTAAGAGAGACTTATCAGATTATAAGTTTGTTTCTGAAAGTACGAGAACGGTACGTGGGTATGGATTCCCTATAAACGAAGAAGGTACTGGCGCTACTCAATTAGCTATTTCAAGCTTTCATCTAGAAGCGTTACTTCAAGAAAGTGATCTGCTTCTAGATAGAGGTTATTTAGATCTAGTAGTTTATTCTAGGTTTCTCGACAGTATCGATGAACCTACGATAAGTTATATAGAAGAGACTTGGGATAGGGTTAAACACTACTATACAAAGTATGTTTACTTCCCTATAGAATTTAAGTCTGTAGACGATGGAGTGAGGAGTGTTAATGAAGACTGGAGGGAATCGATTGATAAGGAGTTTGTAAAAGAACTTACTGCAAGCGGGATAGAGTACTGCACTGTTACCGGTTCACCTAAGCAAAGAGTTGCTCAAATATTAAAATACATAGATAAAAGTTATGAAAAATACACCATTTAAAATTACAGTTAAACATTGGGACGAAAAAATAACTATAGAGAAAGACCATAGTGATATTACCTTTGATGAATATGTAGAGATGTTAAGAACTTTATCTAGAGGAGTAGGATTTGGTCAAGAAAGTATAAACGAATTATTTGGAAGTTAAAGATAAATAATATGGCAAATAGTAATAGAACAGAGATCTATATAGAAGGATCTAAAGAAGCAATTGATAATTTTGTAGAACGATTTGACAAATGTCATGATGGTGCTTACCCAAATCAAGAAGAAAATCCTCACATTGCAGATGAATTTGGAGCAGATGCTAAGTTATTTATTGATAAAGTGGGTTCAAAATGGATTCAAATTTGGGATGAAGGATATTATCGTTCAAGTGATAATAGATGTGAAATTTATTTAGATACAGCTTGGTATCCACCATCAGACATGATTTTAGAAATTTATAGACAAATGGCTGAAATCGATGATGAAATTAAAGTATCAGGTAAGTATTGGGATGAAGGATATCAACCAATTGGTGTTTTTGAAGTATATTATGGACAGATAATTGAGGAACAAGATCATGACTTAGATGAATCTGAACGGGATGATGAAATTAAAGCAGAAGGTGAGCAGGAATATGATAGAAACTTCTGGGAAGAGGTAGTAGATCCTGCGTTTACTGTACTTCAAGAGAGATTAGATAAAGTAATGAAGGAAATATAAATTACTTAAATACTTAAGTAACAGTTGCTGGAGAACTATTTAGTTCGTATATTTAGGTATAATAAGAAAATAAGAGTTATGGAAAGAGTAAAAAAAGAAATGGTAGAACGTACCTACCTATTGGACCGAGGGGTAATGGTAACCGTAAGAGGGGAAGATGTAACTGAACCGCAGACCTGGGATGTGTCTATATTAGATATCAATACTAGTGCAGTAGAAGAACTAGAAGGGTTACACGCTTATAGAGTCTCAGAAATATTAAATAGTTAAAGGTAATGCAGATTAGATTAGATTTTAACAAACATAAGAACACTGCTATACCGGCTCACTTCACCTACTTAGATTCTTTCGTCCTGCCTAGAGAGTTAAAGAAAAGTAGAAGGGTGCTAGATGAGCATATAACAGAAGAGATTAGGTTTAAGTATTTCTTAGAACTAAAGAACAGACGTGACAGCATTAAGAGAGTATGTTACATTAAAGAAGACTTCCCAATAGAGAGGTTAATCTACATACTCGTCTGGAAGTCTCCAAGTGGTGAGAGGAGAATCTTTAAGGTCGGACAATCTCAACACTGCTGGCAAAGAATAGGTAGAAATTACCTCTCAGGTACTGGAACGAATACTGGATGGTTATCCCCAGCCTTGCATGAATTCCTCAAACAGAAAAGAGGGGAGTTTGAAATATACGCTAGAGGTTTTGATGACGTAATAGCAGAACTAGACAAAGACATTACAGTAGACTATACACCGCGATTAGATAAGATAGAAAAGCATTACCAGGTAAGCTTAGATATTAAAGACGGCAAAGATGCAGTAGCAGAGTTCTTTCAAGAGACCGGATTTAGGTATACTATAAAGTAAGCGATGGAGTTTATTAAACATGCGTTAGGTATTTGTGGTGAGCACTGGCATCCTTCCGTACTTACCTTATTTGTTGCAGGTGGAGTACTCAAAACTGCCTTAACATATCTTTCCGGAATAGCAAAGAACTTTTTTAACTGAATAAGCCTATTTATAACATATAACTAAAGTAACAACAACAATGAAAGATTTCAACTTAAGAGACTACCTCTCTAATAACCGTTTACTAGAGTCTAAAGACACTTACACAGAGACGGTTACTTTTGACCAGAAGCAGAAAGATAGTAAAACTAAAGAATATAAAGAAATATCTCAGGCGATTGATAATGCTGAAGAAGTTAGAGATATTTGGGGCATGTTAGATTCTAAAATGTTTAAATTTACGGAAAGTGAATTTGAAGATATATTCGGTGAGTGGTGGAATAATCAAATGGGATATGATAGTATTGCAGATTTCTCAAGAAATGCATACTGGGATGATGTACATTCATTATACCTCCACTTAAGAGGCTATGCAGAGCCAATTAACCAGGCGGATGGATCCGAGAATAGTATAGAAGAAGCACTTAATCGAGATGTAGTTAAAAGAGTAAATCAATTTATCTTTTCAATGGCTAAGAAATACGACTACCCGGAGGAATCTGCTATCTATGCAATTGTAGCAGCTTTACAACGTAGAATGCCTTCTGGAGCTGAACTGATAATGCAGAACGTAGAGGAACCAACAGGTGGTGTAAATGAAGCTGCTTATGATCCATCTAAGCATGTAATGCTTAAAGACTTTGACTTTGACGGAATGCTAGAATATGCATTAACATTGCACGTAGGTACACCAATCGAGACTCTTAAGAAAGTAGCACAGGACTTTGAAAACGTTAACTACCATAGAGAGGTAGCTTATCTTTTTGACGCTATTGATATGCTAGAAGCTGAAAAGGATGAAGAGTTTGCAGATAGCCTTAGATTATTTAAAGACGAAGTTGAAAAGACTATCGAAAGGTTTAGCTATAAAGTAACTGACTCAATAGCTGAGTCTAAAGCGTTAAGAAAGCTTATGACAGATGAGGCTGTAACTAGCAAGTAACAAACCTTAGGAGTATCTAAATACTTCAACTACCAAAAATTAAAACATGCCCCCCTTGCCTCTCTTTGACGCACACTAGGGGGGTTATTTTATAAAAGAAAGACAAACAATCTCCCTAAGGCAGTTGCCTTATAAGCAGAAAGTTCGTATATTAAAGTATAAATAAAAAGAAATAGAAGTTATGTTAGATTTAAACAACCAAACCCCATTAACCTTATCACAAATTGCAACCAAAGCACCAGCGGTTGTAGAGCAGAATGCATCACCTAGAGTTTCAAAGCACTACGTACACATTCCGACAACAGTTCTCATCTCAGACATGAAGAAGCTTGGCTGGGAGCCAGTAGCAGTCGATCAACAGAGGTCAGGAGGTAAAGAGAGTAATAAGTTTGCCAAGCATATGGTATACTTCAGAAACCCAGAAATCGTTTTAAAGACTGAAGATGGTGAGGTAGTGTTCCCTCAAGTACTTATGGTTAATTCACACGACGGTAAGGGAGCATTTCAGTTTCATGCTGGTCTATTTAGACTTGTATGTGCAAACGGATTAGTTGTTTCAACTAAAGACTTTGGATCACTTCGCATAAGACACAGAGGGTATAGCTTTGAAATGTTAACCGAGACTATAAAGGACTTGGTAGGTACATTACCTAGAACTGTCGAAGTACTAAACAAATTCAGAGACATACAGTTGGATGAAGATCAGAAAGTAAAGTTTGCATTAGAAGCTATAGGAGTTAGGTTTGGTGAGAATGGAGCAGAAGTAGAACCTTTAGAATTATTAAAGCCTAAGAGAGAAGCAGATAAAGGAAATAGCTTATGGGCTGTCTATAATATTCTACAAGAGAGAATTATACAAGGAGGGTTTGAATATAAGACCGAATCAGGTCGTAACAAGACAGCAAAGAAGATAACAGCCTTCTCAAGAGACATCTCAGTGAACAAAGAACTATTCGCTTTAGCAGAAACCTATACATCGTAAGAAATATGAAAACATTAAAGAGCCTTAAAGGAGAGATCAGAAGAGTAGATGAAGCAACAGCTAATAAGTTAATAGGAACAACTTGGCAATACTGTAGCAAGTCAGAGTACAAAGCACTCCGGAAGAATGTACCGAAAGAGCAAACTGCTCCTACTGACGTTACGGAGAATAGGAACATCTCAGATAAGAAACTGAGGAAGCAAAGAAAGCTTGCTAAAGCACAGAAGGCTTAGTAGAGTACTAAAGAGAGGTGTAAGAAGCCTCTCTTTCTTAATGTTCGGTAAGTTCTTCACTATGTATTAGCGATGGCAAATATGCAACTACTTAAAAATAGTACAACTTCTACAAAGAAGAAAAGACCCGGAGTTCATGCAAAGAGTAAAAGCTCTGTACATAAGAACGGGAAGCACTACACTAAAGCATACAGAGGTCAAGGTAAGTAAAGCTACCTCCTCCGTTTAGTTTCTCAAAGAGTTGTTACTTAACTCTAAATTACTTATATTTCTTTAAATGATAATCGATATGAAAGATCAAAAATGGATAGCACTCTTTAGTCAGAGCGGTAGTGAAATAGCTTTGATAGCTGAAGCACTAGGTAGATGGCCGGATGAGATAATAACCAATAGAACCCCTGGAGATATTCATACTCTTAATCCTGCTATAGCAACTGAGAGGATTACCTACTTGAGCAAAACCCCAACTGCAGAGGAGTATCTAGAGGCGCTAGGAGAAGAACCTGCTTTAATTACTCTTCACGGATGGTTAAGAATAATACCCGAAGCAGTAATACAACAACATCCAGATATAATAAACGGACACCCTGGTGCACTCTCTATACAAGAAGGTATACTTAAAGGAATGAACCCTCAAGAGAAGGCATATCGTATGAATCTAACCGTCTCAGGCTGTGTTCTACATAAGGTAACAGTAGGGGTGGATGAAGGACCTGTCTTAGAGGAAAGACTTGTGGAGATAAAAGATTTAAGTCTCGATGGAGTTTACAAAACCTTGCATGAGACTTCGGTAAGTCTTTGGGTTTCTTTTCTCAAAGGCGAAGTAGTATAAGTTGCCTTTCTAAGTGTTAGGTATTATATTAACGTAATACTTCAACTAACATAGATGCAAAAAATACTCGAAAAACTAGCCTGGAAAACCCGACGATGGAATTTTAAATTTCAATCTTTTACACTGTACCTTAACAACCAAAGTACCTGGGGATTCAGTTTGATGACATTCTCAACTAACTTAAGAGACTATTCGCTACTTTCATTCGAGTTTAGACTACCTAACAAGACGCACGTTAAGACACTATCAATAGATCATTGGGATTTATTCTATGTAAGAAATTACTTATCCGATAGGTGGGATGATCTAGATGACAGGGAACTATGGTCAGGTAACCTAGGAGCTTGGGAGAAAATACAGCTCTCTATATTAGATAAACTGTTTAGACTGTAGTATATTCCCGACAAACAAAAACAACAAAGTAGTTGCTTCTTAAGCGGCAAGTTCGTATATTTAGGTATAATAAAAAAGATAATAAAAGTTATGACAGAAGCAACACCACAATTAGAATTAGATTTAGGAATGTTAACAGTTGAGCAGCAGGAACGTGTTGACTCATTCAAAAGACAGCAAGTAAGAAATGCCGATAGAGTTACGGCTAGTAATACACGTGAAGAGGCACTACTACTATCAGGAGGCTTTCAGCTAGGTATTGATTTTGTAAATGATTTCAAATGCGAAATAGTAACACAAACTAGATCATTCGGCTACGGAGAGGACAGCTTTGAAGCTGAAGTTGTATTTACTGACATTACAGGAGGCTGTTCTTTGATTACTAATTACTTTGATTCTAGAGAGAATAAGATGGTAGTACGTACAAAAAATAGATTAAGCTGTGAAGGTGATAAGTTAGAATGTTCAACTATAACATCACAGTATAGAGCATACAAACCAGCTACACTACTTAAGAAGTTGGAAGAGTATAATGCAGAGCAGAAAGATAAGTTTGCATTTGCTAACAAAACTAAAACAGTATTAAATTACACAATAGAGAAGTATAAGAAACTATTCCCAAACGCTACTGTTGAAGAGGGAATGGATTATAGAAAAAGAGGTAGAGGGCATGACTATATAGAGTTTCCAATAGTGTATGTTAAGTTTGAGAGCGGTTCTTGGCTTTCATTTAGATTAGGACACGAAATAGATAGAGAGTATACTCATAAGAAGTTCAATAGAGCTACTAGCGAGATGACTTCAATGGCAGTATTAGAAATGTTTAACAATCAAGAAGCAATAAAATAAAAGTTATGATACAATTTAAAGATTTAAAATTTGAGCCAAGAGGTTTTGGCGGAGTAGGAGCAACACACACATTCGATAATGGTATTACAATTAGTGTTCAAGCTAGTAAAATGAATTACTCGACACCTAGAGAGGATTTGACATCGTCTGATCAATTTAGTTCCTTTGAGGTAGCAATATGGGGTGAAGATGGAGAGTTTATAACTAAAGAATTTGTACCTGATGCTGGTGATGATGTTTTAGGATGGCAGGGTAGGGATAAAGTAAACGCCTTAATGTTGCTAATTCAGGATAAATAACATGGAGTATAAAAATAGATATAACGACGTTTATACATTCACTAAACAAGAGGATGGTAACGTATTAATGGAAGGTAAATTTGAGTGGATGAGAGCAGGAGGTGATTTTATAGATCCAAGTGGAGGTCCGTTTATTAAAGTAGGTCAAATGTTATCTCACATTATTTATGATGATGAGTTTAATGTTATAGTAGAATCGTTTGAACGTGTTGATAATGGCTACCTTATCAAGTGTAAGGAGCATGAATATGATCCAAATGATACTTTACATTTGTCTGATCTTAAAACTATAGGAGGAATAATTAATACAACAGGAGAATGAAGATAGGTATTTCATCCGTTTGGGGTCAGATTTATATTCTACCATACATCAAACTAACACACACACGAACACTTAATGGAGATTTAGAACTTATTATTGGGTGGTTAAATAAAGAAATAGTAGTATCAATTTAATTATGAAAATTTTACACATAAGCGATACGCACACATTCCACGAGTTATTAGAAATACCTGAAGGGGTCGGTATGGTTATTTTCAGTGGGGATTGTAGTAATCCAAGAGATCCATACAATAACGAACCTGAAGTTAGAGCGTTTATTGATTGGTTTGCTAATTTACCTATACATCATAAAGTATTTGTAGCTGGTAATCACGATACAAGTATTGAGAAAGGATTGGTTACTAAATTAGATTTTAATGATCGTGGTATTCACTATCTTGAAAATGAAACTATTGAAATAGAGGGTATAAAGATATTTGGATCACCTCATACTCCTACTTTTGGGAACTGGTCATTTATGAAAGCAAGAAACAAATTGGAAAGAATTTGGAGTAGAGCAATTGATGACGATACAGATATTATAGTAGTTCATGGCCCACCTAGAGGAATGTTAGATTTATCATATGATAGAGCTAATCTTATGGAGCACTGTGGTGACAAATCATTACTGAATAGAGTTATGGAAGTAAATCCTAAACTAATGCTATTTGGACATATCCACAATTGTAAGGATGTTATAAACGCTGGAACTAGAATTATACCAGGATTAGATACAATATTCTCAAACGGTTCTGTGGTTACTGATGGAAAATTTGGTAAATTAACAAGTCAAGGAAATATATTTGAAATATGAGTAAACTAAAACAAACTAAAATACCAGTAACATTAACTGAAGATTTATTTGACTTAATAACTCAAAGTAAACCAAACTGGAAATTA
>Ga0307992_1001870_pt1 | contig 12260 bp, 9 predicted proteins | sample EllFjometagen133_FD_203162 | JGI IMG/M metagenome (GOLD analysis project Ga0307992, IMG submission 203162) | Marine microbial communities from Ellis Fjord, Antarctic Ocean - #133 | ecosystem: Environmental > Aquatic > Marine > Unclassified | place: Southern Ocean | collected 2014-10-08
TTCAAATATATTATCTAGTCCTTTTCGTTTATCTAAGCCATATCTTTCAGGGATATAGTTTATTATAACTTGAGCATAATTAGTATCTAATAGCTGCGGTAAGTCTAAAAGATTTTCACCTTCTTTAGGCATTAACGAAACATTTGATGTATTTGAGAATCCTGATTTAACGTCTAGTGGCTTGTACATAATATTGATTAGAAATCTTGCGATGGGTCGTCAAGGAAATAAGTTTGTGGTGTTCTACGAATACTTTTTAAAAGTTCTTCTAAAGATCGTGAGAATCTAAAGTCTGCTAAACTCTCTAGTCCAGCGTTCTCGTCCCACATCTCATAGAATTTGTTAAGGTCATGTATTAGAACTTCAATATACGCTTCTGTCAAAGGTGAGATAAAGTAATCTGTTGTAGCTGTTATTTTTGGCTCAATAGGTACATATCTAAAGTTGAAATCCCTTTCATCTGTTCTTTCTATCGGAGTAAAGATTAACTTATTGTTATTTATGAAATACCCTGATAGCTCCGAATTAGCTTTAGTAATAAGCCAAGCGTCATGCTGTACCACATCATTTACTTCTTCAAATAATCCTGTTCCAAAAGCTCTAATTTGTTTAAAGTCGTTAGGTAGCCATTCTCCTGTTTCTGCTAGGCTGTCGTTGATCGCTGCTGTAGTAATAAATCTTTCAGGAGATTTTTTAACTATCTCTCTGTATAAGAATAGATTTATCCAATCGCACCAGTCTAAGAAGGTAGCCTCGGAAACATCAGAGGTTTCTCGTTTTTGTCTGCGCCATATTGTAGAAACACTTGATACTAATAGTGTTCCAGTCATTACAGGTGAGATTGCCTCATCGTAGTATGAAATCGTTATACTCGCTGTAGGAGCGTCATCAAGAGTAAAATCATTATCTACAAAGGTTACATCTCCTGTGTAAATTGCACCGTCTACAGTTATTATAACCGCTTGATAAAGCGTGTTTGCAGTAGTGTAGGTTTTATTTACACTATTTATTAACCCTGTGGGAACTTCTGATAAATTATACGCCATGTTGTTTGGTTATACTGTATATTTCTTTTTATGGTTGATCTTGGGTACTACTTTTCTCTTTACCATTCCTTTCCCTAGCCTCTTGTTAATCATCTTCTTTCCTGATTTGTGTACCATTTTTTTCATAATATATTGTTATTGAATTTCAAACGATTCCATGTACCAGTCTATAAACTGCCCCTGTTTGTCTGTTCTTTCGTGTGAGTATATCTGTACTGAGATAATGCAGTAGCTAATGATTATCAGCAGGGCAATCACAGCTCCAAGCAATCCGCACGTTATTTTATGAAATGGTTTCATACTAGTATAATTAGTTTAATAAATGCTCCTCCAACGGCTATAAGGACAAATCCTACTGTCCCATATACCAACTTTTGTAAATTCTTTACTGTAGGGCAAGTTTCTAATCTCCACTTAGTATTGTCTTTCACGTTCCCGTTTGTCTTGTCCTGTCTTTCATGTACACCCTTAAATCCTTCTTTTACAAGAACGCCTAGATTATCTATTCGCTCTACAATTACTTCGTTACTTGGTGCTGTCATATTAGTATGTTAATTTATACGATTGAAGTAATTAGTCCGTTCTTTACGGTTACGGTAGCCCCATCACCATTTGTAAAAGTTGTAGTTATCCCTGGACTATTATCGCTAGACCTATATCCACCAGCCTTAAAGGTGTCATCTGTTTCAAGCTGATTTGCTGCACCTCTGTATAAGTTCACATCTGTACCCCACCATATCCCATCTCTTGAAGTTGTAGGGCTGCTTGACCCTCCTAAATGAATTGCTTGCATTGTTGTCCCAGTATATGCACCAGGGTTAACCATTGTCTCAAAATATAGCCCGTATCGTTCTTGATTGTTTGCTGAGAATGCGGGAACGTGTAAACTCACTCCTCTATACTTGGTTATGTCTCCACCATTACCTTGATTTGCCGTTGAGAAAGGGTAAAACGAATCTATCGTACCCTTATAAATATTTACACCAACTCTATATCCAAACGCATACGTTACAGCAGCACTAGTTCCAGCTCCAGAACCAATACCAGCTCGCACATATGACCCGTATAATGCCCCATCCAATGCCCCATCAAAATCAGTGCTCAGAAGTCCATTTATTGATTCTATAGTCACATTGCCAGTTAGGGTTACACCAGCATCAACACGCACCTGATTCAGAAGATCAAGACAAGAAAGACTATAAGATAAGTCAGTCGTGGTGTCTGAATCAATGGTAACACTTATTCCTCCACCAACTTCGTCGTCTACACTATGAAATACATTAAATATATACCGACCACTACCTCCAGTAGTACCAATGCTGACATTATCAAGTCCTGCATTGAGATAAAATAAATATGGAGCAGTATCACCAGATATGATGAAGTCATAATCGCCTCTCCCTGGGTTTATTGATACGTCAGCAACAGGCTGAAGTGGTACATACGCACCTACAGGGCTAGTGCCATCTACATAAGCTTTAATAGATTGCTGCGAACAGAAAGCTGTTGCTGAATTAGAAGCCATATTATCCTGGTCCAGAAATCCATCATCCACGCCAAGAATCTGATCGTTATCAATCATACCTTGAAAACCATCGTTCTTCGGTGCTATTTTTGCGATTAAATCAATACTCATATTATGGTTTAGTTTCTACTACAGTCGCCCCCAGGTTGGCGTTGGTAGACCTCCAGACATAGTAGTCTTCAGTCCAACCATTTACATTTGTTACACTTACGGTTTCAGGAGATTCAAACCCTCCCTCAAAACCTCCTACCCAGAATGTTGGAATACCTAATCTCTTAGGGAATGCGAACAACATATACTCAGTAGCAGCCGTTGTTACACTATCCCAGACTTGGGTGTTGTCATTAGTTATTTCGTTTGTTGCAAGACCTTCAATATCAGCCTCGCTATATCCGCTAGTTGTTGTTGTAATTCCGTAATATAAAGGATTCATAGTTGGTGTGGTTGTGGTTGTATATGTGCCTAGAGTAGACGAGCCAAGATTAGCTTGAGATGAAGCGTACACCTTATAGTTCTCAGTATACCCTGCACTATTAGTAAGTGATACTGTTTCCGCTTCTTCAAATGCACAACCAACCGAATTGAATCTAAATCCTGTTGCACCATCTGTCTCATAGTCTCTACTGGTTGCTATAGACGTGTAAGTAGAAGGGAATGCGAATACTAGGTATTCTCCTGCTCCTGGGTTCAATGCTTCTTGTCGTGTCTGGTCATTACTGATCGCACTACCAGCCAGAGCCTCAACATCAGCTTCGGTGAATCCACTATTCTTACTTGCTACTCCCCAATATATCAAATTTCTAAAGTAAACTGTTGCAGAATAGGCTGTGTCTGTATCTGTGCCATCCGAAGCCGTTAAAGAGAACGTAATATATTTATCCTTAGCTGAAGGATATGCTGTGTTTTCTACTGTTATTTGTGTTGTGAATGGGTCTGTTAATGTTAGGTCAGCAGCCCATGTGACCCCACCATCTGATGTCAAAGCCACATCCCCTGAAGTAGCTGGGCCATTGTTGTAAGTCATATCAAAGGTAATGTTACCTGTAGTCTCCCAAGTTCCTGTTCCTATCAATTGAGTAGCTGCTTCGTTATCAGTGAAGCTTGCCACAGAAAATGTAAAGGTTGCGTCATAAAGTGCTGGGACCCATGCGGCTCCATTCCATTTTAATACATAGTTTTTAGTAGGAGCTGCTGCATCTACGTCTGATAAATCATCAGCACCAGCTTCGTCTGATAATATCCCTGAAGCATCATTCTTTGGTATACCTGCTACTGATAAGTTTTTAACAGACACATTGCCGTCTTCTGCTATTCTAAATCTTTCTGTTACGGCTGCGCTGCCATCTGGTGAGGTAGAGAATATTAAATCCGCAGGTGTATCGCCAGCCCCAGGAGTTCCATTTACGACTGCTTGTATTAAAGCTGCTCCCCCTGAATAAATAGAGCCGTCATAAGCATTGAACTTAATCTCTCCTATTATATCTCCATCAGCTACTATCGTTGGAGTCGTATAGTCGCCTCTGCTTCTTCTGAACTCATAAGCAAATCCATCTGAGGCTTCTGCATCGTTATTGAAGTAATGCCTCTTTCCTCCGCTACCTTGGAATGATTCTCCTATATATCCACCAAAATCATCCTGTGACCATTTAGTAAGCCAGTTAGGGCCACTACCTCCTGCATAAACAAATACATCTCCACTAGTACCACCACCTGAATAATTGCCTCCTCTTATATAAACACTTCCACCATCACCTACCGAAGTTGAATCTCCTCCATTCACATAAGTATCGTATCCGTCTGCTGTATTATTAGAGGCTTGTAGCGTTAGATTAACTCCATCACTGTATATAGTTCCCCTTGTCAAAATTATATCGCCATCATTCTCAATCCTCATATGCTCTGTAGATACAGAAGCATCGTTTGCAGTTGTTCTGAATATTAGTTGTGAGCCTTGCTTCCCTACATCCCAAGTCTGAGTAGCTGCTGCTTCTATTGTAGCTCCTATTCCAAAATTAGCTCCATCATATCCACCGAAGTGGAAGTGTCCAATACTGTCTAAATCCTGAGTAGCTGTTGGTGCAGATTGACTTCCTCTACTTTTAAGAGTGGCAATAAAACTAGCTACATCATCATCTGCCTGATATATGTTTACTATAGCCCCAGCATTAACATCTGATTCATGTCTTACATCAACGCCAAAGGTAGCAGCAGCAGCAAGTCCTACTGCTAATTTACCGCTTATAGATATGTCATCTCCTGAATTTGTAGGAGTTAATAGTGTTCCTGTCCTATCCCAATAATTTGTTAATGGAGAAACCGAATCGTCCACATAACCTTGCGTAACGAATTTGTCATTATCAGCAGCACCTGTACTAACACTGGCAATCCCGTTAAGTAAACCAAGTTCTGTAGTTGTTATTGTGGCACTCTCAACTATTGAACCAGCGCTAGATATCATTACAAAATCATTATTTAAAGCTGCACTTGAGTTAGTTCCTCCATTAGCAATAGGTAATACTCCAGTAACATCATCCGTAAGGTCTATTGAATTAGCAGTTATTACTTGTCCTACAATAGTTATGTAATCTTTTCCAGCTAAAGTAACAGCAACGTGTCTATCGGTTGTGTTAAGGTTAATAGCTATTCTATTTTCTTGTAAAGCCCCTTCTACTTCTGTAGCTGTGATTATAGTACCTGCATCTGCAATAGGTACATCTACTGCACTCACTTGATTCGCTCCTGTTCCCCAATCTATATGAGTATCGTTAATCCCGTTAGCAGTAATATCTAAAGTTATGAAGTCCCCGCCATCCGTGTATGAAAATGGAGTTCCTGTTCTTAAAATGCCATCGTTATTAGCAGCTCCAATATAATCTGGAGTAGCAGCAGCATCAACTCCAACCTTGTCGTTTGTGTCCGCTATAATTGAATCATCTACATAACCCTGGGTTACAAACTTATCATTGTCGGCAACTCCAGTAGACACGCTTGCTATTCCATTTAATAGTCCTAATTCTGTTGTGGTAATAGTTGCACTCTCAACTATTGCATCGCCACTTGAAACCATCACTTTATCGTTTCCAAGAGCAGCACTTGAATTTGTTCCGCCATTTGCAACAGGAAGAACACCAGAAACATCATCAGTTAAATCTATAGCATTCGCTGTGATCTGTTGTCCTACTAATGTTAAGTAGTCCTGTCCCGCTAAAGTAACCGCAGCATGCCTAGCCGTAGTATTTGCCGAAACATCTGCATTGGCTGATACTCTAACCTCTGTGTAGTAAAGATTTGTACCCTCTGGTATATCAGTTGTACTTACTTGATTAGCACCTACGCCCCAGTCTATATGTGTGTCATTTATGCCATCAGTGGCTATATCTAAAGTTATAAAATCACCTCCGTCAGTGTACGAGAACGGCAACCCAGTCCTTAGCACTCCATCATTATTTGCAGCACCTAAATAACCAGCGGTTGCAGCTACATCAACTCCTACCTTTGTATCTGAACTAGCCGCATGTACATGTAACGCATCCGCATTACTTCCGTCACTCAATGTTTCTAATTCTGCACCAGTTACGTCAGTTGCAGCATCATTCCCTGAAATGTCTGAATAATCAGCGTCAAAGGCGAGTGTTATAAAATCTCCACCGTCAGTATATGTAAGTCCATTTGTTACAGTTACTCTCAATACACCGTCATTACTTGCTGCCCCTATATATCCTGCGGTGGCTGCAGCATCAATGCCAACTTTTTCATCAGTTGCTCCAGCGGCAATAGTGTAAAACTCTAACGCTGTTGCTCCAGCATTAACTCTAACACCCTTTGCTGCTGAACCAGTATAATTTACTGGAGTATCAGTTAACCCAACGAATGTATTTACACTAATAGCACCATCAACATACGCTTTTACCGCTTTCTCGGTAGGGATAGCTATATCTGAATCACCACCTAAAGTTGTGTCTGTTGAAAATTCGTTTATTGCCTGTCCGCTATTAAGCGTAAAACTACAACTCATATCAAAAGTGTCTGCACCTTCATCAAATGTAATCACACCATCATTGTTTTCTCCATTAAAGGTCAAAGTATAATCTATTCCTGCTTCGCCTGTTCCTATAGTAACTCCTCTAGCTCCTAGAAGCATTGTATCTGTTCCTGTAACAGCGTTAGCAACTATATTTAACGAACTACCGTCAAATTCTACATAAGCATCTTGCTGTTCTCCGAAATATATCTTTTGAGAATCCCCATCTAAAGCCCAATCTGCACCTGAACCGTCATATATAGCCCAATTACTATCAGCACCTTCAACCTTACTTATTAGGATTCCTCTAGCTACACTCGTTCCAACTGTACTACCTTTCACGTCTATCCATATACCGTTAGTCTGAGGAGCAACACTACCACTAACAAGAGTAGGAGTATTGTCAATGTCCAGATAAATACCGTTTACACGACAAGAAGCTGCACCTGCACCACCGCTATCTGTAAAAGTAGGTGAGAAATCTATATCTATCTTATGTCCATCAGCACCAGAGAATATCTGTCCAGCGGCTGTTGTAGTATAAGTTCCGTCATTATCTATGTGTGTAAATATACCAATATCATCAGTAGAGCCAAACCATAAAGCGGTTGAATATGATACTGTGCTTGTATTTACTATTTCATTGAAAATCCCATAGTTGTATATGAAATTTGCAGGGTCAATCACCACATCCGTATGTTTTGGCGAGATAGTGTTGTGTATTCCAAATTGGTCTTCTGCGCTACCAGTACCACCGTTTATATCTCTAGTTAAAACAAAGTTATAACAGCTAGTACCAGCAGTCGTAAAGTCGTTTGTAGCACCGTCTAGGTACATACCATAAACATCTGTAGCACTTGTTTGTATGTGTAATGGATAAGAAGGCGTAACACCTATCCCAATACTTCCATCAATTCTAACATTATCATTAGCATTACTTGTAGTTAATTCAGTTCCAGTCCTAGTCCATAAATCAGATGTAGTAATATATCCTGAATCATTCGTGAATATACTTATATTCTGCCCTGTTAAAGCGGTAATAGCTCTAGCGTTTGTAAAGTATAGATTAGTTCCTTCCGCTAGGTCTGTCGTTGTAAAGCCTGATATGTCAGTTATAAATCCACTATCATTAGTAAAGATAGAAATATTAGGCGGGACTGCAAGCCAAGCCGTAAATACTGGGTCAGTTTCATTTGCTGGTACTTGCGCTCCAGTTATAAATCCCTCTCCAGACCAATCGCCCCATCCATAAGCCGTATTCCAATTAGCAGAATTATCTACAATAGAAGTATCCCATGCACTACCTGTACTCAATGCTATTCCAGCTCCAGGGTAAATCATACCTCCCCCACCAGCAGAAGTAATTGTTATATCTTGTCCTACTTGAGTAAGCGTAATATTCGTTCCCTCGGAAAATGTAACAGCATCAGTCAGCGCAGCTTCTCCAGTCTTTTTAATGCTAGTGACAGCAGAAGTTAAATAACCGCTATCATTATTAAAGATACTTATGTTCTGTCCTGTAAGTGCTGTAACAGCTCTAGCGTCTGTAAAGTATAGATTAGAACCCTCCGTGAGGTCGTCAGTGTCCTTTAGAGCAAGTCTAGCGTCAAAGTCGGCATTATAGTCGGATGAGTCATATTTGAGGTCTAAGGCAGCCTGTAAATCCAATTGATTTGCTAGTGTGCCTGTGATTGCACCCCAAACCGCAGTTCCTCCTATTGTGTCAGCGTAAGTCTTATTAACAGCATCATCTCCAACCAAAGGTGTATCACACCGCAAAGTACCAGCACTAAAGTCTAAAGTTGTACCAGTAGTATCAATCCTAGTTGGTTGGATTACATTAAGAGTCATTTATATATTTTTTGTTACTTTTTATTAGCTCTCATCGCTTTTCTAGCTTTACGTCTAGCTACTCTCCTAGCGTGAGGAGATTCTATTTTTTCTTCTTTCTTTTTAGCCATGTTTTAGGTTGTTATAATCTATGTAAGTTTAGGTCTAAAGTTTTGAATTGCCCATAATTGATTAAGGTTAATAATTATTCCGAGAATACTATCCAAGCCTTGAACGAAGTTCCATCATACAAGAATTCAACTATTGTTCCTGCTGCGGTTACAATATCTGCCGAAGTATCACATAGAATTATATTATATCCTCCACCAGTAGCTTGTGCATCTTTGATTGTTACTACTCCATCAAATTGAACCTTAAATGAAGAACCTGCATTCCAATTAGTAGGAGATATTCTGTTGATTTGTGTAGTTCCTGTAATATCAAAGTAATTTCCATCTTCTCCTAAAGTTAAATCATTAGCACTCGCGACATCAGCACCCTTTGATTCTAAAAATCTACCAGCACCCATTGTTAATAGTCCAGGCACAGTAGTAGTTCCTATTCCTACTTTTCCAACAAGTCTTCCTTCGTCGTAATCATAGCCTAAGACTAAGTGTCCATCGTCGCCATCAGCACCTCCATTCTGACCTTCTCCACCTGCTCCACCTGCAAGATAAAGGTTATTTCCATCTCCACCATCGTTGACTCCAGTTTCATATCCACCCGAACCCCATCCACCAGTGATTTGCATTGCTCCACCTTTATATCCGTTGCCGCTAGTAGATTCTCCACCATCAGCACCAAACATAATGAATAGTCCAGTTGCATCTGCATCATCCGCACCTTCACCTGGGAATATTTCAATATAATCATTATCAGCATTTGCCAACTCGTACCATGAGAATATATCTCCTTCATCGTTTTCTGTTCCTATAGAAAGGAAATTCTCCATTGAGCCACCCTGTGCTAAGTCAAGCCCGAAAGCTCCATCATGCGTTCCGTCACCAGTGCTTTCAGTATCAGATACAAATTCCATATATTGAACTGTTGCACCCGCGTCATCTTTACCCCAGAATTTTAAGTTTGTAAGCTTTCCTCCCGCTGGAGTAACTGTATTGTAGTAATTAGCTACAAGGGTTTCGTTAGAACCTTTCAAATAGTATTCACCTTGTGTTCCGTTTACACCTCCACCATCACCAGTTCCTCCTATTCCTAATATATCTTCTATGTCACCACCGTTTCCTCCATTTGAGCCACCAGTAGCCCAAGCAGTAGAACCTTGTCCTGTTGTTCTAACTAATCCACCACCATCATAAGCTCCTGCCGCAGTTGGCATTGTAGCCGCAGTAGCAGTAGTGTTTATACTATCACCTGCACCTGTATCAGATGTGTGGGGCATAATTGTAATATCGCTTTCATTAGCACTTAATGTGGCATCAAAAGCATAAGAGCCTGGATATGCAAGATAAGCATATTTCTTACCATTAGTCGCACCTATATCGTCTACAGTTGCCACGAATGAGAACATAAATGAAGTCGCGTTATCAGCACTAGCGGCAGCAGTTATAAGATCTCCTTGAGTTGCTCCAGCAAATTCTCCAGCTCCTAATCCTGTACTATGATATTGACCCTGTAAGGCTGTCATTCCTGCGGCTGCACCCACTAAAGTAAATTCGTGATAAGACTGACCACCAGTTGTAACAGGAGTTCCTGTACTACCAGAAGTCATACTAACTAAAGGTGCTGTTCTAGCTGAGGTGTCTGATACGGTTAAAGTATCACTCATCCCGAGAGTAGTAACTCCACTTAAAGCTGCTGCTCCTAAATCTACGGGTCTATTTGTTGTCCTTTGGGTTAAACTCGTTCCGTTATCTAACCATAAAGGTATACTTGAACTTCCACTCATTTTATATTTGGTTAAATTATATTACCACACACTTATAGATAAATTGACATAATTACTTCCACCTGTACCATTCTTTCCTTGAATAGTCGCTCCTGAAGCAATCAATATATTATCAAAGACCCAAGTAGTACCTGCTGGGATATAGTAATGATTTGTAGTTCCGCTATCTATACTTATGATAGCTGGATGAGTTTCAACACTTACGCTCATGTGGTGTCTGTCTGCTGTTGTGGTTACTACCGTAGTATAAGCATTATCTCCTGCTGCATCTTGACCGTATGCCTGTGGTGCATTACCTTCTCCCTCAGTTGAAACCTTCAAATTACCATTAACATCAACGTGTAATGGAGAGGCATCGTTATCATCGTAGGTATCAACAGCGTCTTTATATATAGCACCTACTAAAGCTACCGTAGGAGTTGCTGTTGCTGTTGCATTATCCACCTTAACAGCTTGTCTAGCGTCTGTTGTGCCGTCTTTTAATTCTACTGCGCCTATTTCAATATCTGAACTTATAGCAACTTTCAATTGACCATTTACATCTGTTTGTAGTACTGCCGCATCTCCGTCTGCATAAGTAGTAGGGGCAGCTCTATATTCTCCTCCTACTGGTAAAATAGGTGGTGTTGCAGCCATAGCTGAATCGTCTACTGCTACTGCTACTCCTCCTACTTTAGCTACATTTACATCACTAGCAACTACTGTTCCACCACTTGCTATAGCACTCCAAATGTTGTAAGTTATTGTTTCACTTGCTGTTGCATCAGCTTTCTTTCCTATAATCCTACCTCGCATATAATCTACGAAGTATTGACCATTAGTTAAACTTTCTGCATACTCTAAAGGTTTTTGCCAGTTCTTAGAATATTCTACTGGACATATAACTTCCTCTGTAAGAGTAGTTCCTGTACCGAATACTAGAGAAGACCTATATTTGAATATCTCTACCTTCTCTAACTTAGTATTGTCAAAACTCGCTAAAGTTCCTACCCAGTTTTGAGTTTCTGTTACTCTGTCATTAGCAACAGTAAACGTGTAAACATCTGTTGCGTCAACCACACCGAAGACCCATCCATAAAGGACATTCCCTGATGTGTCTGTTAGTTTCGCTATGAATCTTTTAACTGTAGTCGTTAGACTTTCAAAAAGACTCTCTAAATCTTTGTTCGGGTCGTAAACAACGAAGTCTGCACTTCCTGCTGTTTCAGTTACCGATTGTAGCCACCAAGAGTCATTCTTCTTGCCCTCAAAGTAAGCTGTGTAAACCTTGTTCTTTTTTAGTCCCCAGTATGAAGCGACTTGATCGCCCTCTATAGAAACTATTGCTTTTGTTTCGGTAGCATTTACTGTAATGGCTGCTGCCGCTGCTTTACCATTGTAAGTTAGAGTTTCAGATGTAGAAACTAATTGTTGAGCTTCAACCGAGTCTATTGGGAATGGTTGAGTCGGGTCAACTGTTTCTGAATACTGATTTCTAACCAGTGTACCATTGTCTGCCATGGTATATTTGGGTTAAATAATTATTATTTTGTTAAAAATGCGATTACTTCTGCTTTTTTAGTTTTCTTCTCAACTTTCATGCCTTTTTCTGCTGCTAGAGCCTTTAATTTTAAGAAAGGCATACTAAGGTCTATTTCAGTCTTAGCAGGCTCTACGGGCTTCTCAGGAGCTTCTGGTGGTGTTTCAGGTACTTCTTCCACTTTCTCTCCACGCTGTTCGGCATCATATTTGAGCATTTGCCCTTTACTTAGCCAACGATTTCCACGTTTCCACATTTGAGTTGTCATAGTTACTTGGTTAAATGGTTTTTAATAATTTGACCTGCAAAGAATATGTCGTATATTCTGCAAACCAATGATTTGATAAATTCTGACTCTTTATCTGTGAGTTCAATCTCATCACTCCCTTCAAACTTTAGAAATAACTCGTACT
>Ga0307992_1001871_pt1 | contig 12257 bp, 14 predicted proteins | sample EllFjometagen133_FD_203162 | JGI IMG/M metagenome (GOLD analysis project Ga0307992, IMG submission 203162) | Marine microbial communities from Ellis Fjord, Antarctic Ocean - #133 | ecosystem: Environmental > Aquatic > Marine > Unclassified | place: Southern Ocean | collected 2014-10-08
TACTCACAAGTTAAGACAGATCCTCAGAAACGGATTCTAGTTATCGATGAGGCTTGGATATTGCTTCAACATGAAGAAAGCGCTAGATTCCTAGCTGGGCTGGTTAGAAGAGCCAGAAAATACTACTTAGGGGTAACACTAATATCCCAACAAGCTAATGATTTTTTAAATCAAGAATATGGCAAAGCTATCGCTTCCCAATCTTCACTGCGGATCTTGATGAGGCAAGACACTACCACCATTAAAAAGGTGGCTTCAGAATTTCATTTAAGCGAATATGAACAACGATACTTACTCACTTGTGACAAGGGTGAGGGTCTAATCATTGCTGACCAAAACCATGTGGCTCTAAAGGTGGTGGCCTCTGAAAAAGAACATCCGCTTTTAACTACTGACCCGAGAGAGATTTACCAATAAACCATGAATGCTTTTTTTGTAGCTACCTCCCTATGGTCTTTTAGAAAAGAACTAAAGCTTGTGATGCTAGCGTTTCTGGTTGTAATATCTCTGCCAGTAATTGCTGTTTTTATTCTGACTCATACCGGTATTAATGTTGTTTCTGATGCTTTGGTTGGCGTTGACAGTGAAACTAAAAACATCCAAATATTAGATCCTGCAAGTGGTGAAGTAGTTAAAGAAATTGATCCCGTTATTGCTTGGCCAGTGCAAGGAGTAATTACTTTAGAGTTTGCCCAATCTAGCCCATACCAAATTTTCCATACTGGGATTGATATTGCTAATGATCCCGGTACTTCCATTACGCCATTTGTGGATGGTGAGGTAGTTTATGCCGGTGAGATATTTTGGGGGTATGGCAAGCACATCATTATCGATCATGGAGATAACATTAGATCAATCTATGCTCACTTAGACAAAATCTATGTCTTTAAAGGACAAAAGGTAGTGATTGGAGATGAAATTGGCAAAATGGGGTCAACCGGCTGGTCTACTGGGCCACATCTACACTTTGAAGTTAGGGTGTATGGAATACCAGTGAATCCAAGGGTGTTTTTAGATGGATAGAAAATACTCATTGATATAATACATTGGTATGAAAGATAAACAGATAAGTTATTTCATTGAAAATACATCTTTGATAGAGATTGCAAAACAAATTGAGTTGCTAGTTGATCAAAATGAATCTCAATTTTTCACAGAAGCAATTATAGTAGCCTTAGGAGCCTTTCTTGGGGCATTTTTTGCATTTACGTTTAATCAAATTTCTCATAATATAGAAAAGGCAAGAAAGCGATTTATTATTCATAAAAATTCAATGGTCAGAATAGAATATTTGATCGTAAAACAACAAGATCAAATTGGAAGGCTTATGTTTTTATTAAATGAAACAGTTAAAATAATAAATTCTGCTAAATTTACACACAATAGATTTAATAATTTAGCAATAATTCCCGAAATTGAACTAAACCTAGGTGATATAAACCTTATTAATAACGTATCTGACTATTGGATATCCCTAGAAAGAGTAAATAGAGACCTGGACTCAATTAATAGGTTAATTGAAACAATTCAGACACTGGGGTTATCTGGCATTATGCCCAATAAGAAAAATTTTGCCCATTTAGCTAAAAGAATGGGTGAAATTAGCAATCATCTTAAAAATACACTTTTTGATGAAAACATTACTTTGAATGCATACCTACGAGTGTTGATGTCCATAGAAAAGAAAACAAAGCCAATTATTAACATGTTGAGAAATTATAAAATACTTGAACATGAAGTGTCTGATGTAGCCCTGAATTCTGAAAAAGAAAAAATATATGATGAAATTAAAAATAGAAGTAAATAATGCCTATTTTAACAAAAACTTCGTATAGTGAACTATTGACTAGATCAAACGTGGTAGCTAATAATTTAATAAAGTTGATGGATGTTTCAGTTGTGGAGAGTCGTTTTTCAGAATATCAACAACTCTTAAAAAGTTTGAGTACCGCATGGGAAAATAATCAAATCAGGGATTTTACAAAAAGATATCCAAAGAGAATTACTCTATTTGCTTTGAAAGAACTCAAGGAAATAATAATAATATGTGAAGAAATATTTGACAAATCAGATAAATATTCATTACGTTACAAAAATGACCTTAAGATCAAACTAAAAACTATCCTAGGTGGTCCCTTTTACACGTTTAAAGAAACATCAAAAAATAGCAATGCTCGCAATATTCAATTTGAACTAAGAATTGCCACAACATGTTCCAAGACAGGGCTGACAACAAAAATTGGAGAGCTCCCCGATGTGACTGTTGAGGTTGACGATAGAAAATATTTCATTGAGTGCAAAAGAATAATTGGTAAATCTGAAAGAACAATATTTAATAATTTGGATAATGCCTTGAACCAAATTAACAATAATCCTGTTGAATACTATTCGGGGATTATCTGTTTAGACGTTTCTCCTCAATTTGACAATGGCAACTTAATATTGAAAAAAAATAATGTAGTTACGGCCGAAAAGTTTGTGTTAGATCAACTTGAAAAGTATGTATTTTATATTTACAAAAGAAGTGAAAAATTGAAAAAACTGGCTACAAAAAAGAAAATTGGCATGTTGTGGCTAAACTTTTCTGGGGTATATGAGGTGCAAGATGGTTTTGGCTGGATAAATGAGAATGGATTACTTGTTTTAAATAAAGAAAACAAATTACAATCAGAGCAGATATTAAAAGACTTCAGTGTTTTAAATGTAAATAATTTTGATTAAGATCTAAGAGTGTGGTATTTATATTAAAGTCTGTATAATCCAACTTAAAGATAAAATTTATGGCATCACAAAAACAATTTGGCAAAAATATTAAAAAAGCTCGCAATAAAATCGGGTTTACTCAAAAACAAGTTGCTGATAAAGTAGAAATCCATGTTAACTACTATGCCCGAGCTGAAAGGGGTGAAGAAACGTTGTCTATGAAAACTTTAAAAGCTGTTTGCAAAGTTTTAAAAGTTAAATCGTCTGATATTTTAGATTTCTAGTTACTTTTCTTTTTCTTAGGAGATTTTTCAGGACTTATTAGTTTAATCTTGCCACTTTTCTCATCTTCTATCAGTTTGTGTGCCATTATGTGGGCGAAGGCATTGAAATCTTCAAGCAAAGCAACGGCATCTTCTTTAGTTGCATTTTTTTCACCCTTTTCATATTTTAGATAACGCAGAGCGCTATCAATTTCTTTTTCAGTTATTTTAAAACTTGTATATTTCTTTGTCATAGTGTTCCTTATTTTACTTGATAATGTCAATTAAATAAACTTGGATAATTTTAAGAAACTGAACATTTCTTTAGCTGAATCTTCATCATCGATTCTTCTCATGATTTCTCGGCTTTTAATGTGTGAAAGAATGTTGAGACTGCCTTCCCATAAAATCTCTCTGTCAATAATAGCTAATTTGCGATGATGATTGCCTAAACAAATTAAAACTTGAACTCCAATTTGTTCAAAATGCCGAATTTCTAGCTCCGATTGATTCGCATAAGGTTGCCGATGTTCCTTAGGATCACGTGTGACTATATAAACTTTGATACCGCGACTTACCAACTTTTTAATAATTCGTACTATACCCATTCTACCCGAGTCAAGATTTTTTATAAAGCACAAAGAATTTCTGAGGGACCATTAAAGCAAATCGGAAAAAGAAATTAAGAAGACACAGTACCTTGCACTAATCTTACCTAAAAAGGCTGAACACTTTTTTGTTTTAAACTAAAAAAGATGCTAGGCTGAATTTGATTGAAAGTAGATTATCGAAATGGCTAAACCTTATCAACATGCTACAAAAATCTGTGCAAGTCTTACTTTTCTAGCAATTCTGGGTATTCTTTGGGGGCTTGGTGCCCAAAACCCATTGATAATAATGCTTTTCCTTCTTCCCACCGTTCTTTACGAAGTCTATCGCACGGAAGGAGAGTCAACTAAACTAGCCTCCTGGATATTATTATTTGCTTTTATTGCTGAGAGTATATTCATTATCACAGGACTAAGCTTCAATTTAGCCGAATTTCTACAAACAGACCAGAAAATGATCGCTGGATTTATAGTGCCGCTGGGAGATATTAAGGTAGTTTTCCCAATTGGCATCGGTATCTTATCTGCTATTCTCTTCAAACGCACTCGAGGTCGCTATACTAAATGGCTGGCGGTAATCATTTTCATCAGTGTTTTTGCAATAATCTACTCTATTGATCCAACTATATTTACCAAACTTCTACGTTTAGGAGTTCAAGAGGGTCTGAATAAGGTTCGTTATTCTTACTGACATCTAAAACTTGTTGAGTACTCCATATTTTTATTGTATCTATGTAAGCTAGAAGTAACAAATAACGTGTGGTAATTCTATGGCTCGAGAGTCGTAACACTAATATAACCACTCAATTAGCTTGTTTAATCAAGGCTTTCTCTGACTTTAGGCTTGTAGCTCAAATCAGAGAAGAAATAGAAAAAGTGAAAATTCTATAATCGTCGACATAGTCAAATGTAGTAGAATAACTTCTACTGGTGACTTCTATGAAAATTACTATACGTTTAATGACAATGAGCGATTATTTCCAAGTCCATGAAGTGGATATTTTAACTCAACAGCAATACCTTGGTGATAAATTTAATATGATGAATACTGAAGAACAAGAAACTCATCTTGTATCCAGAAATACAGAGTTTGCCAAAAACGTTAATACTGGTTATTGTTTTGTTGCCGAAGAAAATAAGGAGATTGTTGGCTTTATACTTGCTCATGAAACCCTACCGTTTCGAGGAAAACTTTATATACGCTACATTGGTATAAATCCTATACATCAAGATAAAGGCATTGGATTATTGCTGTGCAAAAAACTCATTGAAAGAGCTAAAAATACTAATATTGGTGAAATTTGGGCATTAATAAATACTGATAATCCGTCATCGGAAAAGTTACACAAAAAGTTAGGTTTTAAGATAAGTCTACGTAAACAAGCCACGTTAGAATTAAAAGGTAAAAAACTTTAAACTTAATATTTTGGGTATATTAAGTGCCAATTGGCTCGCCCTAGTAGACATGTTCAGTAACCATAAAATTGATTTGAGTTTTGTAAATGTGAGTGCGTTTGTTGGTTTAGTTAGTGTATAAAAAGAAACAACCTTCGGTGGTTTTGTACTAAAGGTTGTTTTGGTTCTTTGTAGAGAGATAGTTTAATGGCTAAGTTGTTTGGACACATTTACAAGTGTAGTCGACACTCAGCAGTTTTATTATAATGTTCAATCCACAACATCTAGACCAAGTTCAGTGTTTTTTCAAAACCTTCTAGCAGCTCATCAAAATCATTGTTCACTGCCATGCCCATTTTGTTCTTTAATTCTTCATCTGGAACTCTTTTTATTTTTAACAAAGAAATAATTGCATTTTTCCCATACGATTCAATAATGTATTTCACAATTGCGTAAGAAATTAAATAGCCTTGATGATCCGTTTGTTCATCCCACGCTAGTTGTGGGTCAATTAACGCATTGTTGTCTTTAAACCATGCCCAACTTTCTTTGTGTATTCTTTCATCTGAAATATGTTCCCCCTCTACAAATTGGCATATTCCCTCGTTGACCCAATAAAAACAACGTGTGTTTATTTCTGATACAAAGGTGTGAGCAGCTTCGTGAACAATGGTCGGTAGCATCTCTTCTTTCTTGTGTTTTGTAAGTTGTTCAAAGACTAGAGGGCTAAATATGTAAATAATATGCGGATCAGTATTATCTACCATAGCTTGAACCCATGTTTCAGTTTTTGATCCCCATTTCTCATCAAGCTCGGGTCTACTATAAAGCAACCGGATCGTTATTTTTGGTGGCGAAACGTTAAAGAAATCAATAAGCTTTACATATTCCTGTACAAAACCCTTAAAATATTTTAGCTCGTCCCTTTTAGATTTCTGATAATATATATCAACTATAGCCTGGTGTTCTAGGTAGTATGTCTCAATCATGACAAAATTATAACCCAAAGTAAGGTAAGTTAGGACTTATTTATATTTGTATGACCAAAAAAACCAACCTACCCTTACATGCTAAGAGCTGTTAAAACAAAGTTCCCAACTTTATCTACAAACAATCTGGGCAGCCAGGTAAATCTTTTACCGGATGACATTTGCCATCAGGCACGCCCCTAAAACATGCTGAATCATCTTCTTCTGGAGGTGGTTCTGGAGTTGGATCATCTGGAGGTGGTTCTGGAGATGGTTCTCCTGAGCAACTTCCTCCAACTGCATCACAAGCATTCACTCTTCCCCAAATCCAATACCTACCTGTACCAGCTATCGGCTCTGCTGTTGTTTCAATCTGTGTGCGAACCGCTTCATTGCTCGTTCCCAAATCAGTTGCCCAAACCAAGGCGGCTATTCCCGCAACATGGGGCGTGGACATTGATGTTCCATTACCATAGTCATATCCCAAACTTTTGCCAATAGCGTAAGTGTGGTTGGGAAAAGTGCTGTAAACATTAACGCCGGGGGCTGCTACATCAACCCAGTCTCCATAGCTTGAAAAAGAAGCTTTAGCGTCATTATTATCAGTCGCTGCTACAGCAATACAATTACTATAGTACGCCGGATAAGTTTTGCTTGGGTTGTTGCTGTTACCTGCTGCGGCTACAACCACCGCTCCTTTATCCCAAGCATAATTGACCGCATCTTCTAAAGTGATTGATTTTCTACCAGCGCCAAGGCTCATATTGATAACATCGGCGCCTTTATCTGCCGCCCAGATCATGCCACTGGCTATCCAGGAATAATATCCGCTAGCATTATCACCTAAAACCTTGACGTTCATCAAAGAGGCTTGATAACCTACTCCTGCCACACCAACGTTATTATTGGTAATTGCCGCCGCGATTCCCGCAACGTGAGTACCATGCCCATAGCGATCATCAAGGGTATCACTATCAGTAAAATTCTCTTGTAGACCAAGCTTGGCCTCCAAATCCTCATGGTTTTGATCAATACCAGTGTCCAGAATGGCTATTACTATGTCAGGGTTCCCTTGGGTTAGATCCCAAGCTTCGGGAGCATCAATATCGGCGTCCTCGCTTCCTCCGTCTAGTCCAGTATTGTGCATTCCCCACTGTTTATCAAAATGAAAATCATTGGGGCTTTCCAGAGCATGTGCGATGTAATTTGGTTCTGCATAGGCGACTTGCCTGTTTCTAGCATAAGCCGAAACCGCTTCACCTATACCACGGTTTACCGATACTACTTGGACATTGATACCTGGAATCGTTTCCTCTACCCTTCCGCCCAATCTCTTGTGCACTTCATTTGCTTCGTTCGGACTAACTGTCTCCTTGAACTTGACCAAAATTTCCCCCTTGGCATAGTCGCTTTTGCCCTCAGCAGATGCTTGGTTTCCAGTTAATACTCCGATTGACAACGTTAGAACAATAAATGCTCCAACTAGTAAAATCGTTATTTTCTTCATATTTCCTTCACCCCCTTCTAATTCTTATTATATTCATAATACCCGGATTAAGTTTGTTTATAAAGACTAATTAAAAGATTTGGAAAGGATTATGAAGATTTTAAGTTAATGCAGGAGTTGAGGGAAGAAATAGGGAAAGTACAATTATTATCTTCTGTTAATCTCAATAGTCCAACTATTTAAATCGCGCAGCCATAAATGTACTGATACGTTATTATTAACATAATGATGCTGTCCAAACGAAACATCTGTTACTGTCTTCGTCCAGCCATTTTCCTTAAACCAATTATCATAGAATCTAACAACTTCTACTTGGTCGGTTTTTCCAGACTCTTTAATTGAAAGCATTACTCCTTCTCTTTGACCTGAATAATCAAAAAAACTAATGATTGGCATTTCTCTATAATAATTGCTCGTAATCACTGATTGTTTATAGGTTGGGATACTTTCTGATACCGACGTCAGTTTCCTTTCAGTTATCTTCTTATCTATGTTTAAAAAGGCTAAACCAGCAACTGGTAATAAAAAAGTAATTACCAATAATATTAATGCTAATTTAATTCTTCTAGTTGCAAACAAATAGATAACAACAACTGAAATCAGAAGAAATATCACAACTGGAAGAAAAATAACCCCACCAAACATAATCTGATTATAAACCAAAAAGTATATTAAGTTCCAATTGGCTCCCCGGATGGGATGATTTTCGAACTTGCTTGATGTAGGATATAAATATGAAAAACCTTTTAATTTTATTAGTTGTTGTCCTAATTTTTAGCGGAATTGGTTGCATAATGTTTCGTATGAATAAAACTGAAGAAGCAGAAGAGGCTAATAAAGTGTTGCATGAAAAGATAGTGTTTAATGGAAATGAAATAGATGTTAATGAGGAGTTTAATTTTAACCCGGAGAATAACTGTGTGGCTGATATTAAAGCCGTACTAACCGCAGTGAATGAGGATTCCATAACACTTAAAACACTAGAAGAGCAACGTCTAAACCGCAACTTCTACCCCTCCGATAAAGGAGTCATACAAATACAGGACAAAACTTGCATTGAAGCTTATCCTCTATGCATGGATGTTGTTTACAGCTATTGTTTTGATGTTGACATCTCAAACATAACTCCTTCATATACTTACGAGCTTGAAAGTAAGAGTACAATGCCTAAGCCTTAGTTGATAAATCCTTTCTATCTTTACCCAAAATAATACTCTATTGACAAGTCGCGGCCTGCCAGATGGGATGTCCTTTGTGAAACAAAGTATTTACTAATATTTTGGAACCTCTATGGGTTTAATCTAAGATTACTCCACATCTTAACTCACGGTTGTTTTGGCTCGGGACATTAGACATGTTTCGCAACAGACAAATAGACCTAGATTTTAACCTTTCCGAAGTAGAAAACATTTTTGTTTACCTTAAAGAACCTGTTCCAGTATTTAGTTAATGACCTAGTGTAAAATAAAAGTAAGATGCCAAACGAAACGTTAAATGCTTATGCACCTGAACAATTAGCACAAGAGAAAGTTGTTCCAGAAAGAATATCATCAGTAAGTCATGACATTGAAGTTGGTGAACGTCAAAGATTGGAAGTGATGCTTGAGAGCGTTGAAGACCTAACGGTTAACTTAAACGAACATACAGACGAAAGATATGCGTATATGGGTAGTATAGGAATGTACTTGCTAATGAACGAAATGTCATCACAGCAAGAAGACGTTACAAGTTTAATGATATTGGAGCAACGAATAGCTGGTGGTAAGAATGACTTTGATATCGGTTTGTCACCTGAAAGCAAGGTAAAAGTCATGCAAGATGACTTTGGTTGGGACAAAGGTACAAGAAACCTGCAAAGAGGTTACGTTGGTGATGGTAGGCAAATGGTTGATGTGTTAGAAAAAACAGAAAGCGATAGTTTCCCTTATGTAGAAGTATCAATAGGTAATGAACGTGCTTTAGTTCAGCACCCAGAAGAAGCCTTGTTTGAAAAGATGCATGCTTTGATTGACCCTGGACTAGATGAGGAAGGGCAACCACGTGAAGGGGAAATCAAATGGGGTGTTGATATTAAGCTACTTAAAACCTATCTGATGTTATCTGAAAATATGGACGAACAAGGTTTAGAAGAACATTTAGCTAAACGTTGGGAACAGTTTCAGTTTGAAAGACGTTACGGCAACATCTCACGACTTTCACAACAATTTGTGGAAGGTACTACACCCGTAGACGTACTAACACCTGTTGTTGAAGCAAGAACGGGAAAGCCCGTTACAGACTTACGTACTGAACTTACTGACATATTACCTGATGCTGATGAAGATACTGTAGATGTGATTTTAACAGCTGAAACACCAGAAGCCCTATTTGAAGGTCTTAAAACGGCTATGGACACAACACTTCCAGAATATAAAGATTATTCAGAAGCCCAGATGGTTGCTAGTGAGGCATATCAAGAACTGTTGGCGGGAACTGAAACAGATAAGTTTCCGCAGTCTTTCTTTGAAAATACTTGGTCACATACGTTAATAGGGCAGGAATCAACTATTGACGTTACTGGAAATGAAAGCGCCTACGAACTTGCGGAAAAGATGTATGCAGAACTTGTACCTTCGCTAGATGCTTATATTGAAAAGTATGATGTGCCTGCTGAAAAACTACCAGATGAAAGTGACGAAGCTTTTTTTGAAAGAGTTAACGACACTCTATACAACCTGAATGAAGCCAATGTTGATAGTAAAGGCTGGCGTGACTGTTGGGCTTCTACCGCCATAGATATAGGACGCACTAATTGTGCATTAGGGTCTTTGGTTGTTGCACGTGCGTTGGAAAAAGCAGGTTACGAAGACGATGATGTTCAATATGGCTTCCCTGGACCAATGACGCATGCTGTGATAATAGCCAAAGGTAAGTACATTGACCAAGCAAATGGTGTTGTTTTAGATATTGAGAAAGACAGCATTGTTGATGATATACAAACTTACAGGGTAGTTGAACACCCAGATGCCGAAAAGATGGAAAAAGTACCCTTTAGGCGTATACCTGTAACAACAGCCGCACAAGGTGTTGCCCCATTGGTTTGGAATATGGGTAGTATGATACACAGGGGTGATAAAACGGCAGAGGAACTTATAGAAAGGTTCAACCTAGACCGTACCAATCCTTATGGTAATTTGGGTCGTAAGAACCTGTTGGAAGAAAACTGGAGTCAGAAAAGAATGACGGAACAGTCTGAATGGCAACAAGAAAAGGAAGAAGTTGATGCCAGATTTGCACAATAATGTAATTCAAAACTACTAAAAGTTAGTTGAAGATGTAATGAAACAGTTAAACTACGATGAATTACGCAAAGTATGTATGACAAAAACTATAAACGATGGCGTGAACGACAAGCAGTATTACGAAGTAAAAGAATGTCAGTACAGAAAGCAGACGATGACTACTATATTACTGCTACCTACCTGCTAAAGTTGGCTTCAAAAGCATCAATCTTATTTGAACGTTCCGAAGCAGAAGAAAAACGGCTACTTTTGAATATGGTAGTTCAGAACGCTACCTTGAATGGGACTATTGTTGATTATGACTTGAAAAAACCGTTTGATACGGTACTTGTTTCTGCGAATAGTCAATCTTGGCTCACCATTTGGTATGTTAGACCTATCGAATGTACTTTTTAGTGCGAAGATAGGGGCTAATTTAGGTGTTCCAGAAAGTAATTCTTCATAGGTAGGTGGTTGTTCAAAAAGTAGTCCAAAATACTCAGCTGTTTTAAGTGGTTTTGACCTATCTAGCAACAATTCTTCAAAGTGTTCCAGAAAATATTTGATGTTATCCATAACCAACTCCATATTAATGAATTTTTCAGGTTTTTGATTCTTTTGTTCTTCTAGTTGTTTAATTTCTTGTCCAGCCTCGATCAAATCATCTTCCATGTATTTGATAGCAACATCTGAACTTAATAGTTTAATTTTATCTACAATGTTTTTTGTGCTGATTTTAAGAATGTTAATTTTATTATCCAGTTGTTGAGAATCTTTTTCTAAAGTCTTTATTTTTTCTTCCCATAGCTTGAGAGTGTATTGTTTTAATTTTTTGGCATATTCTGGTGTGATATTAAGATCGATGATAAAACTTGCAATTACTTCATTAAAGTCTTTGAGTGAAACTCTAAAATAATGCCCCTGTTTACTACAATGGTAGGCAGGGTAATATTTGCCCGATTTACCACGCGAGGCACTCCCATAAAGGGGTTTATTACAATGAGGACACATAACATAACGTTTGTAAGGGAATTTAGGGTTTTTAATCTGCTTTTTAAGTAAATAATCAGGAGGCTTAGCTTTATGAATGGTGATTTTGTTATTGTGTTTGCCGATAACAATCTTGCCTCGATTAGCTTTGTTAAATAACTTAACTGAAATCAGGCCTTCAAATTTACATTTAATTGGTTTGTCTTCTGTCCATTTTTCAATATTTATACCAGCATAAATAGGATTTTGAATAAAACGCCAAAATTGCTTTGGGGTTAAAAGTTTAGCACCACCCTTACCGATAACCTTGGTTTTATTATTAGGATCTCGTCTTAGAAAAGTGCGAGTTTTGAATCCTAAACTATTGAGCTTGTCTACAATTTCAGTGTCATTGAGATTATCTTCTAATCTTAGTTCAAACATTCTGATAATCCACTTAGATTCTTCAGAATGAGGCTCGAGAATAACTCGCTTACCGTGGGGAGTTTCAACTTTAACATTTTGATAACCAAAAGGAGCTCTTCTGACTCGATAACCCATGCGTACATAGCGAATTTCAGCCC
>Ga0307992_1001873_pt1 | contig 12239 bp, 10 predicted proteins | sample EllFjometagen133_FD_203162 | JGI IMG/M metagenome (GOLD analysis project Ga0307992, IMG submission 203162) | Marine microbial communities from Ellis Fjord, Antarctic Ocean - #133 | ecosystem: Environmental > Aquatic > Marine > Unclassified | place: Southern Ocean | collected 2014-10-08
AAAAAATTGATTAAGAGAATAATAGTTAGAAAATTTTAACTTAGGTAATTTTCCATCCGAAACACTTTGTTTCACATTTAAATCTGAAAAATAAGAAGAGAGGTCAGAAAATAAATTTTGAGCTATTCCAGCAAAAGCATAATAACCAGCTTTTACTTTTTTAGAGTTAAATAAATTTACTTCTTTTAAAAGTTTATCGAAACTATTTGAGTTTGGAGTAACTGGCTCCCAAAGACCATCTTTAACTTCTGCTCTATATTCAAGATTCTCTTTTTCATATTCTTTAACCCATTCTTTTTTAGTAACCCAATTTCTTCCCAGCTTAATTGCTTTCAATTTTCCCTGACGAGCACGAAGGGATAAATAATCTTGAGTATATGAAGAATTATTAGCTGCTTCAGCTAAAGTAATATATCCTTCATATTCTCCTAACCAATCTTTTGTGGTATACCAATTTCTTCCCTGTTTAACTGCCTTCAATTTTCCCTGACGAGCACGAAGAGATAAATAGTCTTGAGTATACGAACAAAAATTAGCTGCTTCAGCTAAAGAAATTAAATCCTTCTTAGAAGGAACAATTTTTTTGTTGTTTCGGGATTGCATGGGAAACCTTTTATTTTTGTTATACTCGCTCTAGTATTTGGGAAATTATAGAGCAATTTGTAAAGTATTTTTTGTTATCATTTTACGACTTCTTTTTAAGCTATATCGGTATAATATTTTATTTTTTAATCGTTTCAAACCTATTAATATTATACATTATTTAACCGATATAAACAAATATGCCTGATGAACCTATCCGATACATATCCGATATATTAATGTCCTTTATCCAAGAGGTAAAATGACTATCGTATACCCCCTTAAAAACAAGCAAATTATGGTGAAAAACAGACTCTCAGATAAGTATAAAATTATCCCTAGCTTATCCACAATTAGTTAATAAAAACAAGCACTATCCGATAGAACTTTTTAGGTGAATTTTGTCTAAATATGTATTATATTCTTTGAGTTGATGCAAATATCACATGGTTTAGATTAAAGCTCTTAGAGCGCCATTTTTGAACTCGTTTTTCTAGGTACATTTCATAAAATAGAATTAAATAAAGAGTATCTTTAAAAACAAAGTAATTTAGAATTATAAAAAATATTAGCCCAAAACTAAAAAAAAACTAATCTCAAAATTATCTTTAAATAAATTTAAAAAATTATCACAATCCCTTAATTTAAATTATCAGAATTACAAGTAAATTTTAAAGTCAAAATAAGCCCCAATGTCTTAAAATTTACAAATATTACAATTCATCCCTGATATCTTTAAAAACTATGCCAAAAACAACCATAAAACCAATTTAACTACTTTTAAAATCAGTTAAATACTCTTTTTTAAGTAATTTAAGTAAAATATTAAAATACCACAGATATTGATCATATTAATATCTATTTAAAATAAAACTTTAAAATATATTAAAAATAGTAGCTATCCGATATGCTTTTTCTCAAAACACCTATAAATAGACCAATAGTAACCCTTATTTTTAAACATTCGTGATAGATATCCAATAAAAACAGGTGTTTAGTAGTCCGAAATAACATAGTAATACCCTTAAGAAGCTTATGCTCATAGCACAAATTAATCCTATTCTCTATTCAAAGCTAAAAATAACAAAGAGACTTGCAAGTTATGCTCTGACAATCTATACTAAAGACAGAGATAATAAGAAAAGTAAATAAAGCTCGTAATCATGTTAAAAAAAGAAGATAAAACTCTACTAATAGAGAATAAAAAAGCTCAGCATCTTTATAAATTTAAAGAGCTTTTTAAAGCTGGCTTAATACTATTTGGAGATGAAGTTAAATCTATTAAAACCAGTAAATTAAACCTAGATGGCTCCTATATTAAGCTTAAAAAAGAAGAACCATACCTAGTGAATCTTAAACTCCCTCTCTATAAGAAGGCAAACATCAACACAATTAGACACAAACCCAATAGAGACATAAAAATCCTCCTAAATAAGAGGGAAATAGTTAAACTTAAAGCCCTTTTAGATCAAAAAGTCTATACTGCTATACCAACTAAGATATTTATTAGTAATAACCTCCTAAAAGTTGAGTTTGCCATCGCTAGTGGTAAGAAAAAGTTCGATAAGAGAGAAAGTTTAAAAAGAAAAGACCTAAAAAGAAAAATAGATCGTAAATTTAAACTAAGTATCTAATTTTTAATGTAAAAATAAGTATTTATAATTGATTATTAATTAATCAATTTTTTATTTTATCTTTTTTACAACTACTCTACATTGAAAGGTACTAAATTATCAATATAAGCTATACTAATTTTAACTATTTTTAGTATTAATAAATTATATTTAAATAAAATTCAATGGGCGATTAAAACTCCCCTATTTTATACCTAGTTAATACAAATTAATATGGATAAATATACTTACTTTACATATATGTTAATTAATAAAATTAAAAAATATGTCACGAAAAATAAAAATATAGTTTATTAAAATATTTATTAATTAAAACAACTACTGAATAGTTATTTTTTTAATAAAATTAAATCATTTTAATTCTAAATTATTCTAAAGAAATTAAATTTAAAAAATAAGATAGTATCCTATTTAAAAATTACTTAAAATGATTTATAAAAAATAAATCTAGCAGTAAATACTATAAATAAAGGATTAAAGTACTATTCATAAATAAGAATATTATAAACAACAAGCAAGTATGCTAGTTATCCGATACCTATCTAGTAATACAGGAAGGTGTTTATTAATAGACATTGTAAGTAAGTACTTATTATCTTTATTATTAATGTGACTACTCTGCATTGAAAGGTACCAAATTAATAATAATAACGCTATATTTATAGTTTAAAATACCCTATTATGCCCTAATGAATAAATATATAACTATACATAGCAATAAAACAAATAATTATATAAATTTAGCCAAAAAACTTTAAAAAATTAGTCCTTTGAATTAATTACTAAATAAAAATAGTGCTATAATTGCCAAATTTTAAAGATAAATAAAAAAGCTATATTAATTACTCTAGAAGCAACTTTAATAAAATTTAATTATATTTTAACTCTAAATGAGATCTTATAAAGAATTTAATAGATGTTATATTAATTATTATTCCTATCCTCGTTCCAATTAACAGGATTATTTTAAATATAATTGCGAAGACGATTCAAATCATCTTCTTTTCTAATAATATACTCATGATAGGATTTCTGCCATTTAAAATTAATATTGGAATTATTCAAATTAATTTTACGTGATGAAAATGTTTTAAATCCACGAATAATTTCCGATAATGGATATGATTTCATTTTATCCGTAGAAGCAGGTTTTAAACCTGCTTCTACGGATTTTAAACCAACCTCTACGTTTATATAATTAATTTAAATAATTCCATATCATATGTTTAATTCATCACCCTACCATAGATGTACCTAATTTATAATCATTATGATGATTTAGTATATTACATTAGTACCGTTTAATACATACTACCTCCTCTATTTAGGACAATTGTACTTTTATAACATTGATTAAATCGAATTGAATCCGTAGAGATGATTCATGAATCATCTCTACACCACAAATTATCTCTATATCACAAACATTATATACCTTATATTCACAAATCATACCTATACCACGAATAATTTATACACTATACATATTAATCATTATTTTAAATACAATTACGAATATGATTCAAATCATCTTCTCTTTTTTCCATCCTTCCCTTAATAAGGGAAGGTGTCCGGCGAATGCCGGACGAAAGGGTTAATGATTGATTTAATCTGTAGAGACGATTCATGAATCGTCTCTACACCACGAATCATTTTTACATCGAAAGATTAATTATTCCCTTTTGACGAGTCACGTCATACGTGATAGATTCTTTTGCTAATAACGAATTTTAATTTATATATAATTAAAGATAAATTATTTATTTGTAATCCAAATTTATTTTCATATGTATTTATTTGTAGAGACGCAAAATTTTGCGTCTCTAGACCACGAATTACCCCAATTCCCCTTTTCTTTCTCTCCTTAATAAGGAGGGAATTGAGGGGTGGTTAATTTTATTATATATTTTTCTTGATATACTTCTGGATTAAATTTAAACACATTGCATATAATTAAAATTATTTATAAATATAAATTACGTTTTTGATTTGTAACGGGATAAACAAAAAAATCGCTTTCGCGACCTTTGTTTATTTTAATCTTTAATCTTAAATTTTAATATCCTCTCTTCTCTCTATTATATAAACTGTCTATTTCATCAGTTGTTAGTACCCTACTATATATTTTCATTCCAGATATTTGACCATCAAAAGCAGTACTTCCTGCATATCTGTTTCCAATGTAAGTAGTAGTAGTTCCAGGGATAGGAGTTCCTGAATCTTGATTAGCAGTTCCACTTAATACTCCATTTATATAAATATTTGAATTAGTTCCAGCAGAAGGTCTTGTTATCAAAATATGATGCCAATTATTATTAGATATTACAGCTCCAGATTGTATTATTGTTGAACCATCTGACCTCATTCTTAAAATGTTATCATTTTGAAGCCATAGGTACAATTTCTGATTATCTATAATTCTACCAACTCCACCTAGTCCTGCACTTTCAGGATTTATCCAAGTACTAATAGTAATATCACCAGTTAAATCACTAGGATTACTCATTCCTAAATCTATATAATCATCTACTCCGTCAAAATCATAGCTAGGAGCTGTTGTAGTATATGATCCTGAACTAACAGTTGCTCTATTAAGACTAATAGGTTTACCATCTATTTTAAGATTAGAAATTGTATCTCCATTACCTAGATCTGCTAAAAAATAAGATGAGGTTGTATGGGTATTATCTGTTGCTGGATTAGAATAAAGATTGACTGCGACAGTAGTCCAATCATCCCAACCAAAACTTCCACCTTTAATATACATTGTAAAAATACCAGCTAAACTACGAGTTATTTTAATACGATAATCTGTATTGATTGCTATATAAGACGCTACTGTTGTAAATAAATTAGTTGTAATTCCGTCGTCTTTCCTCGATAAATATAATTGCTCTCCGCTATAAATCATAAACCTATAACCATCATTGGGTGACCCAGCTATATCATTAATAAAATATATCTCTGTATAGCCTGCGTCTGTACCCTTATTAAAATCCCATTCCCAAATACCATAAGCTTTATCTTGATTTATATAAACAATAGCATCGTCTGGAGTTCCTCCACTTGTTGCAATACAAACTAGACCATCATATTCTAAATTAGCTCCACTTACAGTTCCATCATTGCCCTGAGGTGTTTTATCTTTAGTTGTGGCGTCAAGTTCTCTAAAAACTATATTCTTAAAATAAACTAAATCATCGGTAATCACACCAGCCCCAATATATGTTTGATCTCCTGCTTTTGTTAGCTGAAATTGTACATTTCCACTAGCTAAAGGTGATATTGCAAGAGTACCAGAAATAGATTGCCAACTTCCAGTAATTGATTGGCTCGGAAAACTACTTGCATAATTTCCACCAATACCATTTCGAATATTAAATCCATCTACATTTGTGTTTGCGGAAGGTATATAATAATCAAAAGAAAGATTATACTTTTTAGTTATATCTAATATTGTTCCACTATTATAGACATAATGATTATTATCATCCACAGAGGCATAGACTCTTAAAACATTATCTACCGATAATATTCCATCAGTATTATCTGCTGTCGTTCTTAACGAATTCCAACTATCTACTCCAACAGTAAAGTCAGATGTATAAATTGCATCACCTGCTTCTGTATAAGGCGATGCTAAAGGCATATCTAAAATTAAACCTTTTTGTAAAGAACCGGTAGTCATAGCATTAGTCACATCAGCAACTTCTACATTATCAACTGAACCTTCCGTACTACTCCCTCCCATCATATATAATCTACTAACCGTAGGTATTATCACTGTGCTGTGCCTCTGCCCGACCATAGTAAAATTTTCACTTGGATATATACCTACATAAGGTTTTATCCACCCAGAATTTAAAGAAACTAAATCCCAACTGATTCTATAAGTTCTACCTGGCGTTAAAATGTCACCCTGAGACACTCCCTGTCCATTGCTATTTAATCCATCCCAATTTACTGTCCCTCCACTAATATTAACATGATCGAGTTGACTATTATCCCAAGAACTAATATCATCGAAACCTCCATTAGTAACTTTATTCCGAGCATCAATCTTCACCTTTCCCTTAAAAAATCCACTAAATTTAATCCAACCAATATCTTCTCCCCAAGCATAGCCAGCAAAAATATTATCATTAACAGTATAAACACCATAATTAGAAGCACTATCATTACTATAATCAGAATCATCAGCAGCAAATTTAATCCACCCAACTTTTTCTCCCCAAGCATAGCCAGACAAAAGATTAGCACTTTTATAAACTCCATACGTATTCTCTCCTCCCGGACAAGCTCCGGTTGTTTGGCAAGTTCCGCTTAATTTAATCCAACCCGTATTTTCTCCCCAAGCATAGCCAGACAAATAACCATTTTCTTCTGGAATAGTAATACCATAATCAATTGAACTTTCTGAACCATCAAATCTAATCCACCCAGTATTTTCACTAAAAACAAAACCCATACTATTTCCACTATTAGCAGCAAAAACAAAATTTAAGGATAATAATAATCCCCCACCAATAATTACAAAAAATATTTTATTTTTAAATTTCATAGATTTTATTATATAATATATATACATTATATAATAAAATCTATATGCTGGAAAGTCCAAATTTTGATTTTCAAAAAATAAGATTTCAAGATATTCTTCAAGCCTACCAAAAATGTCGAATTAATAAACGATCTACTTTAAGCTCTATACAATTTGAAGAAAATTTAGAAAAAAATATTATTCAATTAACAAGTGATTTAACCTCTCACCAATATCAAATTAAACCCTATTCTTGTTTTGCCATTCAAGATCCTAAACTACGAGAAATATGGGCTGCTGATTTCGGAGACCGAATAATTCATCATTTTTTAATTGAATATTTAGAAAAAAAATTAGAAAAAAAATTTATTTTTCATTCTTATGCCTGTCGAAAAAATAAAGGCGCACTATTAGCTGTAAAATATTTAAAAAAACACTTACCCTTTAAACAATATTTTTTAAAAATAGATGTTCAAAGTTTTTTTACGAGCATTAATAAAAATATATTATTTTCCTTAATTAAAAAAAATATTTCTCATCCTGAAATTCTTTGGCTCTGTGAAAAAATAATATTTTCCGATCCTCGATACAATTGCTTAATTAAGGGAGATCAAAAATTATTACAATCTATACCTTTAAACAAATCTTTATTTCATACTCCAGCTAACCAAGGATTACCAATTGGTAACTTAACTTCTCAATTTTGGGCTAATCTCTATCTAAACCACTTAGATCAATTTATTAAACATAAATTAAAATGCCCTTACTATTTTAGATATATGGATGATATGGTTTTTCTTGATGATTCTCCAACTCAACTTTTAAAATGGGAAGCTCAGGTTTCTAATTTTTTATTAAATGAATTAAAATTAAAACTCCATCCCCGAAAACAAATCTTACAAAAGACTAAATATGGTGTTAATTTTCTAGGATATATTGTCAAACCTCAATATATTTTAGTTCGAAAAAGAATTATTTTAAATTTAAAAAGAAAACTACTTATTTTAAATAAAAAAATTATTTCTCAAAAACAAAATGTTGATTTAGACTTTATTTTAAAAATGCAAGCTAGTATTAATTCCTATTACGGACATTTCCGAGCGGCCAATTCTTACCATCTTCGCCGAACAATTTACCAAAAATATTTTAAAAATATTAAAAAATACCTCAAACCCTTTAATCAAAATTATACTCATTTTATTTTAAAACATCCTCCTTCCGGAAGATGTTTTAAAAAAGAATTTCTTAGGGACGAAACACCGCTCGAAACCGATACCCAGAAGTGACATTATTGTTATTGAAGTTCGAGCAGGCGTTACCGCCGACTATCCGAGCATTATTACTATTGTGCTGCTCCGCTAATTTATTCAATACTAAAAAATATTGAATTTTTTGTCCTTTTATTTTCGAGAATTATACAAATAATTGAAAAATCAATTATCTTTAATTTATACTATTTAAAAATAGTAAAAAGGACTGAAATTCCTTCCTGCTCTCTTTTCAATTCTAAAGAAATGAAAATTCTAGCAAAAATTAGTTCAAAAATTATTAATTATTTTTCTTTTTTTGAGCCCATTTCTGCCAGCCACCTATTTGCTGACCAATATTTTCTATTTCTAAATTTAATTGACCTAATCTCTTAGCGCCAATTACTTTTAATTCAAAAGCTAATCTAAAATGTAAACGCAATGTTTCTAATTTATTATTTAAATCAGTCAATAATTTAATTTTATCATGACTATTATTTATTTGAATAATTAATTCTAATAACTCATGACTCAAAGCTTTTAATTTTTGACCTAGAGTATATTTATATTCTCTTTTAAAATTTCCGGTTATTTTATAAATATTAAGAGTTAAAATATAGGTTTTTTGAAAAATTGGCAAATGAGAATAACGCATTTTTACTTTAAAATTAAATTAAAAAAATAAATAAAATAATTAAATCATCAATCAATACCGACAAAAGTCGGTATTGAAAGGAATTTCTTAGGGACGAAACACCGCTCGAAACCGAACCCCCGAAGTGACATTACCGTGACTGAAGTACGAGCAGGCGTTACCGCCGACCCCCCGAGCACGATAACTATAGTGCTGCTCCGCTAACCATTCCCAAGTAGAATTAGCTAAATCTAAACACTCATCTGTCCGTCCCATCATTTGACCATAATTACCATATTCACTATTTGCCGAACAAGCAGTTTCATAATCTGATCCACCATTTTTATATCCACAAAAACCAAAAAAATCATTACTAGTTGGCAATTTAGTTCCAATCCAACTTTTCAAAACTTCTGGCGTCAAAGATCCTAAATGTCCAGTTGAACCATAACTAGGTAAATAATGATTAACTAAGTCATAGGGATTATCTGGTAGATCTTTTTTTCCGTCATAACAGTCAGATTGACACAAAGCACAATCCCCATTATTCCAAGTCGTATCATAGACTTCTCCACTAACACTATCCACCCCTCTATAAGTTCCAACTACAATTGTTCCATTCGGAAAAACACCTTCACACTCATAAGAAGCTAAATAAGTATTGTCTTGTTGACCGTTATCATCACAACCATTCCAAGATTTAGAAGTAGTTTCTGTGTCTAAAACACAAATCCCATCTTCTTCGTCTGTATAATCTCCATCGCCATTACCATCTTCAAACCAATACCAATTGCTAGCATTTTCACAAGTACTCTGAGTTAAAGAAACAGAGGCATCTCCACTAGTATTTTTTTTCCAACCTCGACCATAAGCTAACCAATCACCACGATCATTAATACTATCTGGCTCAGTAAAGGAAGTTGGACTAGTAGTCGGCTCAGTAAAAGCCACTGCTAAAATAATCCCACCTGCCAATCCTAAACCTAAAACTAAACCAGCAATTATTTTTTTTGATAAAAATTTTAACATATTTTTTAAATTTATTTATAAATTATAGCCCCATAAGATCGCTCTTTATGCCAATTTTCAATGACATTTTCTGAATTAGTATCTATGGGATGTATTTCTAAATTAATATTTTTTATTTGATTTTCTTTATGATTTTTATTTAATTTATTTTTATCTAAAATAATTAAAAAAGATACAATTATTATTACAATAATCATAACACCTAAAATAATAAATTTTTGAAATTTATTCTTTAACATAATCTAATTATAATCTTAAACTGCTTTTTTATCAATCTGACCGAATATTGTTTCTATCTCTACTCCATTTCAAAGGATTATTTTGAATATAATTACGAATACGATTTAAATCTTTTTCACCTCTAATAACATGATCATAATATGATTTTTGCCATTGGAAATTAATATTGGAATTATTCAAATTAATTTTACGTGATGAAAATGTTTTAAATCCACGAACAATTTCCGATAATGGATATTGTATTTTATCCGTAGAGACGGGTTTTAAACCCGTCTCTACGTTGAAATGGGTATTCACATTTCTTTGTTTTAAACCCGTCTCTACGTTGAAATGGGTATTCACATTTCTTTGTTTTAAACCCGTCTCTACGTTGAAATGGGTATTCACATTTCTTTGTTTTAAACCCGTCTCTACGTTTGGATAATTAATTTGAATAACTCCATGAACATGATTGGGCATTATTATATATGCATCCAATTTACAATTATTATAATGATTTAACAAATCATACCAACACCTTTGAACAATATAACCCAATTCATTTAAAACCATTTTATCATTAACAATCTTACCAAAAACGCATCTCCTATCTTTAACGCACGTTGTTATAAAATAATATCCAGGATTCGAATAATCCCAATTCTGTAATCGAATCGATTTTATTCTATATTTTTCTTGATACAATTCTTTTTTTCACCCCGTTACAAATTTAACAAATATCTTTTTAATCTATTTTTTATATATCTTTTACCCATTCCTGATTTTAAATATTTTTCTCTTGCAAAAGCATCTTTTTTATTAATGCATACCTCATAATATATTATTTTTAAAGGTTTTCTATTTTTTGTTGATTTAATTTCACCATTATTATGTTTTTTAAATCTTTTATTTAAATCATCCGTGCAACCAGTATAAAAATTATTATCTTTTAAACTTTGTAAAATATAAACATACTGCATATAATTAAAATTATTTATAAATGTAAATTACACTTTTGATTTGTAACGGGGTAAAACAAAAAATCGCAATCCCTCTCACTTTTTATTAAAAATAAGGGATGCGACCACTATTTATAGTATACAACTGTTTAATAACAAATCAAACCCAGAACGGCTTTAAAATATTGACATAAGCTAAAAATTAAGATATACTATTTTACATAAATCATGCAATTAAAGTATGATTCTTTTATGGGGATGTTTAAATTTGATACATACCATATTTAGTTCTTTGGCAAGCCAAGTTAGAAATTCTTGTAAAAAACACGACAATATAAATGTCAAAAATATTACCAATAAAGTAGCAAGTTTGTTTACAAGCTATAGCTTTAACACGGTAACTGCTTAACATTAATTGATTAAGCCATTCTGGGTTTCGATATCTAATAGAAACCTAAGAGTGCCAAATTATTAGATTATACTATATTCTTGCTTATCAGAATATAATGAAAATATTGATAAGCCTAGGAATTAATTTTTTGTTTATTTTTTAGTTGATTCCGAAATTACAAAGTAAACTAAGCTTGTAGATAATGGATTAAGTGATATGCAGACAGGAGTGCAATACTCCTCATCTCCACCATAATATATACTATATATATAGTATACTTAGCAATTAACCAAAATTCTATTCCAAAAAGATCAAAAAAAAAGTGGAAACCCACTAAGAAATTTAAGGTAAACTATCAAATAAGAATACCGGAAGTTTTTGTCATTAGTGATAATGGTGAAAAACTAGGAGTAATGGATACCAAAGTAGCAATTGCTAAAGCCCAGGAAAAGGGATTAGATTTAGTTGAGGTATCCCCTAATACCGAACCTCCTGTATGTAAGTTTACAGATTTTGGACAATTTCAATATAGTAAATCAAAAAAGCAAAAAGAACAGAAGAAAAAGAAGATCGAAATAAAAGGAATAAGATTATCTTTAAAAATCGGAAAACATGATGTAGATTTTAGAGTAAAACAAGCAGAAAAATTTTTAAAACAAGGTGACAAAGTTAAAATAGAATTAAATTTAAAAGGAAGAGAAAAAGCTCATAAAGATTTAGCTCAGGACGTAATTAAAAACTTTATAGAAGCAATTGAAAATGAAACTATAACTGAACAAGTATTAAAAGCCCAAGGAGGCCGATTATCAACAATTATAAAATCTAAATAAAACATATGCCAAAAATGAAAACATACAAAGCTCTTACCAAGAGAGTTAAAAAAACTAAGAATGGAAAAGTGATCATTAGAGCTAAAGGTCAAGATCATTTTAATACTCGTGAAACTGGTAAAAAGACTAGGAACAAAAGAAGAGATGGTAAATTACATAAATCTTCAATCAAAA
>Ga0307992_1001874_pt1 | contig 12238 bp, 21 predicted proteins | sample EllFjometagen133_FD_203162 | JGI IMG/M metagenome (GOLD analysis project Ga0307992, IMG submission 203162) | Marine microbial communities from Ellis Fjord, Antarctic Ocean - #133 | ecosystem: Environmental > Aquatic > Marine > Unclassified | place: Southern Ocean | collected 2014-10-08
CTGGAAAACAAATATGCTCTTTAATTCCAATGGTAAGATTCCCATTTTCATCTATTGCTTTTTGATCAATTCCGCGAAAATCTCTGGATCTTGGAAGAGTAATATTAATTAATCTTTCCAAGAAGTCATACATTTTCCTTCCTCTTAGGGTAACTTTTGCTCCAACAAACATTCCTTCACGCAGTTTGAATCCAGCTATAGACTTTTTTGCCTTTGTTTTAAGAGGGCTCTGTCCGCAAATCAAACTCAGATCATTCAAAATATATTTGATATTCTTTTCCTGATCCTGACCAGTTTGTTCAGAAGCTATTTTTCCAAAACCAGTATTCAATACTACTTTTTCTATTTTTGGAACTGCCATGGAATTTTTATATCCAAACTTTTCTTTCATGGCCGGGATTATTTGTTTTTGATATTTTTCCTTAAGATACATCATATTTTTATGTTTCTTTTCCGCACTTTTTGCAGATTCTGTATTTTTCTTTTCCTTCAATTTTACATCTTGTTCTTGTAGCTTTTCCGCAGTTTTTACAAATAAGCTTAACGTTAGAAATATCAATAGCAGTTGGAAGATGAACAATTTGTCCTTTTTCTCCGGATTTTTTAGGCTTAACATGCTTTTTGCGCATATTCATACCTTCGACAATCAACTTGTCTGTTTTAGGAAAAGCTTCCAGAATTTTTCCTTTCCTTCCTTTATCTTTGCCTGCTATTATTAAAACCTGGTCATCTTTCTTTATCTTCATATGATTTCTTTAGCCAATCCAGCAATTTTTTCAAAACCTTTTTCTTTTAATTCTCTTGGAATAGGACCAAAAACTCTGTTTCCTTTCGGCTGTTTAGTTTTTGCTTCCAAAATAACAGCTGCATTTTCGTCAAACCGGATATATGATCCGTCTTTTCTTCTATATGCTTTTCTCTGTCTTACAACAACTGCTCTTACTTTTTCATGCTTTTTTACAATCCTTCTTGGTTCAGCTTCTTTTACTGTAACTACTATAATATCTCCAAGTTGAGCATAGTGACGCCTGGTACCTCCTGGTATATTAAAGCACTGGATAATTTTAGCTCCAGTATTATCAGCAACTTTTAATTTTGTCTCTCTTTGTATCATAATCCTAAATCTTCTTTACTATTTTCCATTTTTTATCCTTGCTTATGGGTTTACATTCTTCAATAACCACAGTATCTCCAACATTAAACTCTTTGCTTCCAGTATCCGCTTTATATTTCTTGTGGACCTTATATCTTTTCTTGTATTTTGGATGTTCTTTAATCCTTTCCACCTTCACTACAGCTGTTTTTTGCATTTTTGTTGAAACAATAATTCCTTTTAATTTCATGATTTTAATAAAGTTAATATTTTTGCAATATCTTTTTTAGATGTCCTGATGTCTTTTACATTCTTTACTTTTCCAGAAGATAAATCAAATCTCATAGCTCGAAGTCCTTCTTTTTTTTCAAACAGTAAACTCTGAAGTTCATCTTTTGATTTCTGTTTTAATTCTTTAATTTTCATGCTAATTTTTAATAAACTTTGTTTTAAGAGATAGTTTATCTCCTGCTTTTTTAAAAGCCTGTCTGGCCATTTGCTCATCTATACCGTCTATTTCAAAAATAATGCGTCCAGGTTTTACTGAAAATACATAATACTCAACAGATCCTTTTCCGCCTCCCATAGGAACTTCTGTTCCTTTCTTTGTAACAGGCTTGTCTGGAAAAATTCTTATCCAAATTTTTCCTCCTTTTTTTAAAAATCTGATAATTCCTCTTCTTGCTGCTTCAATCTGTCTACTATTAACCCACTTACTTTCCATTGCTTTTAATCCAAAAGATCCGAAAACGAGTTCTGTTCCTCTTGTTTCATTTCTTTTATTCCTTCTTCTTCCTTTATGCCATTTTCTGTGTTTTACTTTTTTGGGTAATAAAATAGCCATAAATTAGAATTTTTCTCCTTTATATATCCAAACTTTAATACCAATAGCTCCGTAAGAACAACGCGCAGTTCCGGATCCATAGCTGATGTCCGCTCTGATAGTCTGGCGCGGAAGGTTTCCCTTCTTAAGCCACTCTCTTCTGGCAATCTCAGATCCTCCTAATCTTCCAGAAAGTTCTATTCTTGATCCTTTTATCCCTTTAACAAGCATGATTTTGCTTATAGCCTGCTTCAAAACTTTTCTAAAAGGCATTCTTTTCTCAATCCTCTGAGCTATCCATTCTATCACCAAGTTTGGACTTGACCAAACTTCTCTAACTCCTCTAATATCAACTCTAATTTCAGGAGCTTTTGCTTTTTTATCTTTCAATAAAATTATTTTCTCTAAGCTTTTTTTTATTTCTTCTGCTCCTGATCCGCCTCTTCCAATTACCAATCCTGGCCTCCCTGTATTAATAATAACATTTATCCTACCAGAAAATCTTTCAATTTCAATTGTTTCAATACTGCAATCTTTTAATTTCTTTTCCAAAAACTCCCTAATTCTAAAATCTTCTTCCAAATATTTGGCAGGGTTTTTTTTATAAAATCCGCGAGATATCCAATCTGAGATTTCCCTTATTCTAAACATTTTAGGGTGAACTCTATGAGACATAAAATTAAAATGATTTTCTTCTAAATATTTTTTTAGTTCCAGTTTCTCTTCCAGATTTTGTTAATTCCTTTTTCGGCCTAAACTTAAGTTTTTTCGCACTCTCGACTTTCTCTTTATTCTCAATCTTTGAAACTTTTTCAATCTTTTTCGTCTTTTCTTCTTCTCCTTTCAAAATCATTGTTATGTGAGATGTTTTTTTCTGGATTTCTGCTGCTCTTCCTCTTGCCCTAGCTCTCCATCTCTTGTATTTAGGCCCCTCGTCAACTGTAATTTTAGAAATATATAAAACAGAAGGGTCTATCTGAAAATTATTCTTTGCATTTGCCTTAGCCTGCATTAAAAGTTTTAATATAGGATCAGAAGCTTTTTTTATTGTAAAACGCAAAATGTTCTGAGCATCCTCAACTTGTTTTCCTTTTATCAAACCAGCGACTAAACGGACTTTTCTCGGCGCTATATGTAAATAATTTAATTTAGCAATTATTTCCATATTATTGATTTTCAGCAGTTTTTGTTTCCTGCTCTTTTTGTACTTTTCCTCCATGTCTTACAAATTTTGTTGTAGGAGAAAACCCTCCTAACTTATATCCTACCATTTCTTCAGTAATATAAACTGGAATAAAATCTTTTCCATTATGGACTCCAAAAGTAAATCCAATCATCTCTGGAGTAATAGTGCAAGCTCTTGCCCAAGTTTTTATGACAGTTTTCGGACCTGGCTTTAGTTTTGAAATTTTCTTGAGGAGCTTTTCGTCTACGTATGGACCTTTCTTAATTGATCTTGCCATAATTATTTTCTCTTTTTTCTTTTTCTTCTTTTAACAATAAGCTTGTCTGTCCATTTCTTTTTTCTTGTCTTTACTCCAAGAGCAGGCTTTCCCCAAGGAGTTTTCGGACCTGGCATTCCAATGGGAGATCTTCCTTCTCCTCCACCATGAGGATGGTCACATGGATTCATTGCTGTTCCTCTTACAGTTGGTCTTATCCCACGATATCTGCTTTTCCCGGCTTTCCCTAATTTAATATATTTATGTTCAGACCTGGAAACTAGTCCTATTGAAGCAAAGCATTCAGATCTTATTTTCCTAATTTCAGTAGAAGGAAGAACCAAATGAGTGTATTTCCCTTCTTGAGCTAAAACTTTTGCAGCTGTTCCTGCTCCTTTGATCATTTTTCCGCCTCTATTCGGCTCTAATTCAACATTATAGACCATTGTTCCAACAGAAATATTTTTAAGTCTTGTTCTGTTACCAGGACGTATCTGCGCTTCATCAGAGCAAATTACTGTATCTCCAATTTTTATTTCCTGGGGCAGAATTCTGTATCTTTTCTCTTTATCTTCATATTCTAAAAGCATAATGAAAGCAGTGGTATATGGATTATATTCCAAACTTACTACTTTTGCAGGAATATCAAGCTTTTCCTGACCAAAATCAACTATTCTATAAAGTTTTTTTGCTCCTCCACCTTTATGTCTTACACTAATTCTTCCAGAAGATGATCTTCCTGCATTTTTTTTCAACGAAATAAGCAGATTTTTTTCTGGTTTTTTCTTTGTTAAAACTGAAAAGTCTTCCTTTCCCATCCCTCTTTGTCCTGGTGTAGTTGGCTTATATTGTTTCATAAAATTATCTTGGCAATACTTCTATTTTCTGTCCTTCTTTTAATCTTACAATTGCTTTTTTATATCCCTTTCTCCATCCAATAGTTCTGGCCAGCCTTCTTTTTTTTCTTGGAATTTTTGCAATCATTATTTTCAAAACATCAACATTATATAAAGATTCAATTGCTTTTCTTACTTCTGTTTTATTCGCCCTTGGCCAAATATTAAAAACATACTGGTTTTTTTTTGTTAAATCTGTTGCTTTTTCAGTAATATGCGGAGACTTCAAAATCCCATAAGTCGCTGCTTTCTTTTTTATTAAAATCTTTTTTTCCGGTTTCTTTAATTCAGCTTTTTCTTCTTTTTTAAAAATCTTTGTTAAAGCCATATTAATTTAAAAACATTTCTTTTACTGCCTTGATGCTCTTCTTTTCCATTATAAGATATTTATATGAAAGAAGATCGAGAATATTAATATTTCTTGCTTCAATCATTTTAATAGATGGTATATTTTTAAAAGCAGCAACAATCTTTTTATCATTTTTTTCTAAAGCTATCAAGCATTTTTTATCTTTCATGGAAAGGTTAAGCAATACTTGAGCAGCTTGCTTTGTCTTTGCTTTTTCTAAGACTATTTTATCAATAACAATCAAAAGGTTTTCTTTGGCTTTCGCAGAAAAAACTTGAAACAAAGCTTTTTTGCGCATATTTTTGTTAATCTTTTTCTTAAAATTTCTTTCTTTGGTTGGTCCAAAAGTTACACCTCCCCCTTTCCATAAAGGAGATCTTATTGACCCTACTCTTGCTCTTCCAGTTCCTTTTTGCTTCCACGGTTTTTTCCCTCCGCCGCTTACTTCTCCTCTTCCTTTTGTATGAGCAATCACTTTTCTCTGATTTGACGTTTGTGAAAGCACTACCTGATATATTAAATCATCATTTGCTTCATTCCCAAAAATTTCTTTTGGAAGTAAGATATTTTCAACTTCTTTTCCTTGTTGATTGTAAACTGGCGTTTTCATTGCAATGTTTCTAATCTTTAATTTCTAAGAGAGTTCCCTTTCTTCCAGGAACTGCTCCTTTTACTGCGAGCATATTGCTTTCTTTGTCAACTTTTATTATTTCTAAATTTTTCACAGTTATTCTTTCAAATCCCATTCTTCCAGGCATCTTTTTCCCCTTCATTACTCTTTGAGGGCCTGTCATTCCGACAGATCCAAGCGTCCGATGTTCATGTTTTACTCCATGACTGGCATTCCTCCCGGAAAATCCCCATCTTTTGACAGCTCCCTGGAATCCTTTTCCTTTTGAAACTCCAGAAATTCTTATCTTGTCTCCTGAAGAAAAAATAGAAACATCTATTGCATCTCCTTGCTTCATTTCTTTATCAAATGGAAATTCTTTTAAAAAACGGGGTTCTTTTGTCTTTTTCTTACTTTCAAAACCAATTTGGACTGCTGAATAACCGTCTTTTTCTTTTGTTTTTATTTTAGTAACCTGGCAAGGGCCTGCATCAATCAAAGTCACGGGAGTTACTTTCCCTTCTTCATCAAAAATCTGACTCATTTTATTTTTTCTTCCTAATATAAATTTCATATTTAATGAAAAGCTGGGCTATTGCCCAGCTTTCAAGGCAATTCAATTAAAATGTCTAAATTTTGAAAACACTTTTAATCCTAAACATAGGAAAGTTTTACATTTTTATTTCAATATCAACTCCAGCAGGCAGGTTTAAATTAGTTAAGGCGTCAATTATTTTCGGATTTGGATTTAAAATTTCTATTAACCTCTTGTGAATCCTCATCTCAAACTGCTCTCTTGCATCTTTATGGATAAAACTGGACCTGTTTACGGTATATTTATGGATTTCCGTAGGCAAAGGAACAGGGCCTGAAATTTCAGCCCCGTAACGCAAGGCAGTTTCAATAATTTGTCTAGCACTACTGTCAACCACCTTATGATCATATGATTGAAGCTTAATCCGAAGTCTTGATTTAGCTTCTTGATCTTTTACAGATGTTTTCTCTTTCACAGGCATTTCTTATTTCACTATCTTTGTTATTACTCCAGCTCCAACAGTCTTGCCTCCTTCTCTAATAGCAAATCTTTGCTGTTCTTCCATTGCAATAGGAGCAATTAACTTAACTTTTAAGGTAACTGTATCTCCTGGCATCACCATTTCAGTTCCTTCTTGCAAATTCACATCAGCAGTAATATCAGTTGTCCTGAAATAAAACTGTGGTTTATATCCGTTAAAGAAAGGAGTATGACGACCGCCTTCTTCTTTTGTTAAAATATATGCTTCGCATTCAAATTCAGTATGAGGAGTAATTGATCCTGGTAGAGCCAAAACTTGGCCTCTTTCTACTTCTTCTTTTTTCAATCCTCTAAGTAGAATTCCTACGTTATCTCCAGCCATCCCCTCATCAAGCATTTTATTAAACATTTCAATGCTTACAGCAATGGTTTTCATAGTATCTTTTATTCCAACCAATTCAACTTCATCGTTTGGATGAACAATCCCTCTTTCCATTCTTCCAGTAGCAACAGTTCCTCTTCCAGCAATTGAAAACACATCTTCAATAGCCATTAAAAACGGCTTGTCTGTTTCTCTTTTCGGCTCTGGAATATACTCGTCTATAGTATTAAGCAATTCAATAATTGGCTTTATACTTTCGTCATCTATTGATTCAGCTTCCAAAGCTTTTGTTGCAGATCCTTTTACAATAGGAGTTTCGTCTCCAGGAAAATTATATTTTTTCAAAAGCTCTCTAATTTCTGATTCAACAAGGCCTATCATTTCAAGATCATCAACCATATCACATTTGTTTAAAAACACAACCAATGAAGGAAGTCCTACCTGCCTTGCCAAGAGAACATGTTCTCTAGTTTGAGGCATAGGTCCGTCAGCAGCAGAAACAACTAAAATTCCTCCATCCATCTGGGCTGCTCCGGTAATCATATTCTTAATGTAGTCAGCGTGGCCCGGACAATCGATTAATGCATAATGCCTTTTATCTGTTTCATATTCCTGATGAGAAATAGAAATAGTCAATCCTCTTGCTTTTTCTTCTGGAGCAGAATCAATATCAGATACTGATTTTCTTGAACCTTTCCAGCCCTTTAATTCAACAGCTTTAAGCATAGCTGCTGTTAAGGTTGTTTTACCATGGTCAACATGACCGATAGTACCAATGTTTAGATGAGGTTTCCCTCTCTGAAACTTTTCTTTTTCTGCCATATTTTTATTTTTATCAATTGACAGTTCTCAAACCGCAAATTGATTTTTATTTTACTTCTTTATTCTACTAATTTAATAAAAAATGTCAACCTTTTATATCGGTAAGTCCTCTATTTTCAGCTCTTCCTGCTTCAATTCTTCTGGCATTTCTTTCTTCACAAGCTTTTCTACTTCAATAGGATTTTCTTCAAACTTAGAAATTACCATTGTCGGCTTTCCGTTTTCCACAACAACTACCTTTCCTTTTTCATTTTCAATTATTTTTTTTATTTCGTCAAGATTCATATTATTTTCTTTTTCCTTCAATTATTTCCTGAGCAATATTAGCTGGAACTGGCTCGTACTCGTTAAACTCCATAGTAAATGTTCCCCTTCCTTCGGTAAAAGAACGAAGAGAAGTAGCATATCCAAACATTTCAGATAAAGGCACTTTAGCATCAATTACTTTTAACTGCATTCTATCATTGGTTTGTTCTATTTTTCCTCTTCTTGAAGCTAAATCTCCTATAGTATCACCGAAAAAACTTGAAGGAACAATTACTTCAAGTTTCATAATCGGCTCTAAAATGACAGGCTTTGCTTTTTTCGCAGCAGCTTGAAAAGCGATAGAACCAGCAATTTTAAAAGCAATTTCTGAAGAATCAACATCATGAAAAGAACCGTCATATAAGGATGCTGACACATCAACCATTGGATATCCAGCTACAACTCCTTTATCTACTGCTTCTTTCACGCCTTTTCCAACTGCAGGAATAAATTCTTTTGGAATAATTCCTCCTTTAATTTCATCAACAAATTCAAATCCTTGACCTCTTTCTTTAGGTTCAACTCTAAGCCACACATGTCCGTACTGGCCTTTTCCTCCAGACTGCTTAATATATTTCCCTTCAGCTTCTGCCTCTTCAGTAATTGTTTCTTTGTAGGCAACTTGAGGTTTCCCAACATCAGCTTCCACATTAAACTCTCTTTTCATTCTGTCTACTATAATATCAAGATGCAGCTCTCCCATTCCAGAAATAATAGTTTCTCCTGTTTCTAAATCGGTTTTTACCTTGAAGGTAGGATCTTCTTCTGATAATTTCCTTATCGCTAAATCCATTTTTTCCTGGTCAGCTTTTGTTTTCGGCTCTACACGCGTAGAAATAACAGGTTCTGGAAAACTGATCTGCTCTAATAAAATTGGATGATTCTCATCTGCTAAAGTATGACCAGTAGAAGTATTTTTAAGACCAACAGTGGCAGCAATATCTCCAGCATAAAGTTCTTCCACTTCTTCTCTTTCCGCAGAATGCATCCTTAGAATTCTACCAAATCTTTCTTTTGTTTTATTATTAACATTTAATAGATATGATCCCTTTTTCAATGTTCCTGAATAAACTCTAAAATATGTAAGAGTTCCAACATACGGATCAGTAGCAACTTTAAAAGCTAAGGCTGAAAAAGGTTCGCTGTCATCAGCTTTTCTTTCTAAGACATCTCCAGTAGAAGGATCTATTCCAGCAACAAAAGGAAGATCAATCGGACTTGGTATAAAGTCCACTACTGCGTCAAGCAAGAGCTGAACTCCTTTATTTTTTAATGCAGATCCGCAAAAAACAGGAACTAACTTATAATTTATAGTTGCTTTTCTCAAAACATCTTTAAGCTCTTGAAATGAGATTTCCTCTCCTTTTAAATATTTTTCAAGAAGATCATTATCTTCTCCAGCAATTTTTTCTACCAATTTTGCTCTTCCTTGATTTGCTTTTTCCAATAATTCCTCTGGAATTTCTTCTTCTTTAATTTCCTCTCCAAAACTTCCTTCAAATTTCAAAGCTTTCATTTTTAAAAGGTCAATTACTCCTGAAAGCTTATCTTCCTTTCCAATAGGAATCTGCATAGCAACAGCAAAAGGACAAAGTTTATCTAAAATAGATTGAAAACTTCTGTCAAAATCAGCGCCTATTCTGTCAAGCTTGTTAATAAAGCAGATTCTTGGAACATTAAACTTATCTGCCTGACGCCAGACTGTTTCAGACTGCGGTTCCACTCCTGCAACTCCGTCAAAAACAACCACTGCGCCGTCAAGAACTCTCAAGCTTCTCTGAACCTCAACTGTAAAATCAATATGTCCTGGAGTGTCAATAATATTTATCTGGTGCTCATTAGTTTTTTCTTTGGATAAATACTGGCCTGGAGTCCAAAAACAAGTAGTAGCAGCAGAAGTAATTGTAATTCCCCTTTCTCTTTCTTGAACCATCCAATCCATAATTGCAGCTCCTTCATGAACTTCTCCTATTTTATGGGATATTCCCGTATAAAACAAAATTCGCTCGGATACCGTAGTTTTCCCAGCGTCAATGTGCGCTATTATTCCTATATCTCTTACTTTTTCTATCGGATACTTTCTCGGCATATTTTTACCAAGCAAAATGGGCAAAAGCTCTATTAGCTTCAGCCATTTTATGCATATTTTCCTTTTTCTTTATAGCTCCTCCAATATTATTAGAAGCATCAATTAATTCTTGAGCTAATTTTTCTTTTATTGGTTTTCCTTTTTTACTATTGGCAGCATTAATAATCCATCTGAATGCCAAGCTTATCTTTCTATCTCCTTTTACTTCTCTTGGGACTTGATAAGTGGCACCTCCAACTCTTTTTGGCTTTACTTCCAAAGCAGGAGAAACATTCTTGATAGCTAATTCAAAAACATCCAAAGGCTCTTTCTTTGTTTTCTCTTTTATAATTTTAAAACTATTATAAACAACTTTTCTGGCAATAGTCTTCTTTCCTTTCCTCATAATATTGTTGATAAATTTCTCAACCATAATACTATTATAAAGATAGTCTGGCTGGATTATTCTCTTTTTTATTTTCTTGCTTCTAGCCATAATATTTATGCTTGCTTCTTCTCTCTCTTTGTTCCATATTTTGACCTTTCTCTTTTTCTTCCTTCCACTCCTCCAGTATCAAGCACTCCTCTTACTATATGATATCTGACGCCTGGAAGATCTTTTACTCTTCCTCCTCTCAAAAGAACAACAGAGTGCTCCTGTAAATTATGTCCCTCTCCTGGAATATATGCAGTAACTTCCATTCCATTGGTCAAACGAACCCTTGCGACTTTTCTCAAAGCTGAATTAGGTTTCTTTGGAGTAGTTGTAAAAACTTTCAAGCAAATTCCTCTTTTGAAAGATGAAGGATAATTAATCGGTCTATTCTTCAATGTATTAAATCCAAAAGCCAAAGCAGGCGTTTTGGAACGCTTCTTTATTCTACTCCTTCCTTTTTTAACTAATTGATGTATTGTTGGCATAATAAAAAAAAATATATTGCAAATACTTATTAAGTTTTGTTCTTAATGCTAAAGATAATTTAACAGATATAAAAAAAAATGTCAAATAAAAATAGAGAGTTTGTTTAATATTTTATAGAATACTATTCTATAATGCAATTTGATTTAAGTAATAACTGCTACAGATCGTGGACAAAATTAGAACCTGTCTAATAAAAATTTAAAGCTTTTTTAATTAAATTTAAAGCTATTGGTCTATTTTTTAATTATAGCATTGAAAGGACATGCTTCTTTACATTTACCACAATTTTGACATTTTTTTTCATCTATTATAGCTTTCCCATCTCTTCCAATTGTAATTGCTCCATAAGGACAAATTTTAATACATGCTCCGCAACCAGCACATTTTGATTTATTAATCTTAAATTTGCTCATATTCTTATTAAATTTATTTTACGAATAAAAAGCAGTGGCAATGTCCATTTTCTTTAATTTCTCTTTTGTGATAGATACAGGGGCAAACAATTTTATTATTTTCCTCTTCTTTATCACTAATTCGACGACATGGACAATATCTCTTACCATATTCTTTTTCTCGCTTTAGCAATCCTTTAATTAAATAATTTATTACTTTTCGGTCTGGATTTAAATGAAAACCGTTCTTCTTTGCATAGTCTTTATATTCTTTAAATAGTTGCTCCAATTTTTTTTTATCTTTTGGCATACCTAAAGATATATTATAAATTACATTTGTTTTCTTCTACTAAAACCAAATCTTTCTCCATGACTACCAAATTTATGTTTTCTGAAGTCTGGGTTTTCAGAATTTGGCCGAATCGCTTCTTTAGGACAAACATTTAAACATTTACCACAATGTATACATTTATCCTGATCCACAGCAGCCTTTCCATTTTTCATAAAAATAGCTCCAACAGGACAAACATCAACACAAGATCCGCAACCAATACATTTTTCTTGATTTATCCAAGGCATAATTTTCTTAATTATTTTTGTTTATAATTCTTTATAATAAACGGACACTGCTCTTTCTTTGCCTTTCTATCTAAAACTGCTCTGATAAATTCATTACAAGATTTAAAGCCACATTTCCCACAGTTTAAGTTAGGAACCAAATTCTTTAATTCTTTTCCAGCTAAATATCTTTTTTGAGTTTCTTTTTCATCAATTATTTTATTTCCATAACAATATCCACAAATTGCTGAAGGCATAGAGTGTTTTAATGTTAATTTCTCATTTTTAATATCAGAAGACTTTTTTATAAGCTCTGAAATATCAATAGCACCTTCTCCTGTAAGCCCGTTAACTTCTATTGTTTTCGCTCCAGGGTTAGCTTTTAAAACTTTTGTTCTAAAAATCTCTCTTTCTGCTTGAGAAATCAAATCTCCCTTACTAATAGCTACTATATCTGCTTCAGTCAAAATCGGTCCATATCTAGAAGGATCTCCAGAAATAATATCTAGAACATTAATTCCTAATCCTTCCTTAATATAAGGAGAACAACGAAGACATAG
>Ga0307992_1001875_pt1 | contig 12236 bp, 13 predicted proteins | sample EllFjometagen133_FD_203162 | JGI IMG/M metagenome (GOLD analysis project Ga0307992, IMG submission 203162) | Marine microbial communities from Ellis Fjord, Antarctic Ocean - #133 | ecosystem: Environmental > Aquatic > Marine > Unclassified | place: Southern Ocean | collected 2014-10-08
TTAGCGTTTATATTTATTATTGCGAATGATTTGCAATAAGAAGATAATATGATATACTATTATTGCGAATGATTTGCAAGTAGGAGATAGACATGAAAAAATTTGCAACTGTTATTTTTACCTTATTTTTAATCTTTATTCTATCATCATGTAATCAAATAGAATATACCGATATTGTAACAACAATGTTCCCTCAATACGATTTTGTAAAACAAATTGCTAGGGATGATTTTACTGTTAGTTTACTTATACCACCAGGAGCAGAAATTCACGATTATGAAGTAACAAGTCAAGATATGGCTAAAATAAAAGAATCTAAATTGTTCATATTTACCAGTTTAGAAATCGATAATTGGATTGGTGATGTAAATACCGTCGGTGGTAACGATACGATAGTTATGAATCTATCCGCATATTATACCAGATCACCTTTACTCTATGGAGAACCAATTTTAACACCGCTAAATGATGAATCTATAGCTGCTAATCAATTACACTATTGGACTGATCCTACAACTGCAGTTCAACTAATCGATGCTATATTAGAAAAAATGATTTTGATTAATCCAGCTATAGAAGATACATTACGTGAACGTGTAGCTACTTATATTGAAAGTATCGATGAACTGAATACTGAAATTGGAAATTATATTATTGAAAATGATTATTTAGGTTCAACTCTCTACTTTGCTGGACATAATGCGCTAGGCTCTTTTGGGCAAAGATATGGATTAAACATATTATCACTTTTTGAAGATTTTAAACCAGATGTTGATTTAACAAGTAATGAATTAATTACTTTTACAAATAATGTTAGAAACACAAATACTCATTATCTATTTATTGAAGAATTAGCAGTTCCTAAAGCTGCAAACACAATCGTTAATGAGCTTGCAAAAGAACAATATCAATTAAGCCTACTTGAATTACATGCATATCACAATGTGTCTCAAATAGATTATACGGAAGGTGTAACATACAGGGATATACTTGAAAGAAACTTTGAAAATATCAAGTTAGATCTTATGTTTGGTAATTAAATATGGTAAATTATAAAGATGTCTCTGTATCATTTGGAAAATTCAATGTCTTAAATAATATTAATTTTGATGTTAGTAAAGGTGATTTTCTGCATATCATTGGTCCTAATGGTAGTGGTAAAACAACACTTGTCAAGTTACTTGTTGGTTTATTAAAGCCAACATCTGGTGAAATAAGTATTGATAGTGAAACTCACATGGGTTATTTGCCTCAAAAATTAAACTCTAAACAAAATCTTCCAATGACTGTTTTGGAAGTCATTTATAGCGGATTTAAAAAACAAAAGCTTATTCCCACAAAAGATGAAATTAAATTAATTAAATCTTGGTTAACCAAGATGGAAATTCCAAAATTATTAAATTCAAGTATGCTTTTTCTATCAGGTGGTCAGCAGCAACGGGTTTTCATAATACGTGCACTCATTTCGAATCCTGATTTATTAATTCTCGATGAGCCTGCATCTGCATTAGATCCCTCATTTAGAGAAAAGTTTTATCATATGCTTTACCAATTAAGACAAGATGAAAACATGACAATCATTCATATCACTCATGACCTTACGGATGCTGTGAAAAAAAATTGTTTAACAATGTATGTCGATCAAACAATTAAATTCTTTGGAACATATAGGGATTTCCATGAATTTGAGCATCAGGGACATCATCATGTTTGATTTCTTGCAGTATGATTTTATCCAGCATGCCATATTCATTGGTATCGCACTGGCACTATCAGCTTCCCTATTGAGTCCATTTCTTGTTTTAAATCAACAAGCAATGATTGCTGATGGTCTTGCACATGTAAGTTTTGCTGGTATCATTTTAGGCGTTTTATTATCAAGTGAACCTTTGCTTCTAGCTATACCGTTTGTAATGGCTGCTTCCTTATTGATTAAGTATCTTTCAACAAAAAAGACGATTAATGGAGATGCTGCCATTGGATTAGTATCAGCTGTTTCATTTGCTATTGGTTTAATCTTAGTTAAAAAAGGACAAGGATTCAACATATCAATCGAAAGTATACTTGTTGGTAATATATTTACAGCAACAAATACAGAAATGATTTTATCAATTGTTATTACATTATTAATTGGGGGATTCATTCTCTTTAATTATCGTTCACTTCTATTAATGACTTACGATGAAAATTATGCTAAGTTTTCTAAGATAAAAACATCCATGTTAGGCTATATGCTTTCAGGATTAACCGCATTCTTCATTGTTATCGGTGTTAGAACAATAGGTACCTTGCTTATTTCAGCTTTAGTTATTTTCCCTTCAATCATTTCAAGTCAATGGACTAAAAGTTTCAGGGATACACTTATTTTCGGTATGATTTCATCATTTGTTGTTGTAATTGCTGGTATATTTATTGCTCACCCTCTTGAAATACCAGTTGGTTCTACTATCGTTTTACTTTACGCAATACTATTATCAGTATTACTCGTTGTTAGAACAATATTAAGGAGATGATATTATGAGAATGACAAGTCAAAGAAAACAAATATTTAATTTACTATCTAAAACTGCACAACCGAAGAGTGCAGAAATGATTTACGAAGAATTGCCAGATCATACGATGAACCTTTCAACAGTATATAGAACACTTGATATTTTTTTCGTGCAAGGTATCATATCAAAAAGCAACATGAACAATACAGCTTACTATTATGTAAAACAGAAAGACCATCATCATTATATGATTTGCTTGGGCTGTCAAAAAATGTATAAAATGGATTGCCATTTGGGTCAATTTGCAGATCAAGTAGCAAAAGAACACCATTTTAAGATTACACATCATGATATGACTGTTTATGGTTATTGCGAAGCCTGCCAACAAAAACACTTAGAAAAATAGAGCCGATACAATGTATCAGCTCTTTTTTTACCATTTTCTAGGGTCGCCTTTAATTTGATCTAAATAATTCATATCTTCTTTGCTAATTTCGAAATCCACTTTAGAATTCTCAATAATTCTCGATTCATGAGTAGATTTAGGAAGTGGCGCAGTTCCTTTTTGAACGCAGTACCGAATGCAAATTTGTGCAGGTGTAACTTCATATTTCTTAGCCATGTCTTGAATATCATTACTCTTAAGTAAATATCCAATAGCTAATGGTGAATATGCTTCAACCAGTATATTCTTTTCTTTGCAATAATCATCAGTTTCCTTTTGGCTATTCCCAATAAAGTATCCGATTTGATTGACATGTGGAACGATTTCACAATGCTCAATGATATTGTCAATTTCTGTTGGTTTAAAATTGGAAACACCAATCGCACGTACTTTTTCATCTTTATAAATCTTCTCCAGTGCTTTGTAGGCTAAAACATTGCCTTCACTGCAATCTTTACCCATCTCACTCCAAGGCCATGGTGCGTGAATGATATATAAATCCAAATATCCAATTTTCATTTCTTTAATCGTTTTTTCATAGGCTTCAAGAGTACCTTCATAAGTCTTAATGTGAGATTGAAGCTTAGATGTAACAAAGATTTCTTCTCTTGGAATACCAGAATCAAGAATTGCTTTTCCTACGCTTGCTTCATTTTGATAAGCTGCTGCAGTATCAATATGACGATACCCATTCTTTAAAGCTAATGCTACAGATTGATATGCAACTTCACCACTTGGAACTTGCCAAGTTCCAAATCCAATCTTTGGAATTTTGACACCATTACTCAATTGATAAGTATCTGTTAATGTTTTCATAATAAACCTCCTTATTATTCTAATTATAGCATTGTTAGTTAATTCTACCCTTTCAAACACATAAAAAAAAGAATGCACGATGCATTCTATTTTATTCTAATAATTTTGTATTGAAGATATATTCCATAGAGTGCTATAAGCATTAAGATAACACCAACAGATATGTTAAGAAGTGTTAAATTAGATCCAACAACTCTACTTGATAAAATCATTTGTACTATATATATAAAGAAATATCCGTATAGTATATATCGAAGTACTTTCATTTCCCTAGGTGTTACAATTGAAACTCTTGTATCCGGTCTTTTGTAAATAATAAAACCTAAAACGCCAAAAGCTACCAATAAAGCAACAATCACATATGCAATCCATGGCGCGCTTTCTCTTAAATAGTGATTAACAATCACATTTGCTCCTATAATGAAAAAAATAATGAAAAGCATTAACTGAACAACTAAACTCTTACGATATACATTCATTTTTTAATCTCCTTTATGAAAAAATTTATTTTTAATGATATACTAATATTGAAACGAGGTAACGATATGAAAAAGGCTGTTTATCCGGGAACATTTGATCCTCTAACGATTGGGCATTTAGACATCATCAAACGCGCATCACGTTTTGTAGATGTGCTTCATGTTGTTGTTGCTGACAACTATAAGAAAGCCCCAACATTTTCAACTGAAGAACGTATTGAGATGATTCTAAGAGTAACTACTGATATTGAAAATATCGTTGTTACCTCAACATCTGACTTGGTCGTTCGTTATGCGCACAAGAATGGTATAGGGCTTATGGTACGTGGATTAAGAAATATTCAAGATTATGAAAATGAATATGCTTTATATCAATTCAATAGAAATATCAATAGAAGTGTAGAAACAATCATTTTATTTCCATCATCAAGAAATCACTTTGTATCATCATCAGCTATTAAAGAACTTATTATTCACCATGCTGACATTTCACCTTATGTCCCTAAAGAACTTATTAAGGATGTACAAGATAAATTAAGACCTAAATTAGATTGATTGATTTGAAAAAATCATAAAGTTGATCTTCTTTAATATGAGGAGCCAAATGTTTGGCTTTTTCTTTTAATTCCTCAAATCTTGTATTTGACATAGCAATTCCAATATCTGCCATTTCAATCATTTTCACATCATTCGCTCCATCGCCAACACAGATTAATTGAAAATCAATTTCATTCTCAATTGCTTTTTTTATACCAAATGCTTTATTCATATTTGGATAGATGAAATCAGCTCCACCTTTATGCCAAAGGTAAACTTGAAATTTGGTAATCTTTTTAGCTATATCAAGAATCTTACTTTCATCATCAGCAAATAACCATAATTGATATACCTTTTGATTCAAATAAAACGACTCATCCACTTTTGGGGAAATACCGCGAAGTGCTTTCATGCCGAAGCCAACACGTTCATCCCAATAGTTAACTGCTTCATCATCAATACCAACCATTCCAACATTAAAATCAGTACCTTTAGCAATATCTAAGACTTCTTTAATATCGTTTGTCGATATTGGATAATCATAAATTAATTCATCATTTTTATAAATCGCTGAACCATTAATTAAGACTTTATACGTAAAATAAGGTAAGACTTCCTTAATTACTTCAAGCTTTTTGAATCCTCGACCCGTAGCTAAACCCAAAATTACATCTTTCCTTGTAGATAATTCTCCAAGCAACTTGATTGTCTGTTCTGGAATTTTCCCTAATGCATTATTATAGATTGTGTTATCTACATCAAAAAAGATTATCGTTTTCATCCTGCACCTCGAAAATATTATAACATATTAAGTATTCTACTACCATTTTATCAATTTTTATTATACAATAGTAATGTAATATACGCTCCTGGAGGATTTAAATATGGTAAACACATTACTCAAAACCGGTGAACTCGGCATTTTTGCATTAGGAGGTCTCGGTGAAGTTGGCAAAAACATGTACATCTACGACATCAATAATCAGATATTTATTGTTGATTCTGGTATATTATTTCCTGACGAACATTTATTAGGTATTGACTACGTCATACCTGACTTTACATATCTTGTAGAAAATGAGGACCGCATCGTTGGTCTTTTCGTGACGCATGCTCATGAAGATCACATCGGAAGTATTCCTTATCTACTTAAAAAAGTTAAGATTCCCAAGATTTTTGCTGCAGGTATCGCTGTTGATATGATTGAATATAAACTTAACGAACATGCAGATGTTGTATCACCAAAAATTGAAGAATATAAGAGTTACTATACGTACCACTTTGATCATGTGGAAATCTCATTCATTAGAATGAACCATTCGATTCCTGATATGTTTGGTATTGTATTTAGAACCGATTTAGGTATCTTGTTCCATACCGGTGACTTTAAGATTGATTTTACTCCTGTAGGACCTCCTGCTGAATATGATAAATTAGCAGCAATCGGTAGTGAAGGCGTATTATGTATGCTTTCGGATTCAACGAATTCTGAAAGAGATGAATTGATTCCTTCTGAAAGTAAGATAGGTAAATCAATCAATGAATTATTTTCTAGAATTAAAGGACGTATTATCATTGCTACATTCGCGTCTAATATGTATAGAATTCAACAAATCATTGAAGCATCTGTTTTAAATAACCGTAAAGTTGCTGTATTTGGTAGAAGTATGGACCGAGCAATTGAAATCGGTATGCAAACTGGTTATATTAAAGCTCCTAAAGACACCATCATAAGCGGTGAACAAATCAATAGAACAAGAGCAAATGAATTAACTATTTTAGTTACTGGATCTCAAGGTGAACCACTTGCTGCACTTAGTAGAATCGCAAATGGTAACCATAGACAAGTTAAAGCGATGTCAGGTGATACCGTCATCTTCTCTTCTTCCCCAATTCCAGGGAATCAAGAAGGCGTCAATAGAACAATCAATAAACTTTTTAGATTAGATGTTGAAGTTATTACGAATGGTCCACTTGCTGACACGCATACTTCAGGACATGGTAGTCAAAACGATTTAAAGCTTGTTTTAAGTTTAATTAAACCAAAACTATTTATTCCAATGCATGGTGAGCATAGAATGCTTAAATTGCATAGAAAACTTGCCATAGAATGTGGTGTTAGACCAGAAAACATCTTAGTGATGGATAATGGTGAAGTTGCTGCAATATCAAAGACATCTCTAAGAATGGCTGGAACTGTTACTTCTGGTGAAGTATATATTGATGGAACAGGTATCGGCGACATTGGAAGTCATGTCATTAAAGAACGTAAACTTCTAAGTGAAGAAGGACTATTTTCTGTTGTTTTATCAATTAATTCGAAAACTAGAAAATTGATTAATGAACCAACAATTATTTCAAGAGGCTTCATTTATATGAAAAGCAATGAAGAGATCACTTCACTTCTTGCCAATGAAACCAAAAAAGTTGTTCAAAAAGAATTAGGTAGAAAATCATATAATGAAATCAATTTAAAACAAGCCGTGATTGATTATCTCAATACGAAAATATATGAGATGACTCAAAGACGTCCACTTGTAATACCAATTGTAGTAGATCTTAAAAACTAAAAAAAAGAGTCTAGCAAATTGCTAGGCTCATTTTTATTTCATATATTCTAGAAATGCATCAAATACATATTTAGTTACTAAAGCATCATCTTTAGCATCATGTGCTTGAGTAAAGGCAACATCATAATAAGTTTTATACGCCTTAAACAATCCTAAGTCATCTTTCAAATTGAAGTAGTCTTTATGTAACTTTAATAAATCTATAAAATTAGTGTCAATTGTAAGCTTTTCTTTCTCATGTAATACATAAGAGTCGTTCAAAGCACTTACATCATTCTTTCCCCATACAACTAACTTTGGATTATATTTTGTAACAATTTTAGAAAGTTTTTTATAGAAGAAATCATATTTTTTTGCTTCGCTGAAAAATTTATCTTCATTTAGATTAAGAAATCTTTTTGTTCTCTTACTTAAGGTAGATTTCTCTTTTGGTAAAATGTAATATCCGTTCTGATGAATAATCTTACCTTGTGCTTGAGCTAAAACATAACCAACTTGAATAATTTCTGGAAAGAAGTGATGGTCGTGATATCCAGGCATAGTCATCTCAAAATCAATGAACAAATAATACTTATAACTTGCTAGAACTTCTTTCATATCAGCTCTCATTTTCGTTAAATCATAATGAACAAAAAATGGATTTAATGAAACTATTTGATTAAAGTGCGATACTTGATAATACGTAAATACTCCGATTCTTTTCTTTCTAGTTGAAACTTCAAAATCAACTAAAACACCTTTTCTTAGATACATGAAAAATGTCTTTGCTAATCTGTTAGATAAATAAAACCCCACCTTTCTACCACTAATAATCAGATAGAAAACTTTTTTTTGTATATCTATACTCCATATAATTTTTTTCATTTTAAAACCTCTCTAATCTCTTTGATGACTGATATAGGTATACCAAGTGAACTAAGTTCTTCGTCAGTTGCATTCTTAATTGCATCAATACTTGTGAAATGGCCTAATAAGGCTTTTTTTCTAGTCTCTCCAATACCCTTGATTTGCTCAAGTGGAGATTTGATTGCAATCTTCCCACGAGTACTTCTATGGAAGTCGATGGCAAATCTATGAACTTCTTCGGATAGCTTTAACAAAAACTTATATAGCTCTCCTTGTTTTAATAATGGTATCACGCTTCCATCGTAGACTAATGCTTCAAGTTTATGTTTACTATTCTTTTTAAGTCCTGCAATTTTAATATCTAAATTTAATGATGTTAGTATTTCTTGAGCAGCATTTAACTGTCCTTTACCACCATCTACTAAAATTAAATCAGGCGCATCTAAGTTTTCCATTAACAACTTTTGATATCTTCTATATGTGACTTCCCTCATTGCTTGATAATCATCATTTGTAGTTGTTTTTAGGTGATATTTTCTATAACTCTTACGTTCAAAATCACCTTTATTAAAAACGATAAGTGCAGAAATAGGAGCAGTGCCAAATAGTTGAGCATTATCAAACACTTCAATATGTTCCACATTATGATCAACAAGTGAAGATAGTTCATCTAAAGCTTTTTGTTTCATCTCATCTTTATGACGATAAAGCATGAAATGATGCTCTAAATCATAATCAGCATTTTTACTCGCCATATCTGTGAGCTTCTTCTTATCACCTATTTGTGGTATTACTGCTTTTTTTCCATAGATAGGTTTTAGGTCATCAATATTAAACCTGTCACTGAAAAGTAATTCGTCAGGCATAACTTGTTCATAGAATTGTTGCAAGTAACTTGCAATCTGATCCATGATGTCACCTGCATATGCGAATACTACTTGATGATGGTCTACCATTTTCCCTTGTCTCATCATTAAGACCTGCAGAGCAATATCATCTTGATTCGAAGCATAGCTAATGATATCCCGATCTTTAAAATCATTTAAATTAATGATTTGTTTTTCAATCGTAGAATCTATATTTTGAATCATATCTCGAAATTCACCAGCTTTTTCATATTGCATCTCTGATGATGCTTTAATCATTTCTTTTTCAAGCCGCGAAAGAACTTCTTTTGTATCTCCCTTTAAAAAACTTGTAATCTGAGAGAATGTATCTTTATAGTCAACATTTTTATTGATACAAGGACCAAGGCATTGACCTATATGGTAATAGAGACATGCTTTTTTCGGTAATGCTTCACATTTGCGTAAAGGATATAAACGATTTAAAAGTCTAGTCGTTTGTCTTGCAGCGTACACATTTGGATACGGTCCAAAGATTTTTCCTTTTGCTTTTTTCTTTCTTACGACTTGTAATCTTGGATGATCTTCTTTTGTTAATTCTATATAAGGATATGTTTTATCATCCATTAATCTAATGTTATATCTTGGTAAATATTGTTTAATTAAATTACTTTCAAGTATAAGTGATTCTCGTTCGCTATTCGTTAAAACATATGAAAAATCGCGAATCTCAGATACAAGTCGCGTTGTTTTTTCGTTGTGAGCACCAGTGAAATAGGATTTCACACGATTTTTAAGGTTCTTTGCTTTCCCTACGTAGATGACATCTTCCTTTTCGTTTCTCATGAGATAGCAACCTGGTTCACTTGGTAATAATGCAATTTTTTCCTTTAAATTCAAATAAATCACCATTTATATTGTATCACAAATAAGGATATGTCTTAATGAATTAAGAAAAAAAGCGCTCAGCGCTTTTTCTAGTTATGACTCAAAGTCAACAATAACTTTTCCGTCAAGTATTTCTTCTAAAGCAATACCAATCGATTTAACGCATTGTGCATCTTCAACAATTAATTTTTCAGCTTCTAAAATCTGAGCAATTTTACTTGCTGCATAAACAAGTTTATACTTAGAATCAATTTTTGCCAACAATTTGTCAATTGATGGGTATCTCATACCGTCTTTATTTTTATTCATCTTTATTCTCCTATCATCTTGATATAGTTATGAATAGATCTTTCTGTTTTCGCATGTTCAGCACGTATGATAGCCATGATACGGTCTGCTGCGTTATTAACTTCGTCATTAACGACGATATAATCGTATTTGTGCGCAAGTAAAAACTCGGACTCTGCTTTCTTCATTCTTTTTTCTATCAGATTAATGGGCTCTGTACCACGATTCTTCAATCGTTCATACAATGCTTTTTTCCCTGGTGGAACCAAGAAAATAAATACAGCTTCCTTCATTTGCTTTCTAACTTGTAGTGCACCATCAACTTCAATTTCCAAAACAACTTCTTTACCTTTATCCAGTTGCTCTTCAACTTTATCACGAGGTGTACCATAGTAATTTCCTACAAATTCTGCCCATTCAAGAAATTTCTTATCTCTAATTCTTTTTAAAAAAGTTTCCTTATCGACAAAATAGTAATCAACACCTTCAACTTCTTCTGGTCTAGATTCACGGGTTGTCATCGATACTGAATAAACAAGATCATGATGCGGCATTTGGAATAAGGCTCTACGAACAGTCCCTTTTCCGACACCTGATGGCCCTGATATGACAACTAACAAACCCTTTTCATTCAGTTTCATAGAAACCTCCTTCAGTCAATGATGTTATTACTTATTATATATGATAAATCGTTGACTGTAAATAGATTTAACAATATTTGTGAAAGAATAACGCTTACAGGCTAATAATCGGGTCTATAATGTGTTAAAATAGTCATGAGGTAAGGTTATGGTCTTTGATGGGTTTTTCATATATCATTTAATTAGAGAATTAAATACTCATCTTGAAAAAGCAAGATTGGAAAAAATCTACCAAACGAATGAAATGTCGTTTGTTTTTGTGTTTTATCTCCGAGGACGAAGAATGTTCATGAATCTCAATTTAAGTTCACACAATTTCGGTGCTTATTTAACAAAAACAAAAGATCAGTCAACTTATAGTTCGCAATTTCTTACTTCTTTGAAAAGAAACCTAGAAGGTGCAATCCTTCAAGATATCTGTCAACATCAAACAGATAGAGTTATGATCTTTAATTTTACAATAAATGATTTTATAGACGGCGCGATTACAAAACAACTTGTTTTCGAAGCAATGGGTAAACACTCTAATCTATTGATGGTTAAAGATGGACTCATTATAGATACATTTAAAAAAATGTTTTTTGCTGAAGGTAGACAGTTGATTCCATCAGCACAATTTGAGTTCTTCCCTACAGATAAACTTCCATTTACAAAAATAGATTATTCAAAGGTATTTTCTTATAAAGATATAGTCGATCAATATATGGGCATTTCTCCATTACTGGCAAAATACCTTATAGAGCATAATATTCAGATTTCAGAGATAATACCTAATCCGACGAAACTGATAGACACAAAAAAATCATATGTTTTTGATATATTTGATGAAATCATTAAAAAAACATACTATCCATCGATATCAGAATTAATGGATGATCAAGATGTAGAGAAGAAAGAATCCGTTTCCTCTCATCAGTTATTCATAGTAAAACAACTTAAAAAACATAATAAAAAAAAAGAACAATTTACTATAATGCTAGAAAATGCACAGCTTAATCTATCTAATAAAGATAAAGGTGATATGATTTATCAATCAGGATTAATCATGAGCGAAAAACACTCTGAACTAACTAGTAATGATACATCGATTTTACTCGATCCAACAAAAACATTAAACGAGAATGCCCAATTATTTTATAAAGCTTACCAAAAAGCAAAAAGAACGATTGAGCACATTAAATCTCAGCAAAAACAAAATGATGATTTGATTACGTTATTTAATGAGTTCTCAACATATTTAGATTTATCATCAGCTGATAGTATCAAAGATTTTGAAACTGAACTCATCCCCTTTGGATACAAAGGTGGGAAAATCATAAAGAGTCATAAGAAACAAGTTCAAAAACCTAATATCATTAGAATAGCAGATAACGATATTCATTACTACAT
>Ga0307992_1001876_pt1 | contig 12232 bp, 13 predicted proteins | sample EllFjometagen133_FD_203162 | JGI IMG/M metagenome (GOLD analysis project Ga0307992, IMG submission 203162) | Marine microbial communities from Ellis Fjord, Antarctic Ocean - #133 | ecosystem: Environmental > Aquatic > Marine > Unclassified | place: Southern Ocean | collected 2014-10-08
ATCAAATTGATCCTAAATTGGATTCTCAAGATGCCAAAAACGCTTACTTACCGAGACAAATGGTCGAATAAGAGCGATATTGTAGTATTTTAGGAGAAATATAGCAACACTGTGCAAAGAAGGATTTATATAAATAATAAATGATATTTCGGAGGATCAAATATGAGATTATATGTAAATGATAATAATTCAATAGTTAACGGTGCTTGGACAAACTGGTCAAATTTACAGAGCAAATATCCACCACTCGATATTATTGAATCAAAAGATAGTTATAAAGTAATGGTAGAACTACCTGGCTTCAAACTTGAAGATATGAATATAAAAATAGAAAAGCATGTTTTAAGAGTATCTAGTGGATATGATTCATGTAATCACGATAGTAAACATTATATTGTACGTGAAAGAGTGTGCAAAGAATTTGATAGAAGTTTATCAATTGGTTCAGATATTGATGAAGATAAAATTACAGCAGGATTCAAAAATGGTATTTTGACAATTACCTTGCCAAAAAAAGATAAAGTTATTCCCAAACAAATTAATATAGCTATAAATGGCTAATTAATATACATATATATAACTCTCCCTTTAGAGCTGGATTTTCCAGCTCTTTTCTTTTTTCCTATCAAAGAGACTAAACAACACACTAAAGCTTGTTTTAAACATGGTCTGTGTCATATTGAACCAGTTATTACGGTGATGAAAGGTTTCTTATACAAATTGACACAGTCTATAGTTTATTGGTTATGAATTTTATTCTAAATATTTAGATAATTTTATTTAAATGATTACTCAGTAACTAATTAACCTCAATACTCTAATCATATAAATAAGTTGGCATGTATATTGCATATATATTAATGTAAGACTTTTACTTACATAAATATAAAAAAAGTTCATAGGAGGACTAACAATATGTATAACAATTTTAATTCAATGTTTGATGGTCTTTTTGATGCGTTTAACGCTGTTTCAGTTAAGATTCCACCTGTAGATGTATATGAAAAAGATGATGGTTATTATCTTGATGTAGAATTACCAGGTTATAAAAATGAAGATGTAAATATTAAGGTTGAGAATAATGCACTAATTTTAACTACTACTGATGAATATAATAAAGCATTAGCAGAGAGCAAAGAAGAAATCGATTACATTGTAAGAGAAACTAAAACAAATAGGAGTTTCAAGCGAGCTTTCTCACTTCCTAAGGATGTTGATGAAGGGGACATTAAGGCAACTTTTAATAATGGTGTTTTAAATATTAAATTACCAAAATCAAAAAAGACCGCTCCAAAGACAATTGAAATACTAACCCAATAGTAACTGAAAATATTATAAGTGATTTTTTAGGCTAGCAGCTTGTCCAGTTGCTAGCCTTTTGCAGGTGTTATTAATCATCGAGTAAAATGAGAGCAATAAAGACAAGATCTTCATTACCATTATTAATAATAGAATGAGATTGTTTATCACCGGTTACTACAACATCACCAACCTTAACTGTAGTATCACCTGATTTCTCACTTACAACACCTTCTCCTGATAAGATATAATAATATTCAGTTTCATTTAGATGTGTATGGGTCCCTATAGAACAGCCTTTTTTAAGTGTTATTGTAGAAAATAGGCGACTATGATTTAATTCATCACTATTTATAATATGCTTAATAATAGTTTCACCTTTGCCTTCTCTCATTTTCACTTTTAAATCGATTTTTTGATTTTCATTTGTAATTACCATTTATTTCCTCCTAATTTAAATTATCATAATATCAATATAATATTAGGTGCGCAATAAAAAAAGGGAAAACAGATAAGTTAGTATTTAATAAATGGTATATTAAGTGTAATATAGTCAAAAAATAGGAGTTATTATATGAATGAGATACTTTATAAGGAAAAACTATCAGCAGAAGTTTTTAAAATGATTGTTCGTGCTCCAAGGATTGCTGAGGCTCGTAAACCAGGACAGTTTATTATTCTTCAACTTGGTGGAGATTATAATGAAAGGATCCCCCTTACTATAGCTGATGCTGACTCGGAAAAGGGGACTATTACATTGATTTTTCAAGCAGTAGGTGAATCAACTCACAAATTAGCAAATCTAAATGTAGGTGAGCATATTGAGAATCTATTGGGTCCATTAGGTACCCCTACTGAAATAAAAAAATATGGTAAAGTTGTTTGTGTTGGCGGAGGTATCGGTGTTGCACCAATGTATCCAATTGCAAAAGCATTAAAAGAATTAGGAAATGAAGTTAAAATTATAATGGGTGCTAGAAACAAAGATCTTTTCGTTATGCGTGAAGAAATGGAAGCATTAGCTGATGAATTAATTTTAACCACAGATGATGGATCAGCTGGTAGAAAAGCTTTAGTTACTGAACCTTTAAAAGAATTGTGTGAAAGTTGGAAGCCAGACTTGGTTGTTGCTATTGGTCCTCCAATTATGATGAAATTCTGTGCATTAACTACAAAACCTTATAACGTTCACACTATTGTTTCTTTAAATACAATCATGATTGATGGAACAGGCATGTGTGGTGGTTGTAGAGTTAATATCGGTGGCGAAACAAAGTTCGTTTGTGTAGATGGCCCTGAATTTGATGGACATAAAGTCGATTGGGATAATATGCTAATGAGACTTGGAACATATAAACCACAAGAAAAAGTTAATCATCATAGATGCCATATAGGCTTAAATATTGAAGAGGGGGATGCATAATGCATGCGACAATTGAACAACTAGATATTCAAGCAAAAGAACTTTTAGCAAAGTTAGGTGATAATAATCTTTCTATGAAAGAGAGATTAACTATTCCTTTACAAGATATGCCAACACAAGATCCTATGCAACGTATTACCAATATGGAAGAAGTTGCTTTGGGTTATACTGAAAATCAAGTAAAAGTTGAGGCAATGAGATGCTTGCAATGTAAAAACAAACCTTGTATTCAAGGTTGTCCAGTAGGAATAGATATCCCAGCTTTTATCTTGCAAGCTGCAAAAGGTGATTTTGCTGGAGCAAATGCAACCATTAAAGAAAGTTCTTTATTACCTTCAATTTGTGGTCGTGTATGTCCACAAGAAAATCAATGTCAAGAATATTGTACTTATGGTAAAATAAAAAAAGATATTTCTCAAAGTGTTGCCATTGGTAGAATCGAAAGATATGTTGCCGACTATGCAAGAGAGCACAATCAAGATGTTACACCTTTTGTAAAAAAATCAACTAGAAAAAAAGTTGCAATAGTTGGTTCAGGTCCTGCATCTGTTTCAGCTGCTGCGGATGTTAGGAGAGAGGGCCACACTGTTGTAATGTATGAAGCATTGCATAAAGCAGGTGGTGTTTTAGTTTATGGAATTCCAGAGTTTAGATTACCAAAGAAGTTAGTTCAAAGAGAATTGGACGGTTTAGCTAGTATGGGAGTTGAAATTAATAAAAACTTTTTAGTTGGAAAAACCAGAACATTAGAAGATTTAAAAGATAAAGACGGCTTTGATGCTATATTTATTGGAGCTGGGGCTGGATTGCCAAAGTTTTTGAATATTCCTGGAGAAAATCTAATTGGTGTTTTTAGTGCCAATGAATATTTAACTAGAAGTAATTTAATGAAAGCTTACGATCAAAAACATAGTTTAACACCTTTGTTTCCTAGTGAAAAAGTTGCAGTCTTTGGTGGTGGTAACGTAGCTATGGATTCTGCAAGAACAGCTAAAAGATTAGGGGCAAAAGAAGTAACCATTATTTACAGAAGAAGTGAAGATGAATTACCTGCTCGTAAGGAAGAAGTTGAACATGCAAAAGAAGAAGGTATTAATTTCTTATTACTACATCAACCACATGAAATAATTGCAAATGAGAAAGGTTCTGTTAAAGGGGTAAAAGTTGTTACCTGTAAGTTAGGAGAACCTGATGCCTCGGGAAGACGCAGACCAATTGAAATTGAAGGCACTGAACAAGTTATTGATTTTGATACAGTTGTAGTATCTATTGGTAATGCATCTAATCCTTTGTTAAAACAAACTACTAAAGGCCTCGATGTAAATAAGCGTGGTAATATTATAATTAATGAAGAAACTTGTGAGACTTCAATTAAAGGTGTTTATGCAGGTGGAGATATTGTTTTAGGTGCTGCTACAGTAATTTTGGCCATGGGCCAAGGTAGAAAAGCTGCCAAATCAATAAACGCATATCTTAATAATAATTAATAAAATTTTAAAAAAAAGGGGTCTTTTGAAAAGGCCCTTTTTATATTTTACTTGCATTATGTTGCTAAGATAGCTATAATATAGGTTATGAATATGGATTCTTTATACGGCTATTCTGTTTGCCCAGTATGTGAAACAGATAAATTTGTTGCAATAGATGAAGTTATCGATAGTTGTTCTATTTTTGATGATTTGAGAGAAAATAAAGAACGCTTTAGACGGGCAGTTCATCGAAGAGAAATAATTGAGACAACTGGAATTGGACATGGCGTTGCAATCGCTCATGGTAAGTTGCCTTGTGTTGACCATCTTCGAATTGGTTTAGGAATTAGCACTAAGGGAATTAATTATAAGTCAAAAGATGGAAAACCTGTTCATATTTTGTTTGTTATAGCATCCACACCCTTCCATCAAATTAACTATTTAAAAGCTTTAGCTGTTATTTTACGAGGTGTAAGAGACGTTGAAATTAAAAAAGAAGTATTAGATATTTTTAATCCTGATTTTATTCCCCAATATAGTAAAGCCTTTTTAAATGACTTGGTAAAACAGGATTTTAATTGTTTAAACATGTAAACAGTTGTCATATCTGACTATAAATATATTGTTTTTGACAAACTAATACTGTTTACCTTGATATTAGTGTTTTTGTCTGTTATTCTAAAGTGGAACTAATGACATAAATGTAACAAGTGGAGGTAGCTGATGAAAAAATACATAATGATTATGACTATAATTACATTAGGGTTATATAGTATTTTTGCCTCTAATGAACCAAATATATTAATTAATGGCTATCTTGGCCAAAGCATACCCCCTTCAATTATACTAGAAGCTGATTCAACTATAGTTGAAGAAAATGGAAGTGCTGTTCCTATTGTAGATAATTATAATTTTACAACAAATAGAACCTCAATAAATAAACCTGTTAATGTTTATGTAGGTTATGCTTCTTTTCCTTATACAACGGATGTAATTTTTGATTTTCAAATTTCTACAGAGGGTTTTAAGGTGAAAAATACTTCAGGTGTTTTAGTGGGTTCTGCTTTAGATGTTGATATATTGATGCATACTGAATCTCAAAATGTTATAACTAGTAAAATTTTAGTTGGTACAACTGTTTTAGATACTTATAATAAAAATATATTTGCAAGCCTATCCTCTACTCCTGCAAGTTTTGCTTATTCTGTAAATCCAGGTTCAAATATTGGTGATGTAAATTATTTTATTTGGTTTACTTGGGGAGAAAAGCTAAATGTTCCAGCTGGACAATACGGATCTTTAATAAATTTTGCTATTACAACTAATTAGAAGAAATAATGCCATCAAGAAAAACATCATACGTTTCTGTGGGTAATTTATCAAATAATAGATGTTTTCTACAGAGGCCTATTTTTATAAGATGATTGTTATCCTTAAGGAATTTGTCATAATATCCTTTTCCATGTCCCAGTCGCGATTTATCTTTGCCTAGAGCTAAAGATGGAACAACAATCATATCCCTATTACTAAAATTATCAATAATCTGGCCATTTATTGGCTCATTAGTATTGTACAAGCCTTTTTGTAAAGAATTTTCCCATTTATTATCTATAGAATAAAATTCAATTTTTTCTCTAAAAGTTCTAGGAAGAGCAACTTTCTTATTATTAGATAAGCAGAAATCTATCAAAGGCAAAACATTCACTTCATTTTTTAAAGGATAATACAATAAAATTGTTTGTGCATTTTTAAATAATTCACTTTCTTTTAATTTATCAAGTATTATAGAATCTTCATCAGAAAAATCAGTTTGACGATTGTCTTTGTTTAATTTTAATAGTAATTTTCTAAATTCATTTTTATCTAACATAAAATGTAGCTCCAATTAATATTACTACACAAAGAAGAAAAACAAAATCAGTAAATTTGTATTTGACTGTTTGTCTCTCAATAGTTGGATTATAGCCTCTACTATCTAAGGCAAAAGCAATTTCATCAATTCGATATAAAAGATTATCCATTAAGTTAACACTATAATTGATTATAAATCTGATAGGATGTTTTAAAGTATTTTCTAATCTAGCAGTTCTAGCTTCACTTATAGATTGTGAAACATCAAATATCATAGGAATACACATAAGTGTTAATTCAATTTGGCTAGCTAATTTCCAACCATTAATAAAGGGAATATGATTTAATACTTTAGCGAGGGATCTCGCAATATCACTAGGATCACTAGAATCAGCTAATAAAAAACTCATAAGTATAGCCGTGTCAAATTTTAAAATACTATTGATTGTACTTGTAATAGTATTACCACTTATATGAGAGGTGAGACCAATAAAAGACGAAATAACTATGAAAAATATTAACTCTTTACCATATTTTACAATAGGTAATTTTGTAATTATCATTATTAATATTACGGATATAAGAATTAAGAGAGTCCCCAAAATGCTCGTTTTTACCAAGGTTGAGCATAATAATAACAGAGCAAGTAATTTTATAAAAGGATTTGTGTGATTAAGAAATGTATTTGAATCCCTAAAATGGAATATTAATGCTTGAGCCATGTCAATTCCTCTATATTTGGGATTTTATTATCAACTGTTGGTATATAAACTCCATGGTCTTTTAAAAAGGGTAATACAGCAATACTCTTATCATCTTTTAATACAGATCCGTTTTCAAGCAATATAATTTTTTGAGAATGTGCTGCTATCTTATCTATTTCATGGCTTACAATAATTATTGTATGCCCTTCTTTTTGAAGTAATAGTAAAGTTTTTAAGACTTGAAGAGTTCCTGGATAATCTAAATTGGCAAAAGGCTCATCAAGAAAGATAATTTCTGGATTCATTGCTAAAATACCTGCAATAGCTAATCTTCTTTTTTCACCACCACTGAGTTCTCTAGGTTTTACTTTTAGCTTATCTTTTAAAGATAAAAGATTTGTGACATTATCTAATATTTCTTGCTTTACTATTGCTTCAAGTTGTAGGTTTTCCATTCCAAAAAGAATATCTTTTTCAACTGTTTGACCAACTATTTGACTATCAGCATCTTGAAAAACAAGGCCAATCTTTTTTCGTCTTTGTGTTGTATTTTTTGAAACATCCAAACCATTAATTTTTATAATGCCTTCTTGAGGTTTTAAAAGACCTTTAAGACATTTTAGTAAAATTGATTTTCCAGATCCATTTGCCCCTGCAATAAGGCATAAGGAGCCTTTATCTATTTCAAGGTTTATATTATTTAATATTTTTTTATTCTTATCAAAAGAAAAACTTAAATTTTTGATAGTTAATATAGGTTGTTTCATAATGTGATATTACAGGTTACAACTTTTTATGTAAATATAAAAACTGCCTATTGTAAAGTAAAAGGTATATAATTAGTTTACAATAGATTTAATAAAAACACTTCAATGTTGAAGAAGTGCTTATTTCTATAAATTATTATTCTTTGTCTAAATAAGTACCCATACCGTTGAAAATAACTTTGGCTACAAAATTGCTAATTTGAACAATACTCATTTCACTATCATTTCTTATCCAACTCATAAATACTCTATGCATTGAAGAAGAAATAATCAAACATAAATATTCTACTTGTTCTATTGGTAAATCACAAATAGGTTCAATAACTTCATATAATTTCGAAAAAAGAGCATCCCCTATATGATCTGAGAATGTATTTGCATAACTAGATTGAGCGACCATTTTATAATATTCTAAATCTTCATTAAAGTATTTGTCTAAATTATAAAAAATATCAAAGAAGAATTTGGAATTATTTGAATACTTCAAATCCTTAGTTGCGTTATGGAAAGCGGTAATTAATTCTTGCTCAAACTCATCTAAAACATTGCTAATTTTACTGTAGTGAATGTAGAACGTTTTTCTACTAATATTTGCCTGTTTAGTCAATTCTGTAATAGTAATTTTATTCAATTCTTTTTTGTCAAGTAATTGAAATAGTGCAAGTCTGATAGCTTTTTTTGTTTTTGCCGGGCGTCGGTCTTTTGCTCTTTTTTTTATTTGTTCCATAAAAAGTAACTCCTAGTTAGGTTGATTATGTAATATCACTCATTTAATAAGTAATATGGAACAAAAAATATGTCAATAGATAAATCTTTCAATTGGTAAGTAATTAGGACAAAGTTCCCATTTTTATGACAATGTGTTAATTTTTAACGAGTATTTTTACTATTGTGCTAAAAAATGCAAATATTATGTATATTAATACAATATTTGTTTTAATAGAATAACAATAATAGGATGCTAACGAATACTACTATATAGATATATTTATATCTATATAGTAGTAAACTTAGTAGTATAATATATCAATTTTTTGTTGTTTAGTAAATTTATTTCAATAAATAAAAATATCGAGTAATTCGTAAAACAGCTATTTATTGTTTCAAATTAATTGTTGCAACTGTAAATTTGTTTCGTACAGAATTAGCTTTTTTTGATTATATAGTTTTTTATTTAATTTTTAGTTGTTGTCATTATTAGATATTATTTCCACAGATATCGTTGAGATAAAAATTCCTTAAAATAGCATAAATACGTGGGGGCTTTTTATTATTTTGCTAAAAGATAAATAGCAATCATTACTTTAATCAAAAGTTGAACTGTATTTATTTGATTCGGGTTTTAAATTATTATAATAATTATTATAATTTATAGAAAAGAGGCAGATAATGTATAGCTTTAGAAATGATTACAGTGAACTTTGTCATGATGAAATACTTAAAAATATTTCAAGTAAAAATAGAAAACAGTTTGATGGTTATAGTGAAGATGAATTAACTTTAAGAGTAAAGGATAATATTAAGGTTTTATTAAATGATGATAATGTAGATATTCATTTTTTAAGTGGTGGTACTCAAACAAACTTGGTTGCTATCTCCACAATATTAAAGCCCTATCAAGCTGTTATTGCAGCGGAGAGTGGTCATATTTCAACTCATGAGGCTGGAGCAATTGAAGCTACAGGTCATAAAATAATCACTTTAAAAACTAAAGATGGAAAACTAAGACCAAACCAAATAACACAAGTTATAAATTCACACTATGGGGATGATGCAAGAGAGCATATTACTCAGCCTGCTATGGTGTATATATCAAATCCAACGGAATATGGAACTATTTATAAAAAGATTGAATTAATTGAACTAAAGAAGGTTTGTGAAAAATTCGATATTCCCCTATATATTGATGGTGCTAGATTAGCCCAAGGTATTATGGGGATAAACTCAGATATTAAGATGTCTGATTTAACAAGTCTTTGTGATATGTTTTATATTGGTGGAACAAAAAATGGTGCTATGTTTGGAGAATGTCTTGTTATTGTAAATGATAAATATAAAAAAGACTTTAGATATAACTTAAAACAAAGAGGTGCATTATTAGCAAAAGGATTTTCAATAGCAATTCAATTTGAAGCTTTATTAAAAGATAATTTATTTTTACAATTAGCAAAACAAGCTAATGAAAAGGCAAAATTAATTAGTGATGAATTAATTAAAAAAGATATCAAAATGCTAGTGGTACAAGAAAGTAATCAGATTTTTCCAATATTAGAAAATAATGTAATTGAAAAACTTAGAAAAGATTACTTGTTTTATAATTGGGAAATAGTTGATGAAAATCATACTGCTATTAGGCTTTGTGTTTCTTGGGCCACAGAAGATGCTATTGTGAGACAATTTATTGAGGAAGTTAAAAAATATTATTAGTAAATATTATTTGTTAATATTTAAAAGTGAAGAGTTAGGAAGTTATTTCCTAGCTCTTTTTAGTTAATACACTATTAGCTTTCTAATTCATTAAACCTGATATAATATAGAAGTGTGACTATATCACTATTAAGTTTTTATTTTTGGTGTATTTTTTAGCTATAGTAGTTATTTGATTTATATCATAAATAAAAGGGAGGATGGATTTGAAAGCATCAATTGGATTAATTGGTTTGGCAGTAATGGGTGAGAACTTGGTTTTAAATTTAGAGAGCAAAGGTTTTAGTGTTGCTGTTTTTAATAGAACCGTAAAAAAAGTTGAAAGTTTTGTTAATTCAAGAGCAAAAGGTAAAAATATTATCCCAGCCTACTCTATTGAAGAATTTGTTTCGAAAATAGAAAAACCTAGAAAAATAATGATGATGGTCAGAGCTGGGGACGCTGTAGATAAAACTATCGATGCCTTACTTCCTTATTTAGATAATGATGATATTATTATCGATGGTGGTAATTCTAATTATTTAGATACCATTAGACGTTTAGAATATGTAAATTCAAAAGGAAAACTCTATATTGGAGCTGGAGTCTCTGGAGGGGAGGAAGGAGCTTTGTTGGGTCCTTCTATCATGCCTGGAGGCAATATAGAGGCTTGGAACCAAGTAAAACCAATATTACAGAAAATTAGTGCAAAAGTTGAAAATAATATACCTTGCTGTGATTGGATTGGGCCTTCCGGTTCTGGTCACTTTGTAAAAATGGTTCACAACGGCATTGAATATGGAGATATGCAATTAATAAGTGAAATTTATGAAATAATGAGAAAAACTTTAAAATTAACATATTCAAAAATGTATGAAATTTTTAATAGTTGGAATGAAGGACCTTTAAATTCATATTTAATTGAAATAACTAGTGATATTTTAAATTATAAAGATGAGGATAACCTTCCCTTAGTTGAAAAAATATTAGATACAGCGGGGCAAAAAGGAACTGGTAAATGGACAGCAATTAATGCTTTAGATAAGGGTGTTAATTTATCTCTAATTGCACAGGCAGTTTTTGCTAGAATTGTAAGTAGTGAAAAAGATGAGAGAGAAATTGCCTCAAAAGAGTTTTCTGATATAGAAGTTAGTAATGATTTTGATGAAAAGACTTTGATTGAAGATCTCCATTCAGCTCTTTTTGCTGCAAAGATAATATCCTATGCTCAAGGTTTTGATTTGCTTAAAAAAGTATCTAAAGAAAATGAATGGGATCTTGATTTAAGTAGTATTGCATTGATGTGGAGAGGTGGATGTATAATTAGATCATCATTCTTATCAAATATTAGTGAAGCTTATATTAATGATAAGAATTTGAAGAATATACTTTTAGATCCATATTTTAAAGATATACTCAAAAAGACTCAACAAGGTTTGAGAAATGTTATTTCTACTTCAGTATTAAATGGAGTTGCAACACCGTCCTTAAATGCAGCACTTTCTTTCTTTGATAGTTACAGATCAAATAGCTTACCTGCTAATTTAATACAGGCACAAAGAGATTATTTTGGAGCTCATACTTATGAGAGAGTCGATAGAGAAAGAGGTGTCTTTTTCCATACAAATTGGACAAGTAGAGGTGGTGTAACGTCTTCTACGAGTTATTCAATATAGGAGACGATACTATGACTGACCCTTTTGTGTTTGTTGTTTTTGGAGCAAGTGGTGATTTATCACAAAGAAAACTAATCCCTTCTTTGTTCAAGTCATTTAAAAAGAAAATATATACAGTCCCCTTTAAAATTCTTGCAGTCGGAAGAAGGGATATAGATGCTTTAATATTTAGAGCTATTGTTAAACAAGCTTTGTTAGAGAAAAATTATGACAATGAAGAAATAGATGAATTTGTTTTAAAAATTGATTATTTTAATATGAATTTGATGCAAAGTATTAATTATGGTAGTTTAAAACAATTTTTAGATATTACTTATGATTTTCATAATTACATATATTATTTTGCTATTTCTTCTAATCTATATTGTCCTGTTGCCAAAAAACTTTCACAAGCAAATTTAACAACACAAGAGGATGGATTTAAAAGAGTAATTGTTGAAAAACCTTTTGGTCATGATTTAGAAAGTGCTATAGAGTTGAACAATGAATTGCATAATTTTTTCAATGAAAATCAAATCTTTCGAATTGATCATTATTTGGGAAAAGAAACTGTTCAAAATATTCTTGTTACTCGTTTTGCAAACAGTATATTTGAGCCTTTATGGAATAGAAATTATATAGATTTTGTAGAGATTAC
>Ga0307992_1001877_pt1 | contig 12230 bp, 10 predicted proteins | sample EllFjometagen133_FD_203162 | JGI IMG/M metagenome (GOLD analysis project Ga0307992, IMG submission 203162) | Marine microbial communities from Ellis Fjord, Antarctic Ocean - #133 | ecosystem: Environmental > Aquatic > Marine > Unclassified | place: Southern Ocean | collected 2014-10-08
GAAGCCATGCACGAGTATTGGGTCCGCTGGCGGACTGGCTCGACGTTGGCTTTGGCTGTTTTGCTGTTCATCAGCCCATGTCCTCGAAACTGTCAGGGAGATCCTTGAGGGCGAACCTCTTGACCGCCAGTGCTTGCCCCTTCATCTTCGCCCGCCGAAGCAGGGCCACGATGAGGGTGGCTGTCAGTTCGATGCCGTAGTCGATACGCTGAGTCGCTTTCGAAACCAGACCTTCCACAAGGTCATAGTCCGAATCCTCAATATCGCCATGGCCGAGCAGCCCTGTGTGGTTGATGGCGTGCCAGTTGACGCCCTCTGCCAGCATGTAGCAGAAAACCTCCACCAACTCTGTGCCGAGCTGCATAAGGAAACCCCCGGCAAAACCATTGGCTTCCTTCACCTCCGCGTCGAACACCTTGCTGCGGCTCTTAGGAGCCGCAGCATTGTCTGATGGATTAAGATCGTCGAGGTTGAGGTTTTTGTCAGCCCACCGTGCAAACGTGTCGGCAGCCTTACGACGCCGGACTGCCCGTAACATGACGATACCAAGGCCAGCAATTTCACCATCGTTGAGCTGCTTGTAGTTCTCAGCGATGTTCTCCAGCTCCCGACCCAGACCGATGCCCGTGCCCACTGCGAGGTTGTTGCCGAACTGGAGGTTCAGTTCCGAGGTAGCCTTGCGGTTACCCTTTCGGCGGAAGACAGCCATGATGAACCCGCCCACATTTGAAGGCATGTTCACTTTTTCGTCGTAGGTGGCCTTCAGCTTCTTGATTTGACCAAGAGCCCGCTTGGCTAGAGCTTTGATCTTGGGGGTAATGAAGTCTTCGCCTGAAGCCCCTAATCGCATGATGCGGAGTTGTTCAAGACGGGCTGCTTTATCAGATTTGATCACCATGGCGTGTTTCCTACGTTCCTTCTTCGAGAGCGACATCCAGGCGTCGTTGACCTTCTGGGGAGCCTTGCACTTCTTCAACTCGTCCCAGGTCTCGTCGAGGCCCTTGTCGAGCAGCACCTTCTTGATCTGGTTCAACAGCTCAGGGACGTTGTACTGGTCGAAGGCCATCCGCATGGAACGCCATGTGTCCGACTCCAACACGTTGGCGATGACGGTGGGCATCGGGCGATCCCACGTTGCTGCCCTGTAGACGTTTCCGGTAGCTCTGGCGACGAACGCCACAGCATCTCGGCGCAGCCCACCATCAGCCTTCACGACCCGGATGAAGTCGTTGCCGTAGATAAGGCTCAGGGTCGGCGGCACTTTGGCGGGATGGACCGTTCGGTAGTGCTCGTTGACCTTGAGGTCCAGGTGGTCCTTGAAGCGGGCCGCAGCACCATCCACGGCATTCGGCAACTGTTCTTGCGCCGCCATTTTGGCAATCCGGGTGTTGGGCATAGGGGGCTCTCCAACGGTTCATTGCGGGTCGTCCGCTTCTACCGAGGGGCCTTCATAGGGTAATCAACGTGATCGGCATCCCCGACCTGTCCGGTAAAATGGGATTCTGGATCTGCTCTTAATGGAGAAGGAATGAACTACAAGGCATTGATTATAGATGTAGCCGCAAGATCGGGACTACACACGGATATTGTCCTTCGGGTGCTCTACCATCTACCAGATGCCCTCACCCAGATGGAGATTGGGGACGATGTTCGGACCCCTCTAGGCGTCTTCCGCATGACCCACTCGCCAGAGAGACCAATCATTCTTCCTGATCAGTCGAGCACTGCGGTAGTGGCATCGAAAACTCTGGTGAAGCTGAAACCAGGAGGGCGGCTCCGAATAGGAGCCTCGCCAGATGAGGGCTAGGCGTTCCCGGCTGGGCCGAATATGACAGGCTGGTTCAACATCTCGTCTACAGTCCCTAGACCAACATCCAAACCCAGTTTGGTGCCGTCTACAAGACCTGTGCCGTAACCTTCCCTACGCCCAAGGGTCATTCCCATCATCATAGCGGCCTTTGGATCAGATGGGATGTCCTCGGGCAATTCATTGGTACGCCCCAAGACTTCGAGGAACCGTCGTTTGGCGGACTCACGGTAAGTGGCAAGAATCTGAGCTGCGTTTCGCATTCTGTCCTCCCCCCTATTTACCCGGAATCGGCAACCTTTGAACCCCCAGGGGTCTGATTCACCATCATCGCCAGCACCTCTGCAACAAGCCCCATGGTCATTTTCCCCAAAGTGCTCGTGATGACGTGGCTGGCGTAATTCCCAATCTGACCCTCAATCATCGCCCGCTCAGCCTTGCTCCCCCGTGCCCACTGAGACAGGAAATCAGGGCTCTTCGTCAGCTCAATGAGGGCGCACATGAACGCCTCTCGTCGGACAGCCTCCGTTAGTAGAGCATGGGCCAACTGCGGGGCTCCGCCTTGAGGTAGACCCACAGCCAGGGCTTCATCCTCTGGAGTCGGGAAATCATGGTCCGACCAGACATTGCCGTCCCCGTCCTGACAGATATTCAGGACCAACTGGAGAGCGGTGTACTCGGGATGCTTGCCCTTGACCCAGGGCTTCTCGGGTGATTGGCTCATTCGGGGATGTCCGAGATGGAGACTTCAGATGTCATCAACGTGGCGGCTGAAGATGCCGCTGACTCAACCACCGCCACCGCCACTCGGCACGGGTCAATGACTGAGCCTTTCTGGAAGTCGCAGAACTCGTCCGCCACTGCATCCCAACCAAGCCAGCTCTCCCACGCGACCCCATCCCGCATGTCCAACAACTTCTCAACGATGTAGTCGCCATTCTTCCCGGCGTTTGCCGCCAACGTCGCCAGAGGGGCGAGCAGAGCCCGTTCCATGACCCCCCAGCCAGCCCTCACGTCATCGTTCGCGTCTTCGGGGCACCGTCCCTCGATCATTTGATGGGCCGCGATGTAGGCCACCCCACCACCCGGCACGATGCCGTCTTCGAGGGCGGACTGAACAGCACCGAGGGCATCTTCGACGCGAGCCCGCTTCTCCTTCAGCTCTGCTTCGGTGTGGGCACCGATCTGCATGATGCAGAGCCCGCCTTCGAGGACAGCCAGCCGCTCGTTCAGTCGGTCGGTGTCGAACTGACTGGTCGTGTGCTGGTATTGGGCGTGGATGCTCTGGATGCGGTCTTGGATGACCTCGCTCGCCTCGTCATGGGCGACCATCGTGGTTTTCTTCGCTTCCGCCGTGACGGAATGAAGGCCACCGAACCACTCGGGGTTCCACTTCTTCCAGCCCATGCCCTGGGCCGGGTCCACAAGGTCTGCCCCAGCAAGGGCGGCGATATCACCGAGGTAGTCCTTTTTCCGGTCGAAGTTGCCGGGGGCCACGATGGAGATGAACTCGAAGTTGATCTCCTCGTTCGAGTCGTTCATCACCAGCGTCTTCAGGGCCTCGCCGTGGATGTTCTCGCAGAAGATGACCAGCGGGCGACCGTCGAACGTGGTGGCCTCTTCACAGAGGTCGAGCACGTCGTCCGTCGTGGAGAGGGTGGCGGCGATGACGGCAACAAGAGGACCATCGAACCGACGCTCGCTCTGGCCCTTGAGGAAGTGCATTGAAGTGACCCCACGGTCGATCTCCATCCCCTCCTTGAAGGTCAGCACCGTCTCGACGCCATTGCCATCTTCGATGCTCACGGTGCCGTTCTTGCCGACCGCCATCACGGCTTCCGCCATGTTGACTGCCGTTTCGCCATCCCCGTTGCTGGCGATAAAAGCGACTTTTTCCAGTTGATCCTGGTTCTCGATGGAGTGAGCTAGGAAATCCGTGATGTCTTCAGCCGCCTCCTTAGCGGCCATCTGGATGCCCCTCGCCATATGGACCGGATTGTGTCCGGCCTCAACGAGCTTGAAGGACTCCCGCAAGATGGCGGCTGCGACGCAAGCCGCCGTAGTCGTCCCATCTCCAGCGAGGTCATTGACCCGGAGACAGGCTTCCTTGAGGGCTTGACACGCCATGTTGGCGACCGGATTGGAAAGGGTGATTTCTCTGGCGACCGTTACGCCATCCTTCGACACGAGCAGCCCCGTAGTCCTGTCGAGGATCACGTTCCTGCCGTGCGGCCCGTAGGTCATGCAGACGGTCTTCGCAAAGATATCTGCCCCGGCCTGAAGGTTCTTACGGTTCTGGGCTCCGTAGAGGATCGAACGTGGCTTCATATCGGCAACTCCTTCTTGCTGCCGACTCTACCCGTGAATGTCAGAGCCCTACCCCCAGATGGCCTCAAAAGCCGTCTTGTGGTCTGCGGAGAGCTTGCCCAAAGCCAGTAGTGACAGGGCTTCACAGAAATGTTCTTCATAGTTGGTCGAAGCATAGGCGGTCGGGAACCTCAAGGCGTCCCCGGTGCCTGCCGGGTAGCCTTGACCGTGCCGAACACCTTGTCCAGAAACACCTTTGCTGCCGTAGACCCAAACCCGGCCCTCTGGATCAATTGCTCGATGCTTGCCCTGCCACGATCCCCCAGGCCAACCATCCGTTCAAAGGTGCGGTTGATCTTGTTGATGTTCACCCCCAGAGACGCCGACATGGCATCTTTGAACCCTTCCAATGTCAGGGTTGGGTCGGACATATCGTGGCCGAAATCTCTCACCTTCTCGGCTTTGCTGTAAGGCTCGTTGGCGGGCTTGACTTCTAAGTCAAGGTCCAAGAATTCCGCCCTGGAGTACCACTTGGCAGAGCCACCCATGGGCTTGTAGCGGACCCGCTTGATTTGTAGGGGCTTCACCAAACCCCTTAACAGGGCTTGGGGCTCACTCGACTGTAGAAGAGTGTTGGACAAGTAGGGACGGAAGCTGTCTGGATATCTCTCACGCAGATGATCCACGGTGCGCTGGTCCATCCGCTGGGAGCGGCCAATATTACCACTGTAGTCCGTCCCGTGCAGATACTTGGCGGTCACACTCAGTTCAAGGATGATCTCCCCATAGCTGGAGAAGCGTTCCGCAGTCTGGATATTGGGGGTCACGAACAGGCCCGCATGTCGGGGACCTCCGTAGTCCCGCGATACGACCTTGTTGGCGTCGAAGCCGTTGATCAGGTCCCGAATGTGGGCGAGGCGGGTGCCATGGTAGACCGACATCTTGGTGTTTGGCCGGAGGTCATGGAGCCCTGCAACATGGCCGACCCAAAGAGAAGCCAGACGCACCGTGGCTGCCGCCATCTTGCGGACCCCGGCATCTTCGAGGTCGCTCCGTAGTTCCAGCATCAAATCTCCCAAAGCAAGTGCCACACGTCCATTTGCTTGGAACATTGTGCAGGCCGTTTTGCCTGTAGCCGCTTCGAGGAACACCTGTGGGTCAAATTTGAGCTTGGTTTCACCGCCAAGAATGGCAGACTTGAGGTTTTCATCCACTCGACCCATCGAGAGGAACCGCAAAATGACCTCTGGGTTGATGTACGCCCGTATCGTGGTCTTCGCAGAGTCATGGGATAGGGCAGCCTGGGAATTGTGGATAGCAGCCTCAAACGTGTCCACCACTGCCTCTGCAATGCGGTCTTTGAGGTCATCCTTAGCTTCGGCTGCGAAGCCTCTGATACGGGTGTAAAGGGCGACCTGTTCGTTTCGCAGGGATGCCAGCACCGTCTCAGTGGCCTTCAGCTTGCGGAAGTCGGTTGGAGCTAGATCGTCAAAGTTCTCATGGAAGTAGCGTTGGAGATCGGCGTAGGTGAACTGGATGCCCTTCTTCGTCACGAAGACGAACTTCGAGCCCGACTTGAGGGCTTTCTGCACGTAGTCGTCGAGAGCCTTGATGATGACGGCATCACCAATCTCTGCCGTGTTCACTGAAGTTTTCTTACCGATGAACTTCAACTCGGCGAAGTTGGCCCGGACAAATTTGACGTGAGCCGGACCAAGAGTGATGGCCCCAAACGTCTCGATGAAGACCTCCTCACCGTTTTGCGTGACAGCTTTACCGTTGCCCGCCTTTCCCGGCCGAATACCTGTCTCCATGATAACCGCCGTGATGACGGCAGACATCTTGGTGATCTCATCCCGGCTCTTGAAGTCTTTTTTCACCTGCTTGGCGATCTTGTTATAGTCACGGACCAGCTTTTTCATCTTGCTGATCTTCACGCCCAAGGTCAGGTGTTCGTTCTCGAAACGATCCGTGACCTTCTTGATCGTACCGCCATCATCCACTTCAATGACGATGTTGTTTGGCAAGAATTCTCGTAGAGCTGTAGGCACAGTTTCACGGTAGGGGGCTTGAGCCTCTGCCATCGTAATGGCCTCAAACCCTTTGAACGCCTGCTTTGCTACATCTTCAAGAGCCGCCTTCTGCGTCTTGCCATACAGCAACACGTCATGGGCTTGATAAATGACGACTCCACGCCATGAATACGCCTTGGGGTGCTGATCGATAGTGCCGATCCAGGTATCCAGGTAATTTATCATCGCTGATGTGGTCAGAGCGGCCTTATTGAAGGCCCGCCCACGCCGTTGCATGGAGAGTTTGTCCTTAGCCGGGAACATCTCAACGGCCTTATTCGCGAGCGGCTTGAGCAGCTTCAACAAAGCCTTGAAGCCCCGTTGTGCCCCTTTCATGTGCTTGACCCGATTCTTCTCGTCTCGTTCAAATTGCCGAGACTCGGGTGAGGGCTTACGGGCAAGAATCATGGGGTTATGCAATGACACATCTAAGTCCTACTTATTGATGTGAACAACGGGCTGCGCGAAGTTCAATGAGTCGGGCAGCCTGCTTGGGGGTCATGGCGTGCTTTTGGTTCCTGGCGAGCAGAGGGATCAGGTGCCGCCTCGTCTCCGGGTGCTCCGTGGCAACTCGGATGAGGGCCAATCGTAGCTCACCCTTCTTCCAGAATTTCACTTTCTCGCCAAGTGTCTTCTTGCCCCAGCCCTTATCAACACCTTTGAGAGCTTTGACCAAGTCCTTTGCATACTCACAAGCCATCTCCCCATCCGCTCCCGCCATTGAGCCCTTGCCACTGAGCTTCTTGGCAGCCAAGTCCTCTTCCCATTTCTTGATCTTGGGAACCAGTTCCTTGATGAGGGTCCCCACACTCTCAGGGACTTTGTTGGTATTGCTCTTGAGGGCTTTGGCTATGTCCTTGGTGACATTTTCCAGCGCGGCACCAGTACCCTTGACATATTTGCTCTCATCACGCGACATGCTGCGGGCTTTGTTCACCAGAAATTCCTGGTGTTTCTTGACTTTGGTCTGTGGTTGGGATCCCCCGTTGCCCTCATCCTTTTTCTTGTTGTCGCCCTCATCCTTCTTTCCGTCGCTCCGGCCTCGGTTTCGAATCTTCGCCTGTTCAGCGGACGGCAGTGAGTCGAAATTGACCTTGTTGCCGGTTTCCGGGTTCCTGAACTTGCCAGATGGGGTTTCTCTGGCAACACGCGGAGACGCGAAAAGGATGGGTCGCAGATGCCGCCCCAGCTCAGGGTTGGTTTGGGCCAAACGAATGGTCGCCAAATACAAGCCCCCATCGTCGCTTGCTTCGATGACCCCCGCTTGACGGAGACGGAGAACAGCGAGGCGGGTGTTGTCGATGTTGATCATGTTGATCCTCCAGTCATCTACCCTTCCAGCTAGATAGGAAAACTAACGGCGGGGTTCAGAATGGTCCACCATCTCCGTATAAGGATTGAAATCGACATCCCCCTGAAAAAGGGGCTTGACTCTTTTAACCCGGCCTTCTAGGTTAATGGGGAACCGCCGGAGACAAGACTTCGGCCTGCTTCGAGGAACTGCAATTTCAGGTCCTCGTGACAAGGAATTTGAATCATGGCCCGCTTGTTTACCAGTCTCCTCACTCTCTCCAGCACGACCTCATGGTCGCGGCTGTATGAGCGCGACCGGAGGGTTGGAACCGAGTAGCCTTTGGCTCAGACGGTTTTCAAACCCCCTCCGGTCGCAAGATTTGAGGGGGTTTCGACGTTTAAGGGGTTCATTGACAATCGAATAAATGAAACGACGTGTTGGTGGGTAACGCCCCCATCAACACTTTTGGGGACGTGGCGGAATGGTAGACGCGCTCGGCTCAGGACCGAGTGGGCATTTGCCCGTGCGAGTTCGACTCTCGCCGTCCCTACTTACGGAAAGGCAAGCCGATAGCTGGCGACGGCACTCGCTTTACCTGACTGGCAGTGTTACCTTCCTTGTGGGAGGTGGGGATGCCGGTCAAATATACGAAAGAGATCCTTGAATCTGCCATTGCTAGCAGTGACAGTTGGGTTGGAGTCATGCGGAAACTGGGTCGATCCCCACGAGGTGGCGGTCTTCATCGCCACCTGAAAAAAAGGGCTGCTCATTACGGCATCGACTACTCCCACTTCACGGGAAGCGCCCACGCCAAGGGTAAAAGGTCGAACCGGCGACTTACTGCGGATGAGGTGTTGGTCAAGATGCTCCCGACCGCCTGTCGTCAGAAAGTGGCCGTACTACGGAGGGCACTGTTTGATATTGGCCGTCCCCATGAATGTGTTGGGCCAGATTGCGCTCTGGGTCCTGTTTGGCGAGGTAAACCACTGGTCCTTCAGGTAGACCACACCAACGGAGACAGCACAGATAACACGAGGGAAAACCTGCGATTCCTCTGCCCCAACTGTCATTCACAAACGGGGAACTTCGGCGGCAACGCCAGACGCAGGTAACATGGAAGGTCGGCGGAGACTGGTGAGCCGCACTTGTTTGCTAAACAAGCGGCCCGAAAGGGCCTGAGAGTTCAATTCTCTCATCTTCCGCCTGACAGGACAGCTCGGAGAGACGAGCACCATAGGGGAGTGGCGTAATTGGAAAACGCACCGGCCACCAAAGCCGGCTCTAGCGAGCCCTCGCTTCTACACTCTCTCCCGCCCTTCGGGTGCGGGAGAACACGAACGAAGCCTACAAGCATATCCAGGTTCGAGTCCTGGCTCCCCTGATTACGGAAGGGCAAGCCGATAGCTGGCGACGGCATCTGCCCGGAAAGCAGACGAGCGTGAGAGCGCCTTCCGGGTTCGACCCCCCGTCCTTCCGCAACCAAACCCTCTGGGTCGTCGGGGATTGGCCTTTGGCCAGTTTCCGTCATAGCGTTCATGGAGAGGGGAACGCCGGATAGAGTGAACGTACTCCGGCATTTTTGGATCAGTTGGGCAATTGGTCGCCCAGCGGACTGTAAATCCGTCGCCTCACGGTATTGCTGGTTCGAGTCCAGTCTGATCCACCATTTTTGGAGAGGCAATCCGATAGCTGGCGACGGAACCCGCTTGGAAAGCGGGCGAGCCTTAGTAGGGCCTTCCGGGTTCGACCCCCGGTCTCTCCGTTCTTCTAGGTCCCCATGTCCCAAGGCTGGCGAACTGGACTCCAAATCCGGTTGTGGTGGGTTCGATTCCCACGGGGCCTGTTTCTCTAGCAGTAAGTCAGTGGGACGCAGTGTACTGCTTGATGATTCCCCGAGCTGTGACCAGCCTGACATCGGGGATCATTCTTTAGGTGCGTAGCAAAACTGGTAATGCACTGGTCTCCAAAACCAGCGATTGGGGGTTCGAATCCCTCCGCACCTGCTTTCAAGAAGGTAGCTCAGTTCAAGCCGTCCGAGGCTTGTGTTTTCGGGGGGCATGTCCCAGAGTTCGCAGGAGGTGCTTTTTCACGGCACTGTCCGAAACCCCTAGACGAGTGCCCACTGCCCTGTAGGAAGTTCTTGTGACCTCCATGGCAAGATCCGTGGCCACAGGCCATATAATTTTGCTGGGTCTATTTCGGCTGGCACAGCCGGGACATCTCGTTGACCTTCGTTGGATAGTCACCCCACAGGTCTCGCAAACTTTGGGTGGCGTGGTGTACCGGCCAGACTTTCCTTTGAAAGTCTCAGTTTGAGCATGGCAGTTTGGGCAGAGAATCCTCAAGTTCTCTATCCGATTGTCGGAGGGGTTCCCATTGATGTGGTCAAGTTGAAGGGTGATCGGAAGCCCCTGCCACTCAGGCCCCATACCACAACCGGAACACTTGTTCTCCAAAAGGTCTTCTTTGAGAGCCCTTCTTCGCACGCTTGACGATGCCCGGTATGAATCTTTTGTGAAGAACTCATCGACCGAAACGGGAGCAGATCCGCCCCCGTGAGACCTCCCTTTGAAATGGGTGGTGTCCAGAGACAATCTCTGTGAGTGACAATGAAAACTCCGAAAATTGCCGGGGCTGGTTGAGATGCCCAAAGTTCTCAGAACCCCGCTAATGGTGACGTTCGAGACCACCGCTGTTCTGAGTTCCTCATCGGTCCAAGTTCGAGAGGCCATGATTCCCAACTCCTGTAGTTGAACCATGATAGCACATGGTGCTATTGCGCCCCAAGTCCTTTTATGCCCTTGTAGCTGAGATGGTATAGCGTCGGTCTGAAAAACCGAAGACGTGGGTTCGAGCACCACCGGGGGCACTACAAAGATTTGATTACGAGTATGTTGAAAACGATCCGGGGGTCGGTGGTTCAATTCCACCTGAGTCCACAAATCAGCCTCACCGGGTAAGCTGATGAGGAGGTACATCATGTCAGATTCGATCCAAGTCGTTGCGATGACCTGCCCTACGTGCAAGGACACCATCTTCAGTAGGGCACATCACGATTTCCGCTTCTGCTCCTGCAAGGCGATCCACATCGACGGTGGTTTCGCCTACACGAAGACGGGCTGGGATCCCAAGAAGCTCTTGGACAAGATGCCTACGGTGTTTGGCATCACGGTCGCCGCCACAAGGAAGACCTTGTATGACGACTGGAACCAACACCGGGACCTGTTTGGGCTCATTCCGGTTGGTGGGGATTTGGTGAAAATCAACCTGGGTGATGGAAGGGACTAGATAAGCACTTGAGCCTGGATGGCGAAATTGGTAGACGCACTGGGCTTAGGACCCAGCGACCTTCGGGTCATGCGGGTTCGACTCCCGCTCCAGGCACTTTTTGGCGAGTGTAGAGAATTGGAATATCGGAGGGACTTAAAATCTCTTGTCATTGTGGGTTCGATCCCCACCACTCGCACATTAAGCCGAAATGACGGAATGGTAGATGCATGGGGGTGTGGTGGAACTAGGCAGACACGCCAGATTCAAAATCTGGTGCCTTTACAGGCGTGTGGGTTCGATCCCCACCACCCCCACCAAACATTCAGGAGACGAGGTATGAGCCGCCTCTGCTTCAAGGGCTGGAAGGCCCAGGTCTCCGAACAAGAACAACGTGCCGACATAGCTCAACTGGCAGAGCACCGAACTCGTAATTCGGAGGTTCCCGGTTCGATTCCGGGTGTCGGCTCAAAGACTTGCTCAGAGACCATGAACAAGTCGTAGATAAGGTGTGTTCAGGGACTCACGGGGGAATCGACGCCCCACGCCGAGAGGCGGTCCTGGTTTAGGAGGAAGTGAGCCGCAGTGGAAATGGGGGTGGTTCCTTGGAACCCGTCTCTGGGAAGAGGTACGGGGAAAGAGATTCTGACCCGGATCCGTTGTAAGCCCTTGGGGGACTTCCCGCCCCCAAGGGTTCTTTCATTCATGCTGGTGTAGCTCAACTAGGTAGAGCACCTGATTTGTAATCAGGCGGTTGCGGGTTCGATTCCCTTCACCAGCTCCAGATTTGCCGATGAAGCTCATATGGCTGAGCACCGCCTTGGTAAGGCGGGGGTAGTGGGTTCGAGTCCCACCATCGGCTCTCATGTCCCCATCGTCTAGCGGCCAAGGACACTGGGCTTTCAACCCGGAAACAGGGGTTCAATTCCCCTTGGGGATACCATTCTGTGCTCGTGGCCTAATTGGATTAGGGCATCGGCCGACGATTCCGGGTTCGAGTCCCGGCGAGCACGCCATTTCTTGGAGAGCCAACCCGATAGCTGGTGACGGGGCCTGCCTGCCAACAAGTGCCGTTTCCAGTATGCTTCTGTTATGAAGTACACCAAAGCCATTCTCGAAGAGGCCGTGCGGGATTCCTTTTCGTACAGTGATGTCCTTGACTTTTTGGGCCTTAAAAGAGGTGGAGGTTCTTGGAAACACATCAAGAAGCGGATTGCTCATTTTGGCATTGACACCCACCATTTCACGGGCTCTGGGTGGGCTCGTGGAACAATCTCAAACCGGAGGAGATCGCCAAACAAGATCCTGGTGAAGCAAGGATCAGGGGAATACAAAACAAGAGTAGCCCTTCTTCGGAGAGCCCTGTTCGAGATTGGAAGGCCCCATCAATGTGCCCTTTGTGGCCTGGGGCCAGTATGGAACGGGAAGTCGCTTACTCTGCAAGTGGACCATCTCAACGGGGATAATAGAGATCACCGACCCC
>Ga0307992_1001878_pt1 | contig 12223 bp, 17 predicted proteins | sample EllFjometagen133_FD_203162 | JGI IMG/M metagenome (GOLD analysis project Ga0307992, IMG submission 203162) | Marine microbial communities from Ellis Fjord, Antarctic Ocean - #133 | ecosystem: Environmental > Aquatic > Marine > Unclassified | place: Southern Ocean | collected 2014-10-08
ATATTGTAATAGAAATAATATAACATACTATGATAGTGTTAAATAATTTTACTATTTTATTTGATTGATAATTAATTCTACAATTTTATTAAAAATTTGCGCGATATCCGAATCTTTATATTGCAAGATATACGGTTTCCCTTCATCTGCAGAGTTTACCATATTTAAATCTATGGGAATTTTACCTAAGAAAGGTATTTTAAATTCTTCTGCTGCCTTTTCTCCTCCTCCAGATTTGAATAAATCAATATTTTTACCACAATAAGGACATTTTAATCCACTCATATTTTCTATAATACCTAAAATAGGTATCTTGAGATTTTTTAGAAAATTTACACACTTTCGAGAATCTAATAAGGCAACCTTCTGTGGAGTGGTAACAATAATTCCTCCCTCTAATTCAGGAATAAGCTGACAAATCGACAAAGGCTCATCTCCGGTTCCGGGAGGAGAATCAATTACAAGATAATCTAAAACTCCCCATTGTACTTCCCCTAAAAATTGTTTTAAAGCTATCCCCTTTAAAGGTCCTCTCCAAATAAGAGGAGCATCAGAAGATTCAATTAGAGAAGCCATGGAAACTGCTACTAAATTAGGAGAAACACTTATAGGAATTATTCCTTCCGAACTCCCCTGCAATTTCTTTCCTTCAAATCCTAACATTGTAGCCACCGATGGTCCGTGTAAGTCAGCATCCAATATTCCTACTTTAAACCCTTTCTCACTTAAAGAGCAAGCTAAATTAATAGCTACTGAACTTTTTCCTACTCCCCCTTTATTGGAAAGTACTAATATTTTATGTTTTATTTTAGACATATTTTGTTTAAGTTGTTCATTAAGTTTTTTACCGGCTGCCATTTTTTCTTCTCTAGCCTGTTCAGGATTTTGTATATTACTATTACTATTTTCTGTCATTTCTTCCTCCTACTTTTTTTAAATAAAATAAAGGGATATATAGTAATTCTCTATGGATTACTATTGTCCTTGATTTCTTTTTATTAATTAATTTTTATAATTTCTCTTTCCGAATATTAGGGTACCTATTCTTACCATATTCGCTTTTTCTTCAATAGCTATCTTATATGAATTAGTCATACCCATTGAAAGGTATTCCATTTCCACACGAGGTAAATTAAGTGCTTTTATTTTGTCAAATATTTTCCTCGTTTCTATAAAGTATGGACGAGAATCTTCCGGGTTTCCAAAACGGGGACCCATAGTCATCAATCCCATTATCTTTATTTGAGGTAAAGGTGAAATCTCTTGTATTAAATCTAATGCATCCTCCGGAAATACTCCAAACTTTTGTTTTTCTCTCCCGCTATTTATTTCAATTAATATAGGCATTATTTTGTCAATTTGTTTACACCTTTCATTAATTTCATAGGCAAGTGGATAAGAATCTACGGTCTCAATTATATCAAATATTTTAACCGCTTTTTTAGCTTTATTCTTTTGTAAATGCCCGATAAAATGCCATTTTACTCTTTTCCCAATTGCCTCAAATGCCTTTTCTGCCTCTTGAATATAATTCTCTCCTATAATTTTTACTCCAGCTCTTATTACCTCTTCAATCTCTCCCGGGCTTCTGGTTTTGGCTGCAGCGACTAATTCTACATTTTCTGGTAATTCATCTAATATTTTCTTTACATTTTTTTTAATCATTAATATTTACCTCTCTTATCTTACTAGACAATCTTTACAAACGCGACTTGGTTGTATTAAGTTAAATTCATTTATTTTCATTTTCTTGCTCTTATTACCACAAAAGAGCCTTCTCCATAATCTTCTTTTACAGGTTCGACATCTTTTATTTCGTTTAGACCATGAAATATTGTCTGCTTAAAATCAAAGTCTTTAAATCCAACCTTACTCAAATTATAAACTACCTCTTTTGTGGAATAGAAAGTAGCTATCTTATAAAATAGGCTCTTTTTTTTATGCTGTTGGTATAATTTCCCTAAGGAGCTATCTTTGTCTACAAATCCAATTATTAAATATCCACCGGGTTTTAATATTCTATATATCTCTCTAAAAGCTAGATCCAAATTATCTACAAAGCAAATAGAAGTAACCATTAAAGCAAGTTCAAATTGAGAACCTTTAAAAGGGAGATCCTCTGCTATTGCATCAATAACTTGAATGCCCCTTTGTTGGGCAATTTTCCGCATTCGAGGTGATGGGTCAATTCCAATCTTTATGCCTAAGGGAACAGCAAATTTACCGCTTCCCACTCCAATTTCTATAGCCTTCTTTACTTTAGGAAATAACTCCTTAATGGCCTGGATTTCTGATTCGTAAACAAATTTATTTCTTTCAAACCAATCTTCATATTTCTCACTATATTTTTCAAAAGGCTCAATTTTGACCATTCTGCTTTCCTTTTTTTCTGTCTTGCTTTCAAATTAAATGTAATTATTGTTTTAGAAGTTTTCTTATATAGAATTTATGTCCTTCATATTCTGACTCTACTAATTTACCTTGTTTAATCATTTCCCGCACAATAGACCAATCAGAATTAGCCCTTCCCAAAAAATCTTTCAATGCATCCTCTCTCATAGGATGTACTGAGGTAATACTCAAAATATCTTCTTCTACTTCGCCGGTAAAGGCAAAAGCATTACCTTCATAGCCAATAAGGCATTCTACCTGATCAACCTTTTCTTCAAAGAGATGGTAACTCTGATTCACAACTTCCTCTGAAGGAGACTGTACCCAACTATCTGCAGGGGGTCGAATAGGAATAGATAAATAAGCTCGACTTGGCTTAAGTTTAGCTATAAAATTAGCTACTTTTTTTATATGTTGGCTCTTATCATTAATATCTTTAACTAACATCGTCTCCGTAATTATTTCCCCTTTAAAATTTTCCTTAAATTTTAACATAGAGTTCAGAATATCTTTTAAGGATAGATTTCTATTGGGTCGATCCACTTTACGCCAAATCTCTTCTTCAACAGAATCTATTTTAAAAGAAATCAAATCTGCTTTCGTTAAATTCTCTTGTACTATTTTTTTATCTATAAGAGAGCTATTAGTAATAACAGCTATTTTAATCCCCAAAGATTTTATTAATTTAATCTCCTGACCTAAATTAATATCTAAGGTAGGTTCTCCATCAGGTACAAAAGTAAGATAATCAATAAGTTCTCCTTTTTCTTTACTTTTTTTTACTTTCTCCTCTACTTCTTTAAAAATCTGGGAAGACGAATAAAAAACCTGAGGTTCTATTTTCATTTTAGAAGTTTTTCCTAACTGACAATAGATACAAGAATAAGTACATATTTTTGGGGGAATATTATTTATTCCTAAACTACGGCCTAAACGCCTGGAAGGAACTGGTCCAAAGGTAAGCATAATTTCTCCTTTATCTTAATTAGTTAATTTCTTAATTGAATTATACTTCGATTTTGTTTTTACTTGATAATGTATTCCATCTTTATTATCTTAAATTTTTATTTTCTCTTTTTTTCTTGACTCTATACTATATACTTGATACTCGATACTATCTTATTAAATTGGTGAATTGCATTACCTTGTGTGTTTTTTTACTAACGACTATTCACTATTCACTAACGACTAATTGATTGCCATATGTCCTTTATTTCTTTAGTTGTTCTATTATCACTATATTCGACTACTGGCAATCCTTTTACTAAAGCCTCAGTTATTATATTATCAAAATGAATCTTACCTATTACTGAGATACTATTTTTTTTGCACCAATCTTCAATTTTTAATGAATTTTCTAAATTAATATCATATTTATTTATTATAACTACTGTTTTTACTCCAAAATGTTGAGCTACTTTTGATACTCTTTGTAAATCATGTAACCCGGAAAGGGTAGGTTCAGTTACCACTACCGCTAAATTAGCTCCACTGAGAGTAGCTATAAGAGGACAGCCAATTCCTGGAGGTCCATCTATTATTATTAATCCCAGATCATTTTTTTCCGCAATTTTTTTAGCATTCTCGCGAACTAAAGTAACTAATTTTCCTGAATTTTCCTCGGCAATACCCAATCGGGCATACACTAAAGGTCCATATTTTGTCTCAGAAATATACCATTCCCCGCAATGATTTTCCTCCATTTGAATAGCCTTTACAGGACAAACCAAAGCACATAAGCCGCATCCTTCGCAAGATACCAGATCGATTACGGTCTGACCTTTGATTGTTTTAATGGCATCAAAACGGCAAACTTCCTGGCATCGACCGCAATTAATACATTTTTTTAAATCTAAGCTGGGAACTACTCCGCCATAAAAATCATGTTTATCTTTTATTTCAGGATGAAGTAAAAGATAAAGGTTAGAAGCATCTACATCACAATCTCCCATAACTTTATTTTTGGCTAAGGCAGCTATGCTAGCAGCAATAACTGTTTTCCCTGTTCCACCTTTGCCGCTTATTATCACTATTTCTTTCATTTAAAAAATACCTCAATTCTTATTATTACAAATATTAAATCTTTTGGATAATTTTTTGAAAAAGCTGGTTAAATTTCTGTTCATAGGAAGAATTTATCTTCACTATAGGAATACCCTTAGAATAAGCAACTGCAATCTCTTTATCTAAAGGGATGGAGAGTAAGATAGGTATACTATTTTTTTTACAATACTCTTCTACTTTATGGTCTCCGATATCACATTTATTTAACACTACACCATGAGGAATCTTTAATTTTCTAAGTACTTCCACCGCTAATATAAGGTCATGTAACCCAAAAGGAGTCGGTTCAGTAACTAATATAGTATAATCACTTTCCTTTACAGATTCGATAACCGGACAGGAAGTACCCGGAGGGGCATCAATCAGGGTAATGTAATTATTTGTTATATCCCTATCTCTATTATCATTATAATCTCTTTTAATTTTCTTTTTAATCTTTCTTATTATAGGAGGAGCCATTGGCTCTCCTATGTTTAAACGTCCGTGCGTAAAACTAATAGGTCCTGCTTTACCCTCTTCTAAAATTCCTATCTCATTTCCTTCTTCAGTAATTGCCTTTTCCGGGCAAAATAACATACAAGCCCCACAGCCATGACACAGCCCGGGGAAAACCAAAACTTTATTCTTGGTAACTGCGATAGCATTAAAAACGCAAACTTCCGCACATTTACCGCAATAATTGCATTTTTTATCATTAATTTTTGGCACAGGAATCTCTACTGATTCCGAATTTGTTATAACGGGTTCTAAAAAAAGGTGGGCATTAGGCTCTTCTACATCACAATCTAAAAATTGCACATTTTTTTCTTTGTCTTTAGCTAAAGCCAAAGCAAGATTAACAGCAATAGTTGTTTTGCCAGTTCCACCCTTTCCGCTTGCTATTGAAATTATCATTTAGTTTAATCCTTCCCTTTTATTCTATTGTCTTATCATCATAGCGCCACACTTAGGACATTTAATGCTATTGCAAGAAACGCCAACTTGATGAGTAACTATAGCACCACAAGAAGGACAAACACAATTACCTCCTATTCCAATTCCTCCGCCTCCTCGGCGTCCTTGTCCAGCACCTCTACCTTGACCAGTTCCCGGTCCTGCTCCTGTTGGTCCAGTACCATCTCCTCTTGGCATATTTTTCACCTCCTTATTTAGTTTATTTATTAGCTGGTTAATTGGTTATTTAGTTACTTTATTTACTTATATATATTTTTACCCTATAATATAAATACTTTTTTTATCTATTCTAACCAATGCTAATATAAAATTTACATTTCTATATTTTTAAATTATTTTCAATACTGCCTTTGCTGTTAATGAGCATGACTTTTTTCTTCAGAGTGATCACATTCTTCTTTTTCTAAGCCATATCCCTTTCCTACTCCCGGTTTACAAGACGATTCTCCAGCCTCTAACTCACCTTGTACAAATTTTTCTATCGCTTCTGTAACCTTTCCTGTTACTCCTACTATAGGAGTAATTTGTTTTTCGACAAATAAATCTTGCGCTCTCCTACCCATACCTCCGCAAATTATACATTTTGCTCCACGTTCCGCAAGAAAATTTGGTAAAAACGCAGGTTGATGGCCAGGATTGTTTATCTCCTCCACCTTCAAAATCTTCCCATCTTCAATCTCAGCAATAGTAAAGATAGGACATCTTCCAAAATGAGCTGACACAAAACCAGCATCGGTTGAAATTGCTATTTTCATCTTTTCATTCTCCAATTCTTTTACTTCTATTTTTTCATTCCCGAATGAGATGAGACATTAGCCTGGGAAATTGCCTTAAGTTCATCTGATTTAAATTTATCGATAGCTTCTTGAACTGTACCATTTACTCCAGTTATCACTTTTATCCCTGCTGCCTGTAAAGTCTGAAAGGCATTAGGGCCACAACTTCCAGTTAATACTGTCTTCACATCTTTATCGGCCATTATTTGACCTGATTGTATCCCTACTCCTCCCATTCCCTGAGCACCGGTATTTTCTATTGCTTCAGATTTATTAGTATCAGTATCAAATAATACAAAATAATGACACCTGCCAAATCGAGGGTCAACTTTATCCTCCAATTTTAGTCCCAAAGAAGTAATTGCTATTTTCATTTTCAAGTCCTCCAATTCTTTTTATTTTTTAAATGCTTAAAACATCTAAATATATAATAATACTTTTTTATACTAAAGTATATAAAAAATGACTAATTTTCCAATTAGCCAATTTACTAATTTACTAATTAAATAGGTTTTTGGTTAATTTAACTATTACTAATTTCTAACTATCCCTACCGAAACACAAGATACAATTTACGAGATACGGAATAGAAATGTTGAATCTCCCTTAAACTATAGGGGCGCACCCGTTATACGCCCCTGTTTCTTCTAACTCTGATTACTGGATTCTGCTTTTTATTTCTTTTCGCTTTTTCCCAATTCTTTAATACGTTTATTGATAGAGTCAAGTTGTTCTTTTAAAGCATTTGCATCTTCGTTTAACATTCCTATTTCTTGTTTAGGATCTACAGGTGGTTGATAATAACCTCCGCCATATACTGGAGGATTGTATGGCATAGAATTAACATACCCTGGTGCAAATCCTCTACCATAGCCTCTGCCATAACCCCTACCGTAGCCTCTACCTAATCCCAATCTACCTCCATAAGAGTTCGTAAATCCTGGTGTAGAATAACCGGCACAATATCCGGCTCCTCTTCCAGTCATTGGACCTAAACCTCCAGGACCAGTTCCATCTCCTCTTGGCATACTTTTCATCTCCTTTCTATTTTATTTTTCCCGAACATTTTATTTATAATAATAATTATTTTCGCTAAAATATATCAAAAAATATATATTCAATTTTTTTTACCTGAACATTTATCACATATCCCATAAAATTGAACTGTATGATTTTTAATTTCAAAATTATATTTTTTAGAAAGTTCTTTTTCTATTTTTTTTAGCAGTTCTAACTCTTCATCTGTAAAATCTGTATAATCGATTATCCGACCACATTTAGTGCATATTAAATGATGATGATGGGATGGTTCCTTGGTCCCACGAGCCAACTCATACCTTGCTCGCCCATCACCAAAATCAAATTTAGAGACCAAGCCCATATTTATTAATAAATCTAAAGTTCGGTAAACAGTAGTAAGACCAATAGCCGGATAAATATTATGCACCTTTAAATATATATCTTCTGCGCTTAAATGCTCTTTAGATTCATCTAAGACCTGCAAAATGATTTGCCGCGGGATAGTAATTCTATAACCACAGCCTTTAAATTCACCGTGCCACCACTTTGCCGGTCCTTTACCCCATCTTCCTGGCATAATATTAGTCCTTTGTTATTGATAATGATTATCATTAACATAATAAACTAAATAAATTCTTTTGTCAAATGTTTTTAGTTAAGCAAAAAATAAAAGCGAAAAACTTAAAACTATAATTCAAAAGCTATATAGTGTGGAGCGTACAGCTTATAGCGTATAGTTAACAAAATACAATAATATATGTAATATTTAATATTGTTTAACTGACTAATTAAATTCGTATGCATAAAATCATACAGAATTTTTAGTTCACAATATACAAATATTATGCTTTTAATGTAGAGGTCGGATTCACCCGAAATGAGCTTTGCGGGCTTGATAAATCAAGCCCCTACTTCTGGCTTCTAACTTCTGGCTTCTGGATTTTTAACTCGTAACTTGCAATTCGCATCCTATCACTTATCACACATTGCTAATCACTTTGCGTTTTTTTACTATCCGCTCTACGCTAAACGCTCCACGCTATGAGGGCGTATGCAATAGGCCCCTACTCGAGATACGATTCACCAGATACGAATTTAACTTCCGACTCCTGACTTTTATCTTTTATTTTTTTAACTGGCTAACCAGGTAACCAACTAACCGATTAACTAATCCTTGACTCGATAATCGATACTATGTACTAGATACTGTTTTAGTATACAAATCGGGTAATAGTTGCCAAAATAGTGGCTAAAATAAAAGTAAAAGCTACAGTAAATAATGTTCGCTTACTTCCAATTTCTTTCCACAAAACCGCAATAGTAGCCACGCAAGGAACATAAAAAATTACAAAGATGGTAAAAGTCATAATTTGGGTTGCAGACATTACTGCAGCAACATTGGAGGTTCCTATAGCCTGAATCAACATTAGCATAGAGAGTTCTTTGCGAAGGATACCGAATATCAAAGTAGTACCCACCACTAAAGGGAGGCCGAGTAGAGAGGTTAGAGGAGAAAAAAATTTATTTATAAGCATATCCATCTTATAGTATTGTAATAAACTTAAAATTGTACTTCCCACAATGAGTAAAGGCCAGGCTATAAATATAAATTCTTTCATCCTGAGCCAGGTCTTGGCTAAAGCAACTTTTATAGAAGGAATATGATAGGCAGGAATTTCTAATATCATCCCCGGGGTAACCTCTGGCAGTAAGCAAGATAATATCTTTCCTGATATGATAATTACAATAATATTTAAAATATAAACCGCTAAAGCTGCTTGAGGACTAATGTAAAAAGCTACTAATGCAAATATTATAGTCATTCGTGCAGCACAGGGAATCATGGTAGCCAGCACAGAGGCAATAAAACGGTCTCTTCTCGATTCTAAAATTCTGGTAGCCATTATAGCCGGAACAGTACAGCCATAGCCTAATATAAAAGGTATAATTGCCTTTCCGTGTAAACCAATCTTATGTAAAAACGCATCTAAGAGAAAAGCTATGCGAGGCAAATAACCTAAATCCTCTAAAATAGCCAGGCCAAATAAAAAGGGGAATAAATAAGGCAAGACAATAGCTATCCCGCCGGCTAATCCCTGGATAATACCACTAATTATTGAAAATGATAGAGTGTTTGGATTGATACTCTTCTCTATCAAGGGAATTAATCTATAAAAATAATTAAGTAATGGTTCTTCTACCATTTTCCCGACACTAAAAATTAAATTAAAAAATAAATAAAAAATTAGACCTAAAGAAACGTATCCCAAAAGCGGGTGCATTAAAATATTATCCATATAATCTATTAGACTTGTATGAGGTTTGGTGAGCAAAACTACGGATTCATATATATTCATGGATAGATGATGTCGTTCAGAGGAAATAACTACATCCGGTGGTCTACCGTGAACTTCTTCAAGCAAATTTTGAAAGTCATTAATCTCTTTAAAAATTTTTTTATCTCTACTTTTAAAATTCTCCATAAAATAATGATCATTCTCTAAATATTTAATAGCCAGAAATCGTTCCGGTACATTAAATTCTTTACTGATCTGTTTCTTTTTTATTTGTGTAGATAAATGAGTTATAACTTCCTCTACCCCTTTACTAAAATTCAGGGTTCTACCTATTCTCTTTTCTTCTCCTATCTTATAGGCTGCAGAAAAAAGCTCTTTTACTCCTCTTCCCTTTAGAGCGATTGTCGGCATAACTGGAACACCGAGAATTTCAGATAATTTTTTAATATCTATTTTAATGCCTTTACGTTCGGCTTCATCGATCATATTAAGACATATCACCATCGGCAATTTAAGTTCCAAAAGTTGTAGAGTAAGCTCTAAACTTCTACTAAGTAAAGATGCATCTATTACATTTATGACTACATCGACATCATTTTTTAATAAATATTTTCTGGCTTCAAGTTCTGCCAGGTCAAATGAGGTTAAAGAATAGGTGCCTGGCAAATCTATTAATTCAGCTACCTGGCCAAAGAGATTAAATTTTGTTAGAGTATATTCTACTGTCTTACCGGGGAAATTAGAAGTTACTGCTTTATATCCGGCAACATGATTAAAAATAGTGCTCTTGCCTGAATTGGGTTGTCCCATAAGAGCAATTTTCATTATTCTGCCTCCACCACAACTTTTCTGGCTATCCCTCTACCCAAGGCAACCTGATTCCCATGGATGCTTATTAAAATTGGTCCTCGCATAATAGCACTCTTTTTTACAGTTACTACATCTCCGGGATGGATTCCTAAACAACCTAAGCGTTGCCTTATCCCCCAACCTCCAGAAATATCCACAACTTTTACTTTTTGTCTTTCCTTTGCTAAATCAAGAGTAATGGTCATATATTTTTATCCTTTCTCTCTTAATATTATTTCTTTATAATTTTTTATTTTTATTACCAATCCTTTCCAGTAAACCTCTTTTTTTCAAATATTCTTGAAAATTTTCCTTCCATTTGGAGCTTTCTGGTAGTAAATTAATAAATTCTACAAATTCAAGTAGACAAATTATGGTTTTGGGTGAAACATCATGCTCTAACTTACAAGCATCCCGTTGAGCATTTCGTTCATCAACTCCGATAATCTTTAAAAACTCTACCAATAAAGTATGGCGTTTTTTAATCTCCTGGGCTATTTTTTTACCTTTTGCTGTAAATACAATTCCGCCATATTTTTCATAAATTATATATTCATTTTCCGATAATTTTTTAATCATCTCAGATACACTGGGGCGGGTTACCTCTAATTTATCAGCAATATCTTTACATTTAACATATCCTTTTTTATCCTGCAAATTCCATATCGCTTCCAGATAATCTTCCATATTTCTGGTAGTCATTTAGTTTTTGCCTCCCCCCTTTTTTAGCTGTTCTTAATCTTATTTAAAATTATTTTTAATCTATAATTCTCCCTATCATTATTAGGTATGCCTAACTTTATTTTATATTATCATGGACTTATGAAAATTGCAAGATACAAGATACAAAAAAGCAGGAGGTCAAGACCTCCTGCTTTTAATCATTTACATTAATTAAATTTAAAATCAATTATGTTAAAAACTACCTTTAAATCTCTTATTTCATCACCGATGGCAACCAGGGACTTAATGAAGGAAAGGCAATTATTAATATTATCATAAATATCATAATTATCATCAATAACATAAATGGCGAAACACCTTTAATTATATCTAACATATTACTATCTGAATCAATGCCATTAATAATATACAAATTAATTCCTACTGGTGGAGTAATTAAAGCCATCTCCATATTAATTACTACTATCACTGCGTACCATATAGGATCAATATTAAAAAAGATGTAAAATAGGAATTACTAAAGGCATGGTTAATAAAATAATTGATACGGTTTCTAAAATACACCCTAAGAATAGCATTAATATATTCATAGCAAAAATGAACATTAGAGGAGAAAAATGCTTTTCTATTACTATATTGGTCAGAGCTTGTGGAATTTCTAAATAGGTCATCACCTTACCAAAAAGTATAGCCCCAGCTATGATTAAGGCTATCATACAAGATGTCTCGACAGATTTTAGAAAGATTTCTTTAAAATCTGTTAATTTTAAGGTTTTATAAATAAATAAACATATGAACAGACTATAGCCCAATCCTACTCCAGCGGCCTCAGTAGGAGTAAATATTCCGGTATAAATTCCTCCAATTATTATAGACGGTAAAGCTATGCCCCACATATTTTTTAAAGTAATTTCCCATCTTTCTTTCCAGGAAGCAGCTTCTACCGCACAATAAGCTCCTCCTTTGGCACTCTTATAAACAGCATAAGTAATAAAAATAAAAATCAAAATAATCCCAGGAATAATACCAGCAATAAAAAGCTTCCTTTTTGCCTTCTCTAATTATCTCCGGCCCTATCCCATCACCGGGAATTAAAGCTATGTTATACATCTTTCTCTCTCCTTCTTATTTCTTCTTTAACATATTCTCTTAATCCACCTAAGGAAATTATTTTCTGAATAAATTCAG
>Ga0307992_1001881_pt1 | contig 12216 bp, 12 predicted proteins | sample EllFjometagen133_FD_203162 | JGI IMG/M metagenome (GOLD analysis project Ga0307992, IMG submission 203162) | Marine microbial communities from Ellis Fjord, Antarctic Ocean - #133 | ecosystem: Environmental > Aquatic > Marine > Unclassified | place: Southern Ocean | collected 2014-10-08
TGAGGTGGTGATTATTAGTGCTCAAATTGAGAGTGAATTAGCTAGTTTAGGAGAAGAAGATCAGGTGTTGTACTTGAGGGATTTAGGAGTGGAGGAGAGTGGCTTAGAGATTTTGATTAAAAGGGCCTATCAGCAAATTAGCTTACAGAGCTTTTTGACTGCGGGTGAGCTGGAAGTCCGAGCCTGGACAGTACGAAGTGGGGCAACAGCACCAGAGGCAGCCGGGGTGATTCATACTGATTTTGAGCATAATTTTATCAAGGCGAGGGTGGCAGATTATGCAGATTTTGTGAAATATTCGGGTTGGAAAGGTGTTAAAGAAGTGGGGAAGATGAGACTTGAAGGACGAGACTACTTGATGCAAGAAGGCGATGTAGTCGAGTTCATGATAGGTAAGTAGAGTAAATAAATATTTTTCCCAGTAAAAAACCGCTTTGGTGCTGGCCGCGGCGGTTTTTTTGTTACATAAACAACTCTGATTTAGTCAGCATCTTCAAAATAGTATTTGAGAGTGCCTTCCATTACATTAAATTCCCAATGGAAACCTGATGTAGATGTAGCCTGCACATAGTCATTGTTGACTAGTGCTTCCGAACTAGTAAGGAAATTTGTAGTCCCATTTACATCGTAGGGATTGATGGGGATTTCCAAGACGATTCTAGTTTCTCCACCGAGGCTTCTTTCATTTCCTGCGACAAGTAATCCGTTTAAAGGAATTGCTTTGCCATCAGTTAAAGAAATTGCCTTAGTTAGGAGTCTAGTGATGGGACCCTTATAGCCAAAAGGCGTTAAGTCCATCACTGACACTGTTGGGCTGACCACGAAAATGACAAATTGACTGCCATCACTCGCGGTTTCGTTTATCGTATTTTTCAGTTCCCAACCAGGTTGGGGGACATATTGAATACGAGAGACGGCGCCACTAACTTCACTTGTCGGCACATGGAAAGTCGTTAAAACTCCCTCCATGCTTTGTTGATCATCGGGCATGTGCCAACCCTCGTTATGAGGAATGGTTAGCCCAACTGGTACGGACATTAATTCATTGGTTTCTTGTCTAACTACACCGACGCTGATAGCGGTAAAGCTTTCGTCAATGTAGAGAAATCTTTCGTGAAAGACTCCACTCCATGCATTCCAATCGACGTATTGTTGCATGAGCATCAATTCGCCAAAGGTTTGTAGGGGGAAGTAATCCACATCAAAACCAATGTTCTTGTCACATACATAAGCGGTGACCTTAATCCCTTCTTTTGCAAGGGTTTCGCCGAAGAGATAAATTATCCCTTCAGTGATGTCTTCTCGGTAAATAATAAAATCTCCTGACCCAAGGGCCAGTTGATCTCCTTCATTTACACTCAAAATATTGGGGCCAGCAGCAGCGTCAGGAAACACATATATCTCACCAACAGCGTTGGTGATTTGATATGCGACGTGATCGCAGGGACGATATGTGTCATCAGTTCCACCACAGGCGGTTAGTGCGAAAATTAGTACAAAACTTGCAATTGTTATCCAAATAGTTTTCTTCATTTCAATCATCTCCGTAGTTTTTTTTTGGTAGTTTCCCCCTCCAGCAGGGAAAAACATTTGATTTTTCAATCATTTTTTCAGAGTTGTTATGTTAAATAGCGACCATTTATCGAGCGGCCGCTAGTTATTAGCGGTGCTCAATAGAAGCCACCAAACCAGACGTAAGCCCGGTTTTCTAGATCTTTAAAAAAAGACCCAGAACAAAACAGTTCTAAAGTTTGTAGGCAGCAAACTGTTCAAGTCCTAGGTCATATTTATAACAATAATTATAGGACATAACACTTGATTTGTCAACTATTTTTAATTGATTTACTTCAAGTAGACTCGATATGTTACAATACTTTTACTTAAAAACTCGATACGTTTCCCTACTAGAGGTGGGGTCCAAGTAAAAATTACCTTTCCAGGCGTACGAGATCATAGAAAGGGTTAATATGATTAAAATTATTGCTGATAAGCAAGCCAAGCTCTACGAGCTCACCTATTTACTTCCTACAGATTTTACTGATGCTCAGCTATCGACAGCTAATGAAGCTGTGTCAAAACTAATTACCAAATACAAAGGCAAAGTTTTAGAGACTCAAGATTGGGGTAAAAAGTACTTAGCTTATAAAATTAGACACCAAGGTAAATTTCATTCTGAAGCAGTTTATACTCATCAAGTAATCAAGTTCCCACCAACTCAAGTCCAGGCTTTTGAGCGAGAGCTATTACTTGAAGAACAAGTAATGCGTCAACTAGTAGTAGTCCGTGAAGATCAATCAGAAAAATCAGTTACACCAGAGGAAAAAAAGAAGTAAAAATGTTTTTATTACACTTGTGGTAGGCTAAGGATAATAATCTAAAATCTATTAATAAGTGATTAAAAGAAAGGGAATTTTATGGCAGTGCGATCACTCAACAAAGTAATGTTAATCGGGAACTTAACCCGAGATCCTAACTTAAGGTATACCCCCAAAGGAACCGCAGTTTGTTCATTTGGACTAGCTACTAATAGAAGCTGGACTCCAGCTGATGGTGGTGAGAAACAAGAACGAGTCGAGTTTCACAATGTAGTCTCTTGGGCAAAACTAGCAGAAATCTGTGGTCAGCTCTTACACAAGGGCGACAAGGTCTATCTTGAAGGTCGTCTTCAAACTCGAGAGTGGAAGGGCGATGATGATCAAAGTAAACGTACTACTGAGATAGTAATTGATAACATGATACTACTTAGATCTGCTGGTGGTTATTCTCCAAATAAAAGTGATGACGGTGATGAGCTTCCAAAAGAATTAGTTGAAGATGCAGACCCAGCTAAAGACCAAGTAGAAGAAACTGAAGACGTATCAGATGACATTCCGTTTTAAGAAAGGACGATAAATTATGGCAAAAATAAATATGACTAATCTTAATTACAAAAATCCTTCATCTTTGGGTAAATTTGTTACCCCTCAAGGATATATTGTACCTAGATCTAAGTCTGGTTTAAGTCAAAAAGAACAGCGCCGTTTAGCTCGAGAAATTAAAAGAGCTCGACATTTAGCAATGTTGCCGTTTACCCAGACTGTCTAGCTCCTGTACAATGAGCCATTATGGTGAAGCAAAGGATTTCTATTTCTAGTTTAAGAAATTTTAGCTTAGGGTTGTTAATACTAATCCTAGGTATAGTAGTGGGTTATCGTTATGGTCAATCTGAAATTGGTCCTGGCAAAATACCCCTTTCACAAATAATTAAGACTCAAGCTCCAGATGAAAGACAAAATGTTGATTTTTCAGTTTTTTGGGAAGTTTGGGGCTATCTTGATGAAACTTATTTAAATTCAGCAGATCTTGATGCTAGAGAAATGGTCAATGGGGCTGTTTCGGGGATGACTGCTGCTATTGGTGATCCTTATACTGCTTATCTACCTCCTAAATTAAATCAACGTAGTGCTGAAGATTTAGCTGGCTCTTTCTATGGAGTTGGAGTTGTACTTGGTTATATTGATGAAACTCTAGCAGTTATATCACCCTTAAAAGGTACTCCAGCAGAGGAAGCTGGCATTCACGCTGGAGATTTAATTATTCATGTTAAAGATGATAATAAGGGTTTGGATGAAGATACCGTTGGCTGGACTTTAGATGAGGCAGTGGAGAAGATTCGTGGTAAGAAAAATACTCACCTTACTTTAACTTTGCTTCGTAAAAATGGTCAAGAAAATAACTATGGAGAACCCCTTGATATTGATATTACTCGAGGTGAAATTGTAGTTGAGTCAGTTGAGCTTGAGTTTGTGGAGCACGATGGTAAGCGAGTCGCTCATTTGAGTGTGTTTAAGTTTGGTGAGCGGACTCTCGAAGAGTTTGATGAAGCAGTGGGACAGATCTTAACTCAAGGTTATCAACTTGACGGAATTTTACTAGATTTGCGAAATAATGCCGGTGGCTTTTTTGATGGAGCCATAGATTTAGCAAGTGAGTTTGTCGAGGATGGAGTAGTAGTGTCGCAAGAAGGTAAGTTTACCAAGCGAGACTTCAATGCTAAGGGTAAAGCTAGATTAACTAAATTTCCATTACTAGTATTGGTTAATCGAGGGAGTGCTTCTGCTTCAGAGATTGTGGCGGGTGCACTTCGAGATCAGCTAGATGCTAAATTAATTGGTGAAAATACTTTTGGTAAAGGCACTGTTCAAGATAGACGTGAGCTTTCTAATGGGGGTGGACTTCACATTACCATTGCTCGTTGGTTATTACCAAAAGGAGACTGGATCCATGATACGGGTATTCCAGTTGATGTCGAGATTAAAGATGATCGCGAGACAGAGCAGGATGAAGTCTTATTGCGAGCAATTGAAGAGCTGTAGATTCAAGGCTATACTGGACTTTACTGATGAAAATTACCCCTCAGGTTAAAACTTTCTCTCTTGGCCTATCTGTTTCTTTGTTAATTTTAGTTTCATTTTTTGCTGGAGCGATTGCTGATCGAGTATTTGTAGTGAAGCCAGTCAGTTTTTTTACTAGTAAAAGCCAGCCTCAATCTCGAGAAAATGAAACTTCTAAGTTGGCTGCGTTAGTTTCCAAAGAGACTTCTATTGCAGACATATCAGAGACTGCTTCGGAGTCGGTGGTGACAGTTTTAATTAGAAGACAAAAAGCAGCCTTTGAGTTTCAAAGGGATATTGGAACTGGTTTCGTAGTGGGTGAAAATGGTTTAGTGGTTACTAATAAACATGTAGTTTCGGATAGTGAAGCTGAGTATTTAGTAATTGATAAAAACAATAATGAGTACTCAATTTCAGAAATTTATATTGATCCAGCAAATGATTTAGTTTTAATAAAAATTGATGGTTTTCCAGCTCCTTTGCTACCGTTAACAGATTCGGATCAGCTTCGGGTGGGGACAGAGGTGATTGCAATTGGGACGGCATTAGGCGAGTTTCGTCATACCGTGACCACAGGGGTTATTTCTGGTTTGGGTAGAAGTGTCCAGTCGATAGATTCAGGTTTAAAGAAAGTGGAAGATTTGGCAGGATTAATTCAAACTGATGCGGCGATTAACTTGGGTAACTCTGGTGGCCCGCTTTTAGATCAAACCGGTCAGGTAATTGGGGTAAACTTGGCAGTTGCGGTTGGGTTGGAGAATGTTAGCTTTGCTTTGCCAATTAATCTGGTTAAAGAATTAATTGATAACTATGAAGCAGGCGTTACTCTTCATGAGTAAGGCGAGTGATAACGGTTGTGACTACGTCTTCAAGATCACCACTCAGGATTCCTTCAAGATTGTGCCAAGATTCTTTAATACGATGATCAGTGACTCTATTTTGAGGAAAGTTATAAGTGCGGATTTTTTCAGAGCGACGAGCGCGACCAATGCTTTTTCTAGCTTGGCCGATTTCTTTTAACCTGGCTTCTTCTTTTATTTCCCAGAGTTGAGAACGAAGTAGCTCTAGCGCAATTTGTCGATTTTGAGTCTGCTTTCGTTCTTGGCGGGCATTGACTACAATCCCGCTTGGTTCATGAACTAGTCTGACTGCGCTACTGGTTTTATTAACTGATTGACCTCCAGCGCCTCCAGCACGCATGAATGACCAGGTCAAATCATCATTATTAATCACTACTGCTTGGGGGTGGACTTCTGGCAATACTGCTACTGTAGCAGTGGAAGTATGGATTCTTCCTTGAGATTCAGTTACTGGAACACGTTGAACGCGGTGTACTCCAGATTCAAATTCTAATAATTCATAAGCAGTTAGAGCTTCATCAAAGCCTTCAATTTTTACTTGGCCTTTGATTTTAATTATTTGATGATCAATAAACTCAATTTTTAAACCCAGATTTTCAGCAAAACGTGTGTACATTCGCTGTAGTTCTTCAGCCCAAATTTTAGCTTCATCACCACCAGCGCCTTGGCGAAATTCTAAAATCGCATTTTGGTGTTTGATATTTGGCCCGACCGAGTTTTGAGTTTGAGCTGCTTGCATTTGGTCTGCAGCTTGAGTAAGAAGCTTTTTTTGTTCTTCAAGGTTTTTTATTTCAAGAAGAGCTAATTCTTTTAGCTCGGAATCATTGGTTAAATTACGATTTTCTTGAATTTTTACTTCTAATTGATCAATTTGATCTTGATATGGATTAGTCATCCTGGACAGCTAATTAACTTCAGTTTTAGTAGCTTTTTTAAGTTTGGTTTTTTCGCTGGCTAGTAACTGCTTATATGATTTTTGATCAGGATCAGCTTGGTTTTTGGAAGATTTCTTTTTTGAAGCAGATTTCTTAGCGATTTTAGCAGCGGCCATCTTTTTCTTAAATTTATCGACTCGACCCTGTCGATCCACAAATTTCATTTCACCAGTAAAAAATGGATGACAAGCACTGCAAATATCAACTTGAATAGTTTTTTGAATAGAGCCAGTAGTAAAAGTATTCCCACAGGCACAACTTACGATTGCGTCATGATGCCAGTCAGGGTGGATTCCTTGTTTCATAGAGAGAGGTATTATATCATAGTTGAGAGAGTGAGAAAGAGGAAAGGAGGGTAAATTATATAAATAAATTAGTAGCGTGTGGTCCTTTATTTAAGATAAAGGAAAACGAGGAAGAGGGGTCCGTCTTAGGCGGACAATCGAACCTCTCAGTTTGTAAAGACAGAGAGAGTATCTGCGGAAACCCTTTGGGTGAGTTCACATCCACAAGGTGTTTAGTTAAAACTAAAAAGTAATTTTTAGGCCAAAGCTAAATACTATTGAATAGCGTACAAGTTTCGTACGTTTTTTTTAAATAGATTTTTAACCTGAAAGGTAATTATATGTGTGGAATTTACGGTGCCGTTGTTAATGAGCAAAATGCAGGTAAGGTTGTATACCAAGGTCTAAAAAGATTAGAGTATCGTGGTTATGATTCTTGGGGAGTAGTGGTGACTGGGACGGATAATTTTTTTGTCGAAAAAGAGGTGGGTAAAATTGATCAAAATCATCAGTTAAATGTGCCATTGGCTTCAATATCGATTGGTCACACTCGTTGGGCCACACATGGTGGAGTAACTCAGACGAATGCTCATCCTCACGTGGCTAAAAGCAACTCATTTGCATTGGTTCAAAATGGAGTGGTAGAAAACCATCAACAGCTTAAGACTGAGTTGGTTAAGCAAGGATATGAGTTCGCATCTGAGACAGATACTGAAGTAATTGTGGCTTTAATTGAGCAGCTTATGGCTCGTAAAAAAGAACTAGAGCCTTCAGTAGCAACTTTGAGAGAAGCATTCAATCAACTAGGCGGTCGGAATACTATCGTTTTGGTGACTAAATCAAACAAGGTGAATTGCGAAGCAAGAGAGGGTGCCCTGGGGTGTAAGATTATGGCGATTCGTCAGGGATCACCACTAGTGGTGGGTAGGAATAAGCAGGGGGAGATATTTATTTCTTCAGATGTATTGTCTCTAGCTACTGATGCCAATGAGTACTTGATGCTAGATCATGGACAAGGAGTAGTGATTACTCATCAAAAAGTTCAGCCATTTATAGTTAAATCAGGTCAAAAGTTTGCTCCTAGTTACCAGCCAATCCAAGTTTCTAGCGTTGAGTTTGATAAAAAAGGCTTTAAGAACTTCATGTTAAAAGAAATCCATGAGCAAGCCACAGTTTTTAATAATGTGACTCAACAACCTCAAGACCAGTTAGCGGAGTTATCAATGGAGATTGTTAAAGCTAATCATGTTTATGTACTTGGCGCAGGGAGTGCTAGTTTTGCCGCTGGTCAAATCGCTTTTTGGTTACAAGAGCAAGGTGTTTTAGCGACAGCTTTGAAATCATATGAAGCTAGATCTTATCAAAAACTATTTTCTGATCAAGATTTATGCATTGTTATTAGTCAGAGTGGAGAAACAGCAGATACCAATGAAGTGGTGGAGTGGCTAAGAGAAGCTGGGGTTAAGATTGCTAGTATTGTTAACATGCCAGGCTCGACATTAACTGCTTTTTCAGATTTACCCTTTATGCTGCAGGTAGGATCTGAGGTGGGGGTAGCAAGCACTAAGGCCTTATCTGGTCAGATGATTTGGGGAAAGTTGGTTTCTGATCTAGTAAAGGGAAAAACCCTGACTAGTTATCAAAGGCAGGTGGAACTGTATTCTCAGCAAATAAAAGCTTGGTTTAAGAGTCAATCTTTCAAACAACTTAAAGTTTTGGCTAAAAAATTGGTTAAACATGATCGTCTATTTATATTGGGTAGGGGTCAGCTTTATATGCCAGCGCTAGAATTTGCACTTAAATTGAAAGAAATTAGCTATATTCATGCTGAAGGTTTTAGTGGTGGCGAGTTAAAGCATGGAGTGATTGCATTAATTGAAACAGGGACGCCGGTGGTGTGTTTAGTAGCTGAAGATGAGGAGAAAAATGACATGCTCAGCGCTGCTGCTGAAGTTAAGGCGCGTGGAGCTAGAGTGATCGGGGTAGCGGTAGAAAACAATCAGCTTTTTGATGACTGGATTAAGATTCCAGACAATCAGGAATTTATCGCCATCTCCAGTTTTTTACCCGCTCAACTACTGACTTATTATATGGCAGTCCAGCAAGGCTATGACCCAGATAAACCACGCAATTTAGCTAAGAGTGTGACGGTGAAGTAATTAGCGTCGAGCTCGTTTTTCAGCGACGATGACTCCGAGCAAGATAATCAATAGAGATCCTATTTGAATTGATGAAACGTTTTCATTTAGCATCCAAATTCCCATTGGAATGTAGATTAGTGGTTGTAGATAGGTAAATAAAGTAGCTTCTGAAGCCTCGATGCCTTCTTGACCTTTGAGATAAGTAGTGAAGCCAATGATTGAGCCAAAAATAGCCATGTAGCCGCTTGCTACCCAGACTGAAATATGTTGTAGATCTTGCCCAATAGCAGCAATTAATTGGGAAATACCTCCAGCCTCAAAAGCACTTAGAGGAGCGAAGGTGATTAAGCATATGTAAAAACTAATTGTAACCACAAACAATTTGGGCATTTCTTGATAATATTTTTTAGTTAAGACGAAATAAAGTGCGGTCACAATATTCTGGCCGATGACTAATAGATTACCTGTCAGAGAGATACTATTGAGTTGAGAGTGGCCATTAAAAATAGGGAGGAGGGTTAAAAGTAAGGTGCCGATGAAAGCAATGCTTAAACCTACAACCTCGTGTTTTTCCTCTTTCTCTTTAAGTATCATTACCGCCAAGATAGAGACAAAGATGGGAGTAGTGGTGGTGATTAAACTGGCTTCAATGGCGCTAGTCATACTCAAGCCAGAATAGAGTAAAGATAGGGCTAAAGTTCCACCCAGTATTTCGATAAGAGAGATTTTAGCTAAAGTTTTTTTAAGGTTTTTTATTTTAGGTAAATAATGAATGAGCAGGGGTAGAGAAAGAATGGAGGCAATGACATAGCGGTAAAGGAGGAACCGAAAAGGGGTAGTGAACTCAAAGGCTGGCTTGACCAAAATTAAAGCAGCACCCCAAACGATAGTATTGATGATCATGAAAGTATAGGAAGTCATTCGAGATGGTTTTTTCTTACGAGCCATACTCACTATCATAGTCAGGATTTGGTATGATGCACAACATGAATTTGAGCGATTATTTATCTGAAAACCCTAAAAAATATTTAATTTTTGATTTTGATGAAACTATTGCCATAATTAAGATGGATTGGAGTGGTTATCTAACTCATATGTCAAAAGTTTATGAGCAATTTGATCCTAATCATCAGCACTCAGCCTTTTTTAGTTACGATGGCTACAATAGTTTTATGAAAGACTATAAACCAGAGGTAGTTCCACTGGCAAAAGTTGCTAATCAGGAATACGAGCAGGCAATGAGTAGTGGCTTTACTCCATATCCAGAACTAATTGAGTTTATTAAACAAGCTCGAGAATATGAGATGTTTGTTTATTCGAGTAACTCAAGGGCGATGGTGAATAAGGGCCTAAAGGAATTAGAAATATTTGATAAGTTTGAGCAAATTGTGAGTCGTAATGATGTGACTTATATTAAACCAAATCCAGAGGGATTTGAGTTAATTTATGATTCAGCTGTACCGAAAAAAGATTATTTAATGATAGGTAATAGCGCTGCTGATAGAAGTATGGCAGAAGCTGCAGGAATTGATTTTTATCTAGTAGATTATTTTTAGGAAAGTTGTCTAATTATTTGATTTAATTCCACCATCTTTTGATTGCCGGTTTCTAGATTTTTAAGGGAAACTTGATTGTTTTTGACTTCTTCTTCACCAATAACAACAGCGAATGGAATTTTGGCTTGATCAGCTTTTTTGAATTGTTTACTTAGATTATCAGCAGCAGGGTAAAGCTCGGTTTTAATGCCAGCTTGGCGTAATTTGAAGGCAGTTTTAGTAGATTCAGCTTGATATTTTTTATCAAAAACAGTTACTAAAACTTGGGTGCCAGTTCCATTTTGAGGGATTAATTCTAGTTGATCAGCTGCTTCAACCATTCTGTCAAAACCAAAAGCAATGCCGACTGCGGGGATGTCTACACCACCTAGTTGGTCAATTAGTTTGTCATATCGACCACCACCTCCACATGACCCAGAGCCGTATTCCGGGAGGATAACTTCAAAAATCATGCCAGTGTAGTAATCTAGACCTCTAGCTAAAGTAGGAGTAAAAACCAAGCTCTCTTGAGGTACTCCAAGTTGCTGACTTAATTCGATAATCTCATTAAGATTATTGGAAGCCTTGGCTTGTTGAATTTTTTCTAAGGCTGACTGGGCCTTTTTTGGAGTAAATCCTTTTTTTACCAGTTCTTTAGCAACTTTTTTACTACTTAATTTATCGAGCTTATCAATGCTTCGAATGATAGAGAGAACGTCTACTTTTTTAGTTACAAAAGGTTCTAGAGCAGCAAATAGTACCTGACGATCATTTATTTTAAGTTTAATGTTTTTAAAACCGACATTTACAAATGAAAAATAAGTACAAGCTATAATTTCTGCATCTGCTAGGGGAGAGGTGGTACCAAAAATATCAATATCACATTGAGCAAATTCGCGGTATCTACCAGCTTGAGGCTTATCAGCGCGAAAAACGTTTTGGATTTGATAGCGACGGAAATATCGAGGTAGTTGACTTTGATACTGTGTCAAAACTCTGGCCACAGGAACGGTCTGGTCATAGCGCAAGGCCACAGCGCGATCTCCTCGGTCCTTGAAGTTGTAGACGAGTTTATCTGCTTCATCACCATATTTACCCAAGAGTAAGGATGTATACTCTAAGGTTGGTGTTTCTAGTGGTTGAAAGCCAAACTGTTCAAAGGTCTCGATGACTTTTTTGGTCACGTAGTCACGCTTGCGTTTTTCTGTTGGTAAAAAGTCTCTAAAACCTTTAAGTGTTTGAACTTGTTGCTTAGACATATGGCTATTATACGATAAAATAGGATTTATATATCAGGGCTCATAGGTAAACGGTATACCATACCCTTCGCATGGGTAAATTCCGGGTTCGATTCCCGGTGAGTCCACATTACTTACTTTTTTTGCACCAATAGTCTCAATTAGACTGAAGAGAGGGGATATTTTTGAGTTCGAAAACTCCCCTAATTTATATTTAATTCCATCGGGGAAAATAAGCCTTTGTAGTTTAAGTTTCTGCTCAAAAGGTGCATCTATCCAGGTTTTTTCTGCAGTTCGAATAAAGTCATAGGCATAGGCAAGTAAAGCGTTAATATCTAATTCTTCACCGTGTATCTCCGTGAGCTCCATTTTGGATAGGGTAATGCGTCTTTCAATGTCCTGTAGTTCTTCTTTGAGTGTGTCTCCAGTTAAAATGCCTTGCTTGCCGTTCTTGATAATCCACTTTTTTTCTTTCTCCATCTTTTTGATCCCATCAACTTGTCTTAAGTAATCACCTCTAATTTCTTGCTCTCTTTGCTCATAGCGCTTAATAAAGATTTTCGTAAAGCGTTTAATTAAGTTTTCTGATGGTTTGATCTGAGCTAGGTAATTACCAAAGTTATTTTCAAGATCTGATTTTCTAATTGTTTTTCTGAAATTTATGCAATCTGGGTTGTAGCAAAAGTAGTGATAGTATTTTCGTTTAGCCTTGGCTCCTGTAAAAGGCTCGCTACAGAAACCACACTGAGTAAATTGTCTGAGTGGAAAATCAGGGTTAAATCTCTTTCTTTTACCAGTGTTGAGGTTTGACTTGCCAACTTGGACATCCTGACATTTATTAAAAACTTTA
>Ga0307992_1001883_pt1 | contig 12209 bp, 7 predicted proteins | sample EllFjometagen133_FD_203162 | JGI IMG/M metagenome (GOLD analysis project Ga0307992, IMG submission 203162) | Marine microbial communities from Ellis Fjord, Antarctic Ocean - #133 | ecosystem: Environmental > Aquatic > Marine > Unclassified | place: Southern Ocean | collected 2014-10-08
TTAAGAAAAATATTGCTAAATTTGATATAAAACCTGAAGATGTTGGATTTTGTAACTCGCTGAATATGAGCTATGATATTTAACGTTAGTCTCAATTAGAAAAAAGATAAGCACATATAATTATAAACTTCAAAACGGACACATATGAAAATAGAACTTGGGGAATACGAATTAATCCATTCAGGTGTTGTTATTCAAATAAAAGATACTCCTATCAAGATTACAATACCCGATGAAATTGAAGGAGATTATACGTTTTTGATAAATTTCATTTCTGATAATGAAAACAAAGAATCAATATCAACCTTCACTCCTCTTGACAAATTTACAGTGCAAATAGACTTTAAAAATTTTGACAACTTTCAAGGCGGTGGAAACACTGGATTGACCGAAATGGGAACTTTAAGAAACAAAGTTCTTTTTATTAACTACAGAGTTTTTGATTTGAAAAACGTAGGAAAGACTTTGCTTTTTAACTTTTACGCCAGAAAGGAGATTGACAATGACTAAAAATACGAGTAAACAATCTCTTGGTGAAAGCCGCTTTATAAGCCAGGTATGTACGAATACAAAATCTGACTTAATTGAAATCACTGAAGACAAACTTGAAAATATACTGATAAAATTTATTCGCGATTTTAAGAAATCTATAGGCTGGTTAACCCCTCTTTCAATTTTCTTAACTTTATTAGTTACAAACTTGACTGCTGAATTCAAAACTTTTTTAGGAATATCAAAGGAGATTTGGTGCGCTATTTTCTATTTAGCACTATTCTTAAGTTTTTGCTGGACTATTTATCAAAGTTTTCTGGCGGTCAGAAACATTAAAAAAACTAGAATTCAGTATCTAATAAACAAAATTAAAAATAACTAACTATGTACAATGTATATAAAAAATAGGCGGAATAGTAGTAAATTCAAGTTATGTAGCCCGCTTTAACATTCATATAACTTGATAGTGGTAAAGCCCGCAAGCGCCTACTTTTCATATACTTAACGTTGTATGTTTAAAACAAACCATTAACTAAATGATACCAATTGACAGAACCGAAATAGAAGCATGGGGTAAAAGACATGAGGCCAAAGGAGAATTTCCTTTTTTAATTTCTAAGCTCATATTTGAAACAACTCCAAGAAGTACATATTTTGAGGTTCCTTCAGGGAGCGCTGTGTTTATTGGAGGATGGGATGGAATTGTTCACTGCAAAGAGGAAACCACTTTCGTTCCTAAAGAAATATCGCTTTGGGAATTTAAAACAAATGGGGGCAAGACACAAGCTGATTCTGATTATGAAAAAAGAACTAATAATAGTTTAGGATTCGATAAATCCAAAGCAACATTCATTTTTGTTACTACGAATTGCTGGTCTGATAAGGATGAGTGGATAAGAGAGAAGAAAGCTGAAAATGTTTGGGCTGATGTTCGAGCATACGATTCTACAAATCTTCAAAATTGGTTAAATATTACCGATATTTCATCAAAATGGTTTATTGGTGCAATCTTGGGACGATCTTACGAAAATTGTCTTACAATAGAAGATTTTTGGGAAGAGTGGTCCATAGGTCCTAAAGGAATAATGCTTGTTCCTGAGCTTGTTTTGTCTGGCAGAGAACCGAGTTGTCAGCAATTAATAAACTTCTTAGAAGGAGAGCCCAATCTTATGGCGGTAAGAGCCTCAACAAAAGATGAGGCAATAGCATTCATTGTTGCCACAGTATTAAAAACAGGAGGACAGCTAAAAGAACAATTCTATTCAAAAAGTCTAATTCTTGAAAGTCTCGAAGATTTCAGGGTAATAAAAAAGAATAGCTCTCAACTGAACCTTATCGCAAAATTTGAAGATACTGCAACATTACACAGTGCGGTTGGGCGAAATCACCATGTTTTACTACCATTAGGCCCTGATGACCCTTACAATTCAAAAGATATTATTGAGCCTCCTAACCCCGAAAGAGATGAACAAATACAAGCATTGATAGATACAGGTATTTCGAAAGAAGATGCAACAAAATTCTCCAGAGAGGCTGGTAGAGATATAACGATTCTAAAAAAATTATTAGGGTTTCCATTGAATAAATTGAAATGGAAATATCAGGACGAAATCAATAAAATTATCCCTGCACTCCTAATCGGCCGTTGGGATGAGACTAAAGAAGAAGATAGGAAAATAGTCGAACAAATTTCAGGTGAAAGCTATTTGGCTTATTCAGAAAAGCTCTATAAATGGCTGGAAGTAGAATCCCCTCCCCTGATTAAAATTGGAAGCTCATGGCGCCTTACATCTCCGCTGGATGCCTGGATAAATCTTTCCAACCACATTTCGACTAATGATTTCGAAAATCTGAAGATCTGTTTTCTTAAAATAATGAGGGAAATAAATCCTGTGTTTGATTTGGAACCTGAACAGCGATCTATGGCTTCTTTGCAGGGCAAAGTGTCAGCTTGTTCGGCATGGTGTCGGGAAGGGTTAACACAATCATTGATCCTTGTTGGATTACATGGAGATAAATTGAAGTTTCAACATAGCTTTTCGGCTCAGGATTGGGTGGACAGTATTATAAAAGAACTTCTTTATGAAGCGCCCGGTGATCTGTGGGCCTCTAGAAACCTTGAAATGCCTTTAATTGCTGAAGCATCCCCAAAAAGTTTTTTTGAGTCGGCTTATCACTCTCTGTCCTTGGATGATAAGTCTATCATGGATATGTTCATAGAAGAGGACGACTTCATTTCACCTACAAGCCATCATACAGGCTTGCTTTGGGCACTGGAAGGTTTAGCATGGACAGAAGAATACGTTTATGATGCTTCCCTGTTACTGGCAAAGTTAGCCACATTGGACCCCGGTGGTAAATTATCGAACCGTCCTTTGAACAGCCTCAGTGAAATATACAAACCCTGGCATTATCAGACCCTTGCATCTTTTGAATATCGCATGAAGATTTTGGAGCAGATCATCAAAAAAGAATACGAAACTGGCTGGGAGTTGTTGAATGGGATAATTCCTGATGGCACAGGATCAGCAGCCTTTCCAACGCATAAACTAAGATGGCGATTGTTTGAAAGGAGCTTTGATAATCAATACCAGTGGTCTGAAATTTTTGCCACGCATTCCCGTGTTCTGGAACTGCTTATTGAGCATTTCGATTATTCTGAAAAGAAACTGGCCGACCTATTGAAAAAGTCCGAATCAAAACAAATACAACCAGCCGATCGTGAAAAAGTATTGTCGTTTATTGAATCCAATCTTGTTAAGATAGAGATCACGGACAATTCAGCCTGGCATGATCTCAGGAGCACGTTATCTCAACACAGATCATATTCGGATGCACAATGGGCATTGCCGGAAGAATTATTAAAGAGATATGAGGATATCTATCAAAAACTACAGCCATCCGATCCAGTTGATCGTGTGATGTGGATGTTCAATGACCATTGGCCGAATTTTCCCGAAGGAATAGAGAAAAAAGAACTTTCAATCAGGGAACAAGAAAAACTAGTTGAAGAAAGAAGAGTTGAAGGATTAAAATCGATTTACGAGGAATTTGGATTTCAAAAAGTAAAAGAATTAACCAGAACCGTTAAAGAAACGTGGGTATATGGTGACACCTTGGCTCGGATTACTGATGAAGAAAATGAAGTTTTTTCGTTGTGTGAATACCTGAAAGAAGATGAAGTTCCTATTTTACATTTTATTCAACGGTTTATTCTCCGAAAGTCGCTTATCAATGGCATTGATTGGGTGTTTGCATTGTATGAGAAGCTTAAAGAAACTGAATTTACAGACACGCAATTAGCCAGGATATTTCACCAGGTAGATCAATCAAAAACAGTCTGGGAGTTTCTCGATAAAACCAGCGCTGAAACTCAAAACAGTTATTGGAAGGGCATTTATCCGAATTTCTGGGGAGTACCTGAAGATGATATGGTTTACGGCATTGATAAACTATTGGAAGTAAACAGATTTATCAGTGCTTTGGATATTGCGTACCACAAACCGGAAAAGATACCTACTGAAAAATTAGTAGAAGTACTGGAGAAAGCTGCTACTCAAAAATCGGAAGAAGAAAGGCGGTTTGACAGCTATCATGCTACCAGAATTATAGAGGCGCTTGAAACAAGGAAGGATATAGATAAATCTGATTTATTGCGCCTTGAATGGTTATACCTTCCGTTTTTGGCGTCATACACATCGGTGCACAAACCCAAAGTCCTTCATGAAGAACTGGCAAACAATCCCGAATTTTTCATTAAAGTATTGAGATGGGTGTATAAATCCGATACAGAGGAAGAAGACAAAGAAGACATATCTGATGAAGTAAGAAGGAATAGAGGCCGAAACGCTTATGAACTACTTTGTTCATGGAAGCAGATACCCGGAGTAGATGAAGAAGGTAACATTAATGAAGAATTTCTTTGGAGCTGGATCGACAAAGTGAGAGAACTGGCAGAACAATCAGGCAGGTTAAAAGTAGCAGATGTGCAAATAGGCCAGGCACTGGCTGAATATCCTGAAAAAGAAGAACCCTGGCCACCACAGGAAATATGTAAAGTCATTGAAAAGATAAACACTAAAAGTTTAAAAAGCGGATTTTCATCTTCCACATTTAACAAAAGAGGATCTTCAACAAGAGGTCCATTTGATGGAGGAGATATAGAGAGAGGGCATGCTAAGTATTTTCAATCACAGGCAGATCAGATAAAATATGATTTCCCTGTAACAGCGGAAATATTAAAACGACTTGCCGATGGTTATGAACAAGATGCTATAAGAATGGATGAAATGGCAGAAAGAGATGAACTCGACAGTTAAAAAACACGGAATACATGCGGTCATACGCAATGCGGGGTGATGTAGTAAATTGAACATGAGTACATTTAATAAACATAGCAACGGTTTGATAGGTAATCGCTCTGAAACCCGTACTGCGCATACTGCCACCGTCAGACTGTCTAAGAACCTCTTGATTTTGTTTTTAAATTTATGATAAAAACCCAAGTTAAAATACTGGCTAATCGAACACAAATAAATTTTTTCCCGGTTTCCTTTTTTAAAAATATTGATAGCCTGTTTGAATATCCCAATTAACTGTCTCCACTTTTACCTTAAACATTTAAAACAGTCTCAATTCCGGTAAAAATATTTATCCTTATTTATTTTGTTAATAATCAGGATTTTGTAAATTTGGGGTAGAGAATTACAACAAACCTGAATAAAAGCTGAATTTTGGTTATCACCGGGATCAGGTTGCTATATCGATTAAATTTGAGGCAGGTACAACATAAATGATATTGATTTGAGATATGTACTGGAGTTGTTTGAACATTATGGTTCAAAGACAACAAATAATTAACCGTAGTATTGAAAAAATCTCTTGCAAATATTTAAAACTATTTGGATCGTTTTTTCGAGTCTAAAAAACAGGATAACAATAAATTACAAAAATAAAGCTAAAGGAGATATAAGAGTAACATGCGCATACTACTATGTTATAGGCCATTATTTAATAAGCAAATCTCATGAACCTAACAAGTTTTATAGCATTTGATGTAGAAACCGCAACCCAGAAAAAATCCAGTATTTGTCAAATAGGTTACTCTAAAGTAAGAGATCTTAAAATTGTGGAATCGAAATCATTCTTAGTGCAACCTCCGGATAACGAATATTTAGCCCTGCATTCTAGCATACATGGTTTAAGCTCCCTTGATACGAAAAATGAATCATTATTCCCAAAAATATGGAAGATAATAAAGAAGGATTTTAAGTCCTATACTTTGGTTGCTCATAATGCATCTTTTGACACAAGTGTTTTAGTCTCCACGTTAGAATACTATAACATCAGGGTCCCAAAGTTAGATTGTATCTGTACTTATAAATTAACTAATCTGAAACTCAAGGCTCTTTGTGAGTCATTGCGTGTTGAGCTAGTAAACCATCATGACGCCATGCATGATGCAAAAGCATGTGCAGAATCACTTATTAAAATCATCAATGGTGAAAAGCCGGACCATTCACTTATTCAGCCTGAGAAATCTAGCGATCCATTTTCATTTGAGGGTCATGAAAGGATAAAAGGTGATGTTCTAAAACCAAATCTCGATGTTGAAGATAAAGACAATCCATTTTATTCAAAAAAGGTTGTATTCACTGGGGTTCTGAATACAATATCACGTAAAGAAGCCGCAAACATTCTAAAAGACAAAGGGGCTGATATAGATACAGGAATTACTAAGAGGACAAATTATGTTGTCGTAGGTTCTGGTGCTGGTCCTAGCAAATTAAAAAAAATTGAACAGTATAATTTGGGTGGAGCAGAAATAATAATTCTCAACGAGGAAACATTTCTAAACATGATAAAATAACGGCCTATAACACGGCATCATAAAACATTGCGCGGAAAGTGGTAAATTTAGACGACATAACATTTAATTAACGGCGTAGCAACTTGATACGTAAGTGCATCTAAGTGCGCAACGTTTTATATGCCAATCCGTTATCGGCAATACTTTGTCATTTATTTTGGGATGTAGTTGTGTAAGGAATATTTCTTCCCAGATTGATATTAGGCAGAAAAAGTTCAAATTTTTTAAGAGCATTTTGTAAAAATCTAATTAAATAGCACCTTACAATGAAAAAATATTTCACATATATTTTACTTATATCCCTGTGTCAAATCATGCTTCCTCAATCAAATGGTTTCTGGAAAGGAGATTTTATTAATTCATCTGAATCTTTTGATTTTAGAGTTTTGATTAATAATAGCCTGTATAAAATAATTGATGAATCCTGGATTTTGGATATTGAAATTCCATATGGTGAATATAGAGCAATAGATATTGATAGAAATACTAATATTTGGTTATTCACAAGCTCAAATATTAGCATCTGGGATAGAGATGAATCAAAATGGATTTCTATTTCCAGTCCTCCAACATCAATCATGTTTGGGAAAGTATTTGATAATTATGTTTATTGCGGAAATTCAGTTAATATTTACAGAGCTGACTACACGCAATCTGTAATAGACTGGGAACTTGTGTATGAGGGCGATTTATATGAGGATTTTTACGTTCATGAGAATAAGATATATGTAGCAAAGTATCTTTTTGAAGTAATTAGATCAGTAATCGGTTCTCAAAGCTGGGAATCAATACTAACAACCCCTACTTCCCCTGCAAAAGTTGTTGTGAATGATGGATTAATATCAGTAGGAACATTCTGGGACGGGGTATTTTCTTCTGTTGATTCTGGGTATACATGGGTTAATGGTGAAGGCATGCCTGGAGGAGGAGCGGAAGATTTAATAATAAGAAATGAAAATGAAATTTATGCATTAGCAAAAGATCAGCATTCTACAAAAGGTTGGTTTTATAGTAATAATAGCGGTATATCTTTTACAAAATTAAGTATTGATTTAAGTCCATGGGCAATCAATCAGATGAGAGGTTTGCAAATTAGACGCAATGAGATTTTTATAAATGCTGGGTATAGAGGATTTTATAAAAGCAATAATAATGGCGAAAGCTGGGAAGAAATTAATAACGGATACAACAATAACAAACCTCACCATATAAAAAAAATCATTTGTACAATAAATAATGAGCTCCTTGTATTGTCTTCACTAGGAGGAGTTCCATTGCCTTGGTATGTTGGCACATGGGGTATCTTTATGTCTGCGGATAATGGGATTAGTTGGGAGGAAATTAGTCATAACCTTATACCTGATTTTATGATTATTGAAGATATAATAGAAACAGGAACAGGTGATATTATTGTTGCACCATATGATCCCGGATATTTATATATATTGAAAAAAGATAGCATCGAATGGCTGAAGATAAATGTTATTGAGAATATTGTACAAGGCACCTATGGAGGTTCCACTATTGAATTACTAGAGTCGGGTACAGGAGAAACGGTTTATGCAGGGACTTTTTGGGATGGGATTTTGAAATCAGAGGATAACGGTAAAACATGGGAGGTGTTGGATTACGGTGTTGGTAATCGGGGCGTACAACATATATTCACAGTAAAGCAAGAAATATACATTGTTTCAAATGATCAATCGGGATATGTCGGAATATTCTATTCTACTGATTTAGGTACAACTTGGCAAAGGATAAATGATGATGGCATCAAATTCAAAGGGATTGTTAATTTTGATAGTACACTTTTTGCTTATACAAGAACGAATATTTACAAATCACATGATATCGGAGTTACTTGGGAGAAAATTACTGAAAATTTGCCTTTCGAAATCGAAATAAGAAGTATCGATTTTGCATCAATAGATTTAAAAACAAAATCACAAAACGATGTTATTAACGGAACTTTATTTTTAGCATCTAGTATTGGAACGTTCAAGAAAGATGTTAAAACTTTTGGTTGGGAAAAAATAAGTGATATTGAGGTAAATTGTGTTTACTATTCTGAAACATCTCAACTGATTCACTATGGGGGTATTGAAAGCTTTTTCAGCCAATATTATAATACAAATCCTATAGGTACACTTGAATATAATAAGGATATACCTCTTTTTAATGCATTCTACTCTAATGAATCAGATTTTATGGTTGTTGAGAATCTATCTAAAACACAACATATTAAATCAATAAGTTTATACAATAGTTTAGGTCAAAAATTAACATGGGAAAATACGGGGGATTATTACAGTATAAATATGAATAGTTTAGAATCTGGTTTGTATATTATTAGTGTGAAATATTTTGGGGGACAGTTATATGCAAAGAAACTAATGGTCGTAAAGTAAAGTCGATAACACGCGCTCATAAATAATTGCCGAGTCAGCAGTAAATTCAAGGATTGTAGCCCGTATAAAGGTCAGTGCATCTTGATAGGAAAGCACTTCGAAATCGGTAACTATTCATAGCGCAATCGTTACAAATAATGCGTAAAAAGAAAAATTCAGGTAACTTCATCTCATTTTGACAAAGAAAATATTCAAGGAAAATTGTTTCAGTCTGATAACGATTTTTTTTTTAATTGATTGGTTCAGTTTTAATGACAAAAAAACATTTTTTTGCCTGCGCTCTTTTGCACTGTCGTGCAATTTGGGAAAACCCAACCGCACATTTAAGCACTTTGCTACGCTTCGCAAAAAGCTTAAATTTTGCACCCTTAGTTAAATGTTTCATAAGTATAAAAAATTAAATTTTCTTTAGTAAATAATTGCCATATATATTTGGGTATTTAATTTGTATCAATTTATTAACTTAGTATTTTTAAAATTTATTAAGATTTAATATATTGAAACAGAATAAGATTAAATAATATATATCATGAAAAAAATAACAATCTGTCTTGCTGTATTTTTTGTTAGCATCAATGTTTTTGCACAACAATCCGAAGGAACCAGCCAGGCGGGAAAAGTAGTAATATTAAGTTCTGAAATGGATTTTAACGAATACGTAAAACAATACGTAGAAGATGAAATTGCAGTTTGGCAACAAAAAGGCGAGTTCGAAAAAACAGATACTTATCAGGCAAGGGTGAATGAACAAAGCCGAAGAGTAAAAGCCGATGAATTGGCAGGTAATGCCCTTAATAAATTAAAGCAGTTATATGCAGAATCTATAAATTGGGAGCAATGTTCTTTACAAAAATACGATGCCGATAACGAAACATATCTGCTTTCGCACCCAAACCTCGGAAAAATTGCCATACCTGTAGATATAGCTTCAGCACTTTTTTTTAAACAAAATTTCAATAAACTTGTTTATTCCGGTATCGATTTTGTTGTGGCAAACAACAAATTTAATCTTACTAAACTGAAAATTACCGATAATGTAAATAGCAAAGATTTTTATTATAGTAATAAGCAAAACGTAACTTATGTTGCACAAAATATTGAATACAATTTTACTGATATTGAAGTTAATGTTCCTCAAAATAATCAAACTTACCAAAACAATAATAGCATAAAACAACAAAACCTTAATATTGGTAACGATCCAGTTGATACCGACATACCTGTCGTTAATATTTCAAACCCGAATACTTTTGCCCTAATAATAGGCAACGAAAAATATATCAACGAACGTAGTGTTCCTTATGCTATGAACGATGCCGTCATATTTAAAAAATATGCGATAAAAACACTCGGTTTGCCCGAAGATAATGTACACCATTTAAACAATGCCACTTTAGGTCAAATGTTGGGAGAGATAAAATGGATTACCGATGTTGCTAAAGCATACCAAGGCAAAGCTTCATTAATTGTTTATTATGCCGGACACGGCATGCCCGATGAAACTACTAAAGATGCTTACTTATTACCTGTGGACGGCAGCAGCGAAATAACACAAACAGCAGTAAAATTAGAAAAACTATACTCACAGTTAAGTACACATCCTACAAAACAGGTAACAGTATTGTTGGACGCTTGCTTTAGCGGTGCTGCCCGCGACGGTATGTTAGCCGAAGGGCGCGGTGTAAAAATAAAACCAAAAGAAAATACCATCAAAGGAAATGTTGTTGTATTTTCTGCTGCATCGGGCGAACAAACAGCTTATCCCTATAAAGATAAAGGGCACGGGCTGTTTACCTATTACTTGTTGAAAAAATTACAGGAAACTAAAGGGAATATTGATATAGGCAGTTTGTCAGATTATGTAAGTACTAATGTATCGCAAAAGTCAGTTGTAAAAAACAACAAATCCCAAACCCCTAAAGTAAATGTCAGTTACGATGTTCAAAATACTTGGCGAAGTTTTAAGCTGGCGTATTAATAAATAAAAAGAAAAAACAGAATAATATGATAAAATATTTTTTAACAACAATTATAACAATTACTTGCATTTTGTTGCAGGCACAAACAAGGATTGAGAACGTAAGCTTTAAACAAGCCGGCAATAACATAGTGGTTAATTACGACCTTTATTGCAACAGTAGTTTCGATGCCCAACTATTTTACAGTACCAATAACGGAGTAAGTTGGCATGGACCCTTAAGCAATATAACAGGCGATGTGAGTAATGTAAAGCAGGGACAGGGTAAAAGTATTACATGGAACGTGTTAAAAGACCAAAATTGGCTAATTTCCGACAATATAAAATTTAAAGTAGCAGAAGAATCAAATCAGGGTATTTTTACCGATACTCGCGATAATCAAACTTATAAGTGGGTAAAAATAGGCAAACAAAAATGGATGGCAGAAAATCTGAATTATAAAACTACTGAAAGCTATTGTTATGATGATATTGAAAGCAATTGCCAAAAATACGGGCGTTTATATACATGGAAAGTTGCAAAAAATGCTTGCCCCGATGGTTGGCATTTGCCTACCGATAATGAGTGGAAACAATTAGAGAAGCAATTGGGTATGAGCCAAACTGATGCAGACGATACAGGTTGGCGTGGCACAGATGAAGGTAAAGAATTAAAAGCTACTAATGGTTGGAAAAGCAATGGTAATGGAACTGATAGTTATGGTTTTTTGGCTCTTCCGGCTGGCTACCGGAACTGCAATGGCACGTTCCTCAATTTGAGCTACGTCGCCTACTTTTGGAGTGCTACGGAGAGCAATAGCTCAAGAGCGTGGATCCGCTACCTGTACTACGATAATTCCGATATGTTCCGCTACTACCGCAACAAGGATTACGGGTTTTCGGTTCGGTGCCTCAAGGACAATTGACAATTTGGCTATTGGACAATTTCAAATATACCGCCTTTGGCGGGCGAAAATTTTTTGAAAAATTGGAAAACAAAATAAAATGATAAAACACTACACACTTTTACTAAAAGGCACGGAAGTTGCAGAGAGAGACTTTGCCTTAAATATTAATTTTCAAAAACACATATTGTAAAACCTTCATCAGCTGTACCGGCTTTTGAAGGTTTTTTAATTTTACAAGCTTAATCAATATGAACTAATTGCCAAAACCCTATTACAAACACTTTGGTAAGCCTGCGTAAACCCAACACACCACCAAAAGCTTACCAAAAAGTTTGTAACCAACCCAATTTGGCACTATCGTGCAATTAGTATTTCCCTCCTTAAAAAAAATGTTTTGGCATTTCATGGAAACTTAACTACCAACTTGACAAGAAGGGTAATTCTAAGCGCACAATTTGTAATCGAGTAGGCGGCTGACGGGATTGTAGCCCCGCCAGTGCACCTCTCACACCAACGTACGTACGGGTCTCGTATACGGCGGTTCATTGAACAACTGACACTTTACGGTAGAAATC
>Ga0307992_1001885_pt1 | contig 12202 bp, 12 predicted proteins | sample EllFjometagen133_FD_203162 | JGI IMG/M metagenome (GOLD analysis project Ga0307992, IMG submission 203162) | Marine microbial communities from Ellis Fjord, Antarctic Ocean - #133 | ecosystem: Environmental > Aquatic > Marine > Unclassified | place: Southern Ocean | collected 2014-10-08
TTTTAGTTAAAGCAATTGAAAATTCTGCTCCAAGAGAAGAAGTTACTGTGATTGAGTATGGTGGGGCAAGATATCCTCAGGCAGTTGATGTTTCACCATTAAGAAGAGTTAATTTAGCATTAAGGCACATTTCTCATGGTGCATCTGACAAAGCATTTAATAAAAAGAAAACAATTGTTCAAAGTTTGGCAGAAGAAATTATTATGGCTTCTGAAAACAATGGAGAAAGTTTTGCATTTAGAAAGAAAAAAGAAGCTGAGGCTCAGGCTGATTCTGCGAGATAGTTTTAATATATGCTTTAAAGAAGAGAAAATCATTTCTTTTCAACAGGTTTTAAAACTAAAAATTTTCCTTTATCTTCTAATTCAAATTCTTTATTTTCCCATTTCTTAGATTCAATAATCGCTTTCGGAATTGCAATTCTATAAGATTGATACTCTGTTCCCTCTCTTAATTTTTGGAGTTTAAGTCTCATATGAGTATCAAGAAAAAACCTTATAAATATAATACGAGTATCATAAGAGTATCTAAATAAATGAGAAAAGAATAATTTTAAATACCTTTTTATTATAATTTTATTATGGCAAAAGATTTAGGAAACAAAACAAAAGAAAAAAATTGGATTCAAAAACATCCAATTATTTTTGCAATCATGATGCTCTTTGGAATTTTTTTTATAATCGGTATTTTTGCTCCAGATGAAACCGAAACAAACTCCGAATATCAAATAGTTAATGATGAAAATGTCCTTATTGAAAGATCTGAATGTAATTTCCCAAATGTTGAAATTGGTTTAAGATGTTGTATTCAAGATTTATACTTGCATTTTTATTGCAAGGATGAGGGTGAGATTCTTATGAATAAATTAGATTACGCATTAGATTATGGACTTATAAGTAAAAAGGAAAAGATTGTTGATAAAACATATGATATTTCTTTTTCATCTCCTCCTAATTATTATTTAATGGAAGATTTAGAAGCAGGTGGTCTTCCCATTCCATATTATTATGTCTATTTTGGAATAACGGATGAGGGGAATTATAATTTTAGTGAAGAAATAGATATTTCTATTCAGATTCTTGATAAAATACCTGAAGAATTGGAAATTAATTATTCTGAAACGACCAGAGAAAGTTTTGATTCTTTTAAAGAAGAAATAACTAAAGTGAGTGGAATCCAAGAAGAAATGTGGGGGTTTTTGAAAGATGAAGAAGACAAAAGATTAATCAAAACAGCTAAAGGTAAAGAAGCATTTATTGTTGAAAGGACAGGTTCTACAACTGGTGAAGAAATAGGAATGCAATCTTGGTATTTAAAACAAGTTATTTTTTTAGATAGGTTTATTGTTCTTTCTTTTTCTGCAACTTCGGATTATTCAGCATATGTGGATGAATTTGATGATTTCGTAAATTCATTTGATTTTGAAGTATAAAATATGTGGAAGGAAAGAAAAATGGGAAGAACTTTAAAAGAAATTTATGGGTTGTCTCAAAAATAGTAGAAATAAAAAATATAATTAAAAAAGTAAAATTTGTAAATGATAAATTTACAAAAAGGAAAATGAAGAAAGATCTTAAAAATTTACAAAAAAAAGTTAAGAAGTTGGAAAATCCAAAACAAAAAAGTTTTTATGAAAAAGAGGTTGAAAGAGAGAAAAAAGAGGAAGAAGTTTGGTTGCATGGAGATGATAAATGGTTGGAGGAATAATATCAAATTCTTTTTACAAACATTTTTATAACCTTTTTCTATTAAATTGGTTATGGCAAACAAAAAAGATTGGTGGAAAATCTTAATGGGGTTATTTGTTGCTTTTTTAATTTCTAAATTTTTTTTACCTGCAATTATTTCTATAAATTTTACTATTGGAATGTTAATTTTTATTATATTTACTATAGCAGATTTCATAATTTATTCTATATATGGTGTAGAAATAATCTACTCAATAGGAAAATGGATTGTAGGTCGTTTTACATAAATAAAAAATGAAAGCAGATAAACAAATTCTTGAATACAAAAAAAGACTTTTTTTAATAGAAGTGGAAAAAGCATCAAAAAATTTGAGGGTAATTACACCCAAAGTAAAATTTTGGAGCCATTATGAAAATCATTTTGATAGAGGAGAAAGAGCACATATTCATCTTGACCAAAATTTAATTTGCATTGCAGAACCAGAATTAGAACGAATGTCTGAAGAAGATATACGAACAACTGCAACCCATGAAGTAAGTCATTTACACCATATTGGTCATGGAGCAGAATTTCAGAATACTCATGGAACATTGGAATTAGGAGCTTGGCAACCTCCTTCGGGCACTATTGGGGCTTTGCCAGAAGATTATGTTCGTCCAAAAGAAGAAAAAGAAAAAAAGCAAAGAGCAATAAAATACAAATGTAATGAATGTGGAAAAAAAGGCGAAACTAAAAAATGTAAATATTGTGGATGGTATTTTTGTAAAGAACACATTAAACCTGCAGAAGCTGGTTTTAATAAACTTTTTCAAGAAAAAGATACTCATCCCTGCATGGGTTATAATAATTATCTTATTAAAAAAGAAAAAGAAGAAAATGAAGAATATAAAAAAGCATTAGGAAGATTATGCAAACCAAAGAAAAAAAGAGAAAAAATAAAACAGAAGAATATTGAAACTATGGAAAAAAACGAAGAAGAACTTTGTCAAACGACTATGAAAAGATTGAAAGAAAATAAAACAATTTTAAAAAAAGATAACAAAAAAACTAACAAGAAAAAGATTAAAGGTAAAAAAAGAAAGAAATTTTTTAAAAAGATATTTAAATTTCTGAAGAAAAAATAAATTGTTAATTCTTGGGGTTATTTTACAAACATTTAAGTAACGTTGAGTCCTTTTTAGTTATGAAAAAAGCAAAAGGATTTTTTACAAGAGCAAGACCGGGACGGCCTAAAAAAGTTTTAAAACCAAAATATATTAAAAAAATTATAAAAAATAAATAAAATGACTGAAAAGAAAAAAGCAAAAGGAAAAATGAACTTTAAAGAATGGAGAATATTTGTAAGTAATATTGTTGCAGGAATTTTTGGAGGTATTGTTATTTTGGCTTGGTCTTTAGGATATGAAGCTGTAAAAAATGATTCCTTTTTCAAGATAATTACTATTCCAAATATTCTTGCTATATCCCTCTTTGTTCTTTTAATTTTTGTTTTAAAATATCTTTTGGTAGATAAAAAGAAAAAAAGAAAAGTGAAAGGAGGTAAAAATAACATGTGTTTAAATTGGAAAAGATTAATAAGAGCATTTGGAATTGCCTTTGTTGCTTTTTCTTCAGCTTGGATTGGATGGTCTTTCTCATTTACTTGGGAGAATAAGTTTCTTTGGATGGTTCTTTTTCTTATAGTAGGAGCAGTTTTATCATCTTTAGATTAATCTTCCCCTACCCCCTAACCTTCTTCATCTTCTTATCAACGAATTTCCTATTCACAACTTCACAATCTTTTGACCAATATCTTAAAAAATTATATTTCACTTTCCTTAAATAAAGATTCTGCACAAGAACTTCTATCTATGTTTCCTGTGCAAAGAAAGAGTATTTTTGTTTTAGTCATTTCTCTAATAAAGTTAAAAAATATATAAATATTCATAACTACTTTTAGATTTATATACACAATATTTAAAAAATAACATCAAAGATATTTCATTACAAACTTTTTTTAAGAAATTAAATCTAAAAAAGTTTATAAACTAATTCTTCAATGAAATAAAATGGCAAAAGCAAATAGGAAATTTGTATTAACCATTTTAAAGATATAAAATGGCTACAGAACAAGACTTTGTAAGATTAATGAAAAAGCAAGACCACATTAGAAACATAGCAATTGCTGCGCATATTGATCATGGAAAAACAACTTTTTCTGATAATCTTTTGGCAGGTGCAGGAATGCTCTCGCAAGAAACAGCAGGTAAACAAAGAGCTTTGGATTTTCATGAAGATGAAGCCACAAGAGGAATTACAATTGATTCAGCGTCAGTATCAATGATTCATAATGTTAAAGGAGAAGATTATTTAATTAATTTAATTGACACCCCTGGGCATGTGGATTTTAGTGGGGATGTTACTCGTGCGATGAGAGCTGTTGATGGATGTGTTGTTTTATGCTGTGCAGTAGAAGGAGTAATGCCTCAAACAGAAACTGTTGTTAGACAAGCACTTAAAGAATTAGTTAAACCTGTTTTATTTATTAATAAAGTTGATAGATTAATTAGAGAGGTTAAACTCACACCAGAAGGGATGCAAAAAAAATTCATGAGTATTATTGATCATGTTAATAATTTAATCGAGCAAATTGCTCCAGAAGGTTACAAAGAAAAATGGAAAGTTGGTGTCAGCGAAGGAACAGTTGCTTTTGGCTCTGCTTTCCACAACTGGGCTTTAAGTTTCCAATATATGAAAGAAAAAAATATTACTTTCAAAGAAATAATTGATGCTTATGAAAATGATAATTACAAAGAATTAGCTAAAAAAGCTCCTTTGCATGAAGTTGTTTTAGAAATGAGTATTGAACATCATCCAAATCCCATTGATGCTCAAAAATACAGAATTCCAAAAATTTGGTATGGTGATCCTGAATCAAAAGTGGGAAAAGATTTAATAAATTGTGATGTAAATGGTGAGCCAGTATTTGTTCCAACAAAAATAGTTGTTGATAAGCATGCAGGAGAAGTAGCTTGTGGGAGATTATTTTCAGGAACAATTAAACAAGGTGATGAAGTTTATATGAATTTGAGTAAATTAAATACCAGAATTCAGCAAGTTTCTGTTTACAAAGGTGCACACAGACTTGTTGTTGATGAAGTTTGTGCAGGAAATATTGTAGGAATTGTTGGATTAAAAAATGTTTTTGCAGGAGAAACAATAAGTAAAAATGAAATTAAATCTTTTGAAGAAATTAAGCATTTATTTGAACCTGTTGTTACAAAATCAATTGAACCTTTTAAAGCAGCGGATTTGCCTAAATTAATTGAAGTTCTAAGACAAATAGGGAAAGAAGATCCTTCTATTAAAATTACAATTAATGAACAAACAGGTGAAAGTTTAATGTCTGGAATGGGGGAATTACATTTAGAAATTATTGAAAATAGAATTAAATCTGAAAAAGGACTTGAGGTTAAAACATCACAACCAATTATTGTTTATAGGGAAGCAGTAAATAAAGAGTCTTCTCCTGTTGAAGGAAGAAGCCCAAACAAACACAATAGTTTTTTTATACAAGTTGAACCTTTAGAAAATGAAATTTATAATTTAATTAGAAGTGGAGAATTATCAGAGGGAAGAATTAAGAAAAAAAATGAAATAATTACAAAAGTTTTATCAGAGAAATTAGATTGGAGAAGTGATCAAATTAAAAATGTTAAAGAAATTTACAAAGGAAATTTATTTTTAGATGAGACACGAGGAGAAGTTCATATTGGAGAAGTTATTGAAATGATTTTAGATGCTTTTGAAATGGTTATGGATGAAGGTCCTTTAGCAAGAGAACCATGCATGAAAATGAAAGTTTCTTTAGTTGATATTAAACTTCATGAAGATGCAATTCATAGAGGTCCTGCACAAGTTTATCCTGCAGTTAGAGATGCAATTAAAGGTGCAATGAGGCAAGCAAATCCTTCATTATTTGAGCCTTTGCAAGTTCACTTAATTGAATGTCCTGAAAGTTTTATAGGAACAATTACTAAATTAGTTGGAGGTAAAAGAGGGCAGATGCTTGATATGAAACAAGAAGGAATTATTTCACAAATCAAGGCAAAACTTCCAGTAGCTGAAATGATTGGTTGGTCAAATGATTTAAGGAGTGCAACAGAAGGAAGAGGAACAAGTTCAATAATGGAACAAGAATTTGAAAGAGTTCCAGCTTCAATACAAAAGGATGTTATTAAGAAGATAAGAGAAAGAAAAGGATTGAGCGAAAACCAGTAAGTCAGATAAACCTCGAAAAATTTTTAAATTTTTCTACACAAATCATAAATGATTTGCATGAAGGATTGAGTGAGAATCAATAGAGATTATTTTTTATAAAATTTATATCCTCCACCAATTAAAACTAAAATTATATTAATGATTAACCAGCGTTTAGCACTATATGCAAATAAAAGGTTGTTGCCTGATAAAGAAATAAAATAAAAAATAGCAGGAAATTATTCATATTTTTTATAACAAAAACTTCTTTTTAATTATTTTGGTTGGTTAGAAAAATTTTAGAAAACAAATAAGAGAAAGTATCATTCATTCGTCTTTCTTAATAGAAATTCAATGAAAGGTGAGAATCAATAGTGTTATAATTTTATAGTAACAATAACCAAAGGGTTTATAAATCTAAATAATTTAATAATTATATGAAAAAATCATTTAGAAACCTTTTAGGAATAATCGCAATCGGATTAATTAGTTATGCTCCTCTAAAAAGTTCTTCTCAAAAAGTTTTTCATGTAACAAAAGAGTTTTTTAATTTAAACCTTTTTTATGATTCTGCATCAATTAAATTAATAGATAGAAACAGAGATAAAGTAATTGATGGGGTAATTTGTAAAACTTTTGGCAAAAATTTAGATTACTCTATTTTTGGCAGTGATAATAACTGTGATCATTATTTTGAAAAATCTAATTATCAGACTTTTAATAAATTAAAAAATACAAGAAAAAATGGAAAATTTTCTGAAAGTTTTTTTAAAAATTTTAAAGATAAACCCGCAGGAATTTACAAAGTAAATAATTTTCCCCAATCAAAAATACCTTTAAAAAAGATAGAGGTTAATTTATTTCCTTGGAATAATAAGGTTTGGAGGATTAATAGGAATCTTTTGAAGAATAAATCTAGAACCAGCTTCCTTTGAAATTATTGCAGATAAAATAAATCTTCCCAATACAATTTTTGTAGCACCTTCTTCAATAGGAATTTTTGATTTTTCAGAAAAAATTTGAAGTATTTTATTTATTTCATCTTTTGTTAAAATAATATTTGTTGGTTTGGTTCCCATTCTTCCTCTTACTATAACTTGCTGGTCAGGTCCATTTGCTTCTATAATTTTTACTCCCGAATCATTTAATAGAGGATTTAATTTACCTAAATCTAAATTAATTTTTTTTGTTGCAGTTGGCCTTAAATATTGAAATTGTGGAGGCAATCTTGTTTCTGGAACTCTTAAAACAGGTTGTCTTTGATGAACAAATGTTTTTATAATATTTCTTTGCACAGGATTTTCTATTCTATTTATTTGTTTTTTTAATCCAGGAATTTTTGATTTAATTGCTTCTTTAAATTTTTCTTGTTTTGTTTTTATTTGCTCTTCTTTAATTCTTAAGTATATTTCAGGAGAAGAACTTATTATTAATCTTTTTGTAAATTCTAATAAAAAAATTAATTTAAATTCTTTAGAATAATTTTTTAATGTTTTATTGAACATTTTGTGGAAAAGGTGATTTTTGATATATTTCAGATTGAAGAGGTTTTTTTTGCATTATGGGAATTGTTTTTTCAGATTGAACTTCTGGTTTTTTTTCTTCATACATTAAAGTTAATCCTTTTGCGATTGTTTTATTTTGATTTGATAAATTTTCTAATTTTTCTAATATTTGTTTTTCATTCATTGGCTTTCCAATATTAATTTCTTTTTTTGCTAAAGAATTAGCAGAAGATTCAAATAAACTTAAGAGTTTAGAAATATTATCTGAAAGTTCATCGAATTTAAGGGCTAAATTTGTCATTACTTTTTGAAGAGATACAAAATTTTCTATTAAAATTTTTTCAATATTTTTGTTTTTAGGAGTTTTTTTCACAATCTTTTTTTTTAGAGATTTTCCCTTAATCACCTTTTTTGCCATATAATTATAGGGTTTTTTGATTTATAAATTTTTGTAAAAGATTTATTTATAGGTATTTAGCTATTTTGAATTATTTTTCTTTTAAATATTCCTCTTTCTCCTCTTCAATAGCTTCAATATTTTCCTCTAATTCTTCTCCTGTTACAGGTTCTTGTTTTTTAATTTCGCTTGGATTTTTTTCTTCACTTTCGTTTGAATTTTCTTGATTATTATTTCTATTTTTTTCTTTAACTTCTGGTTGATATTCCCTTGGAAGTTCTCCTTTTTTTCCAAGTATTTCATTTTCTATTTTTTTTATATATTCTGATATTTCTTTTGCGACATCTGCATTTACACTTATACTATCTATACCTTTTTCTACAAGGTATTTTACCATTTCTTTTCTGCTTCCTGCTTGTCCACAGATGCTTGTTTCAACATTATATTTTTTGCAAATTCTTATAACATATTCTAATTGTTTTAAAATTGCAGGATGCATTTCATCATATAGATACTGAACTTTTTGGTTTCCTCTATCAATTGCTAAAATGTATTGAGTTAAATCATTTGTTCCAAATGAAATAAATTTAATTCCTTCTTCACACAAATTTCTTATTATCTGCACTGCAGCAGGTGTTTCAATCATTACTCCAAGTTTTCCGTCTAAAAATCCAATTTCTTCTAAAACTTTTTTTACTTTTTGAACTTCTTCAACTAAAATTACTTGTGGAAGTAAAATTCCTATTTTTGTTCCACTTTGCGCAACTCTTTGAAGTGCTCTTAATTCTGATTTTAATATTTCTAGATTTTTTATACTAAATCTTATACCATGCATTCCCAACATTGGATTTGCTTCTAATTCCTGAGGAGCACCTTCTAAGTTTTTATATTCATCACTTCTTATATCAGATGTTCGAACCCAAATTTCTTCAAAGTAATTTGATATTTCTTTAATTCCTTTAAAGATTATTTCTTCATAATCTTTTATTTTATTTTGCTTTAAAAAATAATTTGGATGTTTTCCAGATTCTGCAATAATTCCTTCTATTCTTGTTAAACCTATTTTTTTAATTCCTGTTTTTGCAGCTCTTGAAGCAAAACTAGGTAAATCTACTATTACTTTTACTTTTATTTTTGTTTTAGCAGTTACTCGTTCTATTTCTTTTTTTTCGGTTTCATAAATTTTTCCTTTGTAAACTTTTCCTGTATATCCATCAATAGTAATTATATCTCCTTCTTTTAATTTTGTAGTTGCTTCTTGTGTTCCAACTATACAAGCAATTCCCATTTCTCTTGATACAATTGCAGCATGAGCAGTTAATCCTCCTTCATCTGTTACAATTCCTGCTGATTTTTGCATTGTAACAACCATATCTGGATTTGTCATTGTTGTAACGAGGATATCTCCTTGATTAATTTTTTTTAAATCTTCTGAATCTTCTACAATTTTTACTTTTCCAAAAGCAATTCCAGGAGAAGCAGCAAGACCTGATAGAATAATTTCTCCTTTTAATTCTTTTATTTCTTTTTTATCTATTCTTTTTCCTATTGTTGTTATTGGTCTTGTCTGAACAATGAAAATTTCATTATTTTCAATTGCAAATTCAATATCTTGGGGTTTGTTATAATGATTTTCTAATTGTAATGCATATTCTGCTAATTTTTTAATTTCAAAATTGCTTAAAACCTGTTCATTTGATTTTTCTTTTGTTAGTTCTTTGGTTATTCCTTTTCCAGATGAATCTCTTGTTAGTATAATTTTCTTTTCTGATATTTTCTTTTCTAAGATTTTTAATTCTTCTGAAACAAGATACTTATCAGGTGTTATTTTTCCAGAAACAATTCCTTCTCCTAGTCCAAATACAGATTCAATTATTATGTTGTTGTTTTTGTAAGTTGGATCTTTTGAAAATATTACACCTGATTTGCTTGAGTTAATCATTTTTTGAATAACAACTGCCAAGCTTGCTTCTTCGTGTTTAAATCCTTTTTTGTGTCTGTAATAAGTTGCACGAGAAGTAAATAATGATGCAAAGCATTTTTTTACTTTATCAATAACATCTTCCTTTCCTTTTACATTTACATAGGTATCTTGTTGTCCTGCAAAACTAGCATCTGCTAAATCTTCTGTTGTTGCAGAACTTCTGACAGCTACGAAAATTGGTTCTTGTGCTGTGTTTAAAATATCAAGTGCATCTCCTTTTTCAAGATCATAATTGGTTACACTTAAGTTGCTATATTCTTCTATGATTTGTTCTTTCATTTCTTCTGGAAATTTAGAATTAGTTATTAGGTTTCTAATTTCTTCTGTTGATTTATCTAATTGAGAAGTGTTTTCATAATCTATTTTTGATAATATTTCTTTTATTTTTTCATTTAATTTTGAATTTTTTATAAAATAATCATAAGCTTGAGCAGTAATAATAAATCCAGGAGGAACAGGAACTTTTAAATTGTAAATTTCAGCAAGGTTTGCACCTTTTCCGCCTGCAATAGGGATAGAATCTTTATTTAATTCAGAAAACCATTTTATAAAATCTTGTTTTGTCTCCTCTTTTTCCATAAATTAGAAAATTAAATAGTATTAATAAATGTTTTGGATTAAATTAATTTTAATTGGAATTGGAATTTTATGGAAATTATTTAAAGTATGATTTAAAATTTCTAATTTATTTAAAAAAGGAGAAAAAATATTTTCAAAAGAAGAAAATACAGAAACAAAGGAAACTGCAAAAGAGAATCCAAAAAAAGAAGAAAATAAAAAACCAGAAACAAAAGTTGAGCCTTCAAAAGTTGAAATTTCAAAGAGTAGTGTAGAAAAAAACCCAAAACAAAAAGATGATTCTAAGAAAATAAAAAAGAAATAGATTGTTTAGTATGATAATTTTTAAAAAAGAATAAGTCCTTAATTATATTATGACAACTGGAACATATGCTTGTTTACCAACACAACAAGTTCTTTTAGCAGGTGGAAGAATAAGTTTTAATAATTTGGCAAGTAGACTAATGAGTATAGATCCAAGTAGATTTAGAGATATTTCAAATGTTGATAAAGCTATAGAGAATTATTCTCCTTGTTTGGAAAATAAAAATGGGCAGATTATTTATAACAAAAAAGCAAGAAGTTATTCTTATGGAAGTATTTCTTCATTTGAAAGAGAAGTTCAAGCATGGTTGCATCTTTCTGTTCTAAACATGGAAAAATGGCAATTATATCCTTTTAAAACTCCGTTAAATTCAAAAAGATGTTATATGAATATTCCTTGGAAAGATATTCCTAGAGATAATCATGAAGATGATTTGCCAGAAAAATATAAAAAAGGACAAAATTATAAATGTGATTTTAGATGCAAAGGAGAAGATAGTTGTAAATTAGGTTGTGGAATAAGTGAAAAAGTATTAAGAAAATATGCCACAAAGTATGTTGGAATGTTAGACGAAGATGAACTTAAGGAAAGGGTAGGAGAAAAAAAATTTAAAGAACTTGAAAAAACTTTGCCAATAAGGTGGGAAAGAAGAGACAATTTTCCAACCAATAATTTATAATCTCTTATCTCATCTTTTTTCTATGACTAAAAAATGTATTGTTTTATTTTCAGGCGGATTGGATTCTCGTTTAGTTGTGGAAATTATGAAAGAAAAAGGTTTTGAGATTTTGTGTGTTTATTTTAAATTGCCTTTTGGCGGAGCTCCTGAAAATGAAGTTAAAGAGTTTATAAAAAAAGGGTTGAAAGTTTTTGATTGCACAAAGGGGAAATTATTACAAGAATATTTGAAAGTTGTTAAAACTGCAAAGCATGGAACAGGTGCAGGAATGAATCCTTGCATTGATTGTAAGATTTTTATGTTTAAGAAGGCGAAAGAATTTGCAGATAAAAAAAGAATTAAATTTATTGTTACAGGAGAAGTTGTTGGGCAGAGACCAATGTCTCAACGAAAAAAACAAATAGAATTAATTGAAAAAGAATCTGGATTAGAAGAGAGGATTATTCGCCCTTTGATTGATTTGGGAATTTATGGAAGGCAAAGAAAAAAGCAGATGGCTTTGGCTAAAAAGTTTAAAATTAAATATCCTTCTCCTGCTGGAGGTTGTTTGCTTTGTGAAAAGTTTTTGAAAAAAAGATTTGAATTTTTATTTAAAAGAGGTTTGAAAGAAGAAGAACTTGTTTTGGTGAATATTGGAAGGCATTTTATTATTAATACCGCCTCACTACGTTCCCGGCACAAGAACCTGCAAGCAGGTAGTTGTTGGGTTGTGATTGGGAGAAATCAACAGGAAAATGAAATTTTAGAAAATTTACCCCTCTTGGTGTGCCCCAAATTACAGAATGCTGGGGCAGAATTAATTGTACCTGATTTTATTGGTCCAACA